>Ga0114931_10006732_pt1 | contig 14110 bp, 24 predicted proteins | sample 2SBtaG_FD_89579 | JGI IMG/M metagenome (GOLD analysis project Ga0114931, IMG submission 89579) | Deep subsurface microbial communities from Kolumbo volcano to uncover new lineages of life (NeLLi) - 2SBTROV14_V59a metaG | ecosystem: Environmental > Aquatic > Marine > Volcanic | place: Kolumbo...
TGATCGACGATGCATTTGGTATCGAAAAGGGATTGATCACGACTGTGCATGCCTATACCAACGATCAGAATATTCTCGATGTCAAACATAAAAAAGATCCCCGTCGTGCACGTGCTGCCGCTGTCAATATGATCCCCACCACAACCGGTGCTGCGAAAGCGATCGGTCTGGTGATGCCGCACCTCAAAGGCAAACTCAATGGCCAATCGATTCGCGTACCGACTCCCGATGTCTCCATGATAGACCTCAATGTCGTCGTCAAAAAAGAGACGACCAAGGAGGAGCTCAATGCTGCATTTCAGGCGGCACAGGATGGAAAGATGAAAGATTACATTCTGGTAGATAATGACAAACGTGTCTCTTCGGACTTTATCGGTTGTCCGATCAGTGCTGTCGTTGCAGCAGATTTGACACAGGTGATAGATGACAATTTCGTCAAAGTGATGGCATGGTATGACAATGAGTGGGGATATAGCTGCAGATTGATCGATATGGCTGCCCACGTTGCCAAAACAAATTAGACAAAACAAATCAATATAATCAAGAAGGAAGGCAATGGAACTTTTATCAATTAAAGATCTGGATCTCAATGGGCAGCGGGTACTGATTCGCTGTGATTTCAATGTCCCAAAAGATGAGTTTGGCAATATCAGTGACGATCGGCGTATCCGGTCGGCACTGCCTACGATTCGCTACTGCCTCGACAGGGATTGTAAAATCATCCTCGCGAGTCATTTCGGTCGTCCCAAAGCGGGAGAGTGGAATGAAGAGAAGCATTCACTCAAGCCGGTAGCGAAACGACTACACTCTCTTTTGAAGATGGATATCAAGATGGCGGACAACGTCGTCGGAGACGATACGATCGAGATGGCGAAGAATCTTGAAAACGGAGAAATTTTGCTTCTTGAAAACTTGCGTTACAACCCAGGAGAAACCGCCAATGATCCTGAGTTTGCAAAACGTCTCGCTTCTATGGCTGACTTCTATATCAATGATGCATTCGGCGCCAGCCACAGAAAACATGCTTCAATCTATGCACTTCCGGCACTCTTCGACAAAGCACATAAAGCGGCAGGTTTTCTGATGCAGAAAGAGGTGAACTTCTTCTACAAATCGGTGATGAATCCCGTACGTCCTTTTGTTGCCGTGGTCGGAGGGAGCAAAGTCTCCGGTAAATTGCAGGCTCTTGTCAACCTGGTTGATAAAATCGACAAATTGATTATCGGTGGCGGTATGGCATTTACATTCCTCAAAGCGCAGGGTTACGAGGTTGGGAAATCACTTGTGGAGGATCACCTGATCGAAGATGCTAAAAAGATTCTCTATCGCGCGATGGGAAGAGGCGTCAAACTCTATCTTCCGGTCGATCTGGTCGTAGCACCCAAAATGGATGAGGCGGCACCTGTCAAATATCTCCCTATTCAGGAGATTCCGGAGGATTGGATGGGTCTGGATATCGGACCGGCAACCAACAGACTCTTCCGTGAAGCGCTCAATGACGCACAGACGATTCTCTGGAACGGCCCCATGGGTGTCTATGAGATGGATAAGTTTTCCAAGGGTTCTTTTATGATGAGTCACTATATTGCAGAGTCGCATGCAACGACGATTGTCGGGGGTGGTGATACGGCGGATGTCGTCCAGCGTGCGGGAGATATCGACGAAATGACTTTTATCTCTACGGGCGGCGGTGCGAGTCTGGAATTGCTGGAAGGCAAGATGCTGCCGGGTATTGAAGCGATCAGGAAGGCGGGGTAGATGATCATAGCCTCCAACTTCAAGACCAACCATACACGCCAGAGTACGCATGCATACATGGAAGCGCTGCATGCATTCTACACACAAAGCGGTAGTCGGCAGGAAGTAAGGGTCTTTCCTCCCGCTACGGCACTCGACAGGTTTGTTCTGCCCGAGGGTATCAGGGTTGGAGTGCAAAATGCATGGCCGGTTGAAAAGGGATCTTTTACAGGTGAAATTGGGCTTGAGCAGATCGAAGAGTTTGCTTTGGAGAGCATTTTGATCGGTCACAGCGAACGTCGTCATATATTGGGCGAATCGCAACAGCTTTGTGCACAAAAATATGACTATTTCAGATCAAAAGGTTTTGAGATTGTCTACTGTATCGGTGAACCGGAAGAGGTGAGGAAAGAGGGTATCGAAGCCGTTCTTGCCTACAACTATGAACAACTTGAAGGAATTGACCTCGATTACGAGCGGTTGATTGTGGCGTATGAACCGGTCTGGGCTATCGGAACTGGTGTCACCGCTACGACCGGGCAGATAGACGAGACGCTGCGGGCCTTGCGAAAAACAATCAAGGCACCTCTGCTCTATGGCGGCAGTGTGAAAGTCTCAAATACCGCAGAGATTCTGCAAATCGAAAATTGCGACGGTATACTGGTAGGTACGGCGAGTTGGGATGTTGACCAGTTTTGCGAGATGATCGCAATCGCTGATAATCTCTAATCGATTCTAAGGTATACTATGCCCATGAATCTTTTAGAGAAAGAAAATCGTTTTAACCTGGCGAACATGGTAACTTTCGCCAACATTTCGCTTGGTATCGTTGCGATGTATTTTATACAGCAGGGAAACTTCACCATAGCGATTGTCCTGGCGTGGATTGCCGGCGGTTTGGATATACTCGACGGTAAAATTGCCCGCAAGATGCACCTTTCGAGTGAGTTTGGTGTACAATTGGACTCTTTTGCCGACTTTATCTCTTTTGTCGTCATGCCCTCGTTTCTACTCTTTTATGCACTGGAAAAAACCGATGCCGTCTCATTGATTGTTGCAGGGATTGTGTTTCTTTACTATATTATTAGTGATTTGCGTAGATTGATAGAATTCAATCTCAAGAGCGAAGCGGGGAGTGTGACCAAATACTTTGAAGGGGTACCGACACCACTGGGTGCAATACTGCTTTGGATTCTCTATCTGCTTTACAGTTATGAGATAGTTGGAAATATCTATGTTATATTGCTCTTGGTGTTGCTGGTTGCCTATCTTCTCAACTCAAAAGTGAAAATACCCCATCCATAAATATGAAAAACAACTGAAAAAATAGCACAACTACTGCATCAGTATATTTGATTTTATCCTCTAGTGTTTCCTTTCAAAAAGGAAACAAATAACCCTCTATTACCCTGAAAAGCCCCGAAATTATTGACTTTGCAGATTTTATATAGTATACTCCCGGTTCAAATTTGCGTCAGATTCATTTCTGACAAGTTCTTTTAAGGGAAATAGATGGAAAAAATCAGACTTAAGCTTAAAGCTTATGATCATAGAGTTTTAGACAGATCTGTTGCAGCAATAGTAGATGCTGTCAAGAGAACAGGTGCAGAAATCAGGGGACCGATCCCTTTACCTACAAAGATCAAAAAGTACACCGTACTGAGATCTCCTCATGTAAACAAAGATTCACGCGAACAATTTGAAATGCGTATGCATGCAAGACTTATCGACATCGTTTCAGCAACAACTGACACAGTTGATTCACTGATGAAACTTGACCTGGCTCCTGAAGTCAATGTCGAAGTCAGAGCGATGAAGTAAGGATTGATAATGGAATATATAGTAGAAAAAATTGGTATGACAAGAACTGTTACCGTTCCTGCAGTACCGGTGACTCTAGTAAAGATCGTTGAAGCGAAAGTATGCGAAGTCGATGAAAACAAACGCGCACTTGTCGCTTACAGTCATGGTAAATCTACAAACAGTGCAGTAGCGGGACAGCAGAAGAAGTACAACCTCGCTCCTGAGTATAACAGATTTATGACACTGACTGTTGCAAACAGTGAAGCGGGTGATTTGGATGTAACACCTTTGGCAGATGCAAAAGTCGTAAAGGCGACATTCAACTCAAAAGGTAGAGGTTTCAGCGGTGCTATCAAAAGACACGGATTTGCAGGCGGACCAGGGGCACATGGTTCTAGATTTCATAGACGTGTTGGTTCAATCGGTAATGCCGAATGGCCAGGACGTGTACAAAAAGGTAGAAAGATGCCGGGGCATTACGGCAATGACAAAGTGACTGTGAAAAACGAGATCGTATCATTTGATGCCGAAACAGGCGTTGTAGCGCTCAAAGGTGCGATTCCAGGTGCAAATGGTGCATTAGGTAAGATAAGGATAGTAAAATGAGTAAAGCAATCGTACTTGACAACAATCTGAAAAAGAGTGGTGAAGTAGCCCTTCCGGCATCTTTTTTGGAAGCGAATCCACACAACCTGTATCTCTATGTCAAATCTTACCAGTCAGCTCTGAGAGCAAACACTGCCAAGACAAAGACAAGAGCGGAAGTGAGTGGTGGTGGTAAAAAACCATGGGCGCAGAAAGGTAGAGGCGGTGCACGTGCCGGTTCAAACAGATCTCCTATCTGGGTAGGCGGTGGTGTCTCACATGGACCAAAAAACAACAGAAACTATTTCCAAAAAGTGAACAAAAAGCAGAAGCGTGTTGCACTTGAATGCGCGATCGCGGAAAAAGCGAACAATGGAAAACTTTTTGTGATGGATGCAATCAATGTCGAATCTGGCAAAACAAAAGATGCTGCAGCGATGGTCAAAGCATTGGCAGTCAGAGATGCACTGGTAATCAAAGAGCAAATGGATGAGAAGAGCTTTCTGGCTTTCAGAAACCTTCCGAATGCTTACCTGATAGAGCCAAATGAATTGAATGCGTTTACAGCAACAGCTTTTGATGCAATTGTGATAGAAAAAAGCGTATACGAACAATTAACAAAAGAGGGCTAAGATGGCAGATATTACAGATATTAAATCAATTTTATACACTGAGAAAAGTTTAGGCCTTCAGGAAGATGGTGTCGTAGTGATACAGACCAGTCCAAGAATGACTAAAAACGGTTTGAAAGAGGTACTGAGAGAGTATTTCGGTTTTGTTCCTTTGAAAGTGAATTCTATGCGAATGAGCGGAAAAGTGAAAAGATTCAGAGGTGCTGAAGGTAAGCGCGAGGATTTCAAAAAATTCTATGTTAAGCTTCCTGAAGGTGCGAAAATAGAAAGTTTGGAGGTATAAGATGGCGATTAAATCATACAGACCTTACACGCCTTCGCGAAGATACATGACTGGACTCGATTCCAGCGATATTACAGGCAAACCGTCAGTTCCAAGCCTGTTGAAAACACTTCCAAGAAGTGCGGGTAGAAACAGCAACGGTAGAATCACATCTCGTCACAGAGAAGCTGGTGTCAAGAAAAAATATAGAATTATCGACTTTAAAAGAAGAAAATTCGGTATTCCGGGTACTGTAAGTGCGATCGAGTACGATCCTTACAGAAACTGCCGTATCGCATTGATTACCTATGCAGACGGTGAAAAAAGATACATCATTCAGCCTTCTGGACTTAAGGTAGGTGACAAGATCGAATCTGCTGAAGCTGGACTGGATATCAAACCGGGTAACGCGATGAAGCTGAAAAATATCCCTGTCGGTACGATTATCCACAATATCGAAATGAAACCGGGCAAAGGCGGCCAAATCGCACGAAGTGCCGGCGGTTATGCACAATTGATGGGTAAAGAGGAGAAATATGTAATCCTCAGATTGCCAAGCGGTGAGATGAGACAGATCCTCTCTGAGTGTATGGCAACAATCGGTACCGTCGGAAACGAGGACTGGGCAAATGTCGTTATCGGTAAAGCGGGAAGAAACAGACACAGAGGCATTAGACCGCAAACTCGTGGTTCTGCAATGAACCCAATCGATCACCCGCATGGTGGTGGTGAAGGTAAAACCAATGCAAGCCGACATCCTGTCAGCCCATGGGGTATGCCGACCAAAGGTTACAAAACCAGAAGAAAAAAAGCGAGTGACAAACTCATTATTTCTAGAAAAAAAGGAAGATAGATGGCTAGAAGTTTAAAAAAAGGTCCATTTGTTGACGATCACTTGATAAAAAAAGTGCAAAAAGCACAAGAGAGTGGCGATAAAAAACCTATCAAAACCTGGTCGAGAAGAAGTATGATTCTCCCGGATATGATCGGTTTGACTATTACCGTACACAATGGAAGAAACTTTGTACCTGTTTATATCACAGAGAATCACGTCGGGTACAAACTGGGTGAGTTTGCACCTACAAGAACGTTCAAGGGTCATAAAGGCTCTGTACAGAAGAAGATAGGGTAAGGGTAGAAGATGAGTACAGCAACACTAAAATTTATCAGACTTTCCCCGACCAAAGCAAGATTGATCGCCAGAGAAGTGCAGGGTATGAATGCGGAATTGGCGCTTGCATCTTTGGAATTTATGCCAAATAAAGCGGCAGGTATCATTTCAAAAGTGATCGCATCGGCAGTAGCCAACGGCGAATATGAGCCTGAAGAGGTTACAGTCCTCTCATGTAGAGTAGACAAAGGGCCTGTTTTGAGACGTTTCAGACCACGTGCAAGAGGTTCAGCATCTAGAATTCTCAAGTCTACATCTCATATTTTTGTAGAAGTGGGAACTGTCGCCAAACCGGAAGCAGAGAAGAAAACATCTGTTACAAAGAGTGAGAAAAAAGCGGCACCTGCAAAAGAGAAAGCAAAAAAAGAGAGCGAAAGCAAAGCAGTTGATCTAAATGACTTGAAACTCCTCTCTGGAGTAGGGCCGGCAGTCGAGAAAAAACTGCATGCAGAAGGCATTACAAGTCTCCAACAGATCGCGGATATGACCAAAGAGGAGATCGCAGCACTTGATGCAAAAATAGGTGTCAAAGGCAAAATCGAAGATGTTTGGCAAAATGAGGCCAAAGAGCTTATTCAAAAAAATGAGAAGGAGTCTTAAAGATGGGTCAGAAAGTTAATCCTATTGGTCTAAGACTTGGTCTTAACAGAAACTGGGATTCCAGATGGTTTCCATCTTCAGAGACTGCTGTGGCTAATGTCGGCGAAGACCATAAAATCAGAACTTTTATCAAAAAAGAGTTGTATTATGCAGGTGTGAGCCAGATCATCATTGAGAGAACGGCAAAAAAACTGCGTGTGACGATTGTTGCTGCGCGACCCGGTATCATTATCGGTAAAAAGGGTGCGGATATCGAAAAACTGAGACAAAAGCTCAACAAGTTAATCGGTAAAAGTGTCAATGTCAATATCAAAGAAGAGCGTAAACCGCAAGCTTCGGCACAATTGGCGGCAGAAAACATTGCTACGCAACTTGAGCGTCGTGTCGCTTTCAGACGTGCGATGAAAAAAGTGATGCAGGGTGCAATGAAAAGTGGTGCCAAAGGGATCAAGGTGCAGGTTGCAGGTCGTCTTGGCGGTGCGGAGATGGCAAGAACTGAATGGTATCTCGAAGGTCGTGTACCTCTGCATACACTGCGTGCAAGAATCGATTACGGTTTTGCTGAAGCGCAGACGACTTATGGAATCATCGGCGTAAAAGTGTGGATTTTCAAAGGTGAAGTACTTGCCAAGGGAATCGCTCCCGAGCCGAAAGAGAAACCTAGAAAAAGAAGAGGTGAATAGCCATGTTGATGCCAAAAAGAACCAAATATAGAAAACAGCAGAAGGGTAGAAACAGAGGAAAATCCTACAGAGGCAACTCTATCGCTTTTGGTGAAATTGCACTCAAAGCGACAGAGGGCGGTAGAATCGACTCCCGTCAGATTGAAGCTGCAAGGATTGCGATGACACGTCATGTCAAAAGACAGGCCAAATCATGGATTCGTGTTTTCCCAGATAAACCTTTGACCAAAAAACCTCTTGAAACAAGGATGGGTAAAGGTAAAGGTGCAGTTGACAAATGGGTTATGAATATCAAACCTGGAAGAATTATTTTTGAGATGGCAGGTGTAAGTGAAGAGCTAGCACGCGAAGCGTTAACCCTTGCAAAACACAAGTTGCCTTTTAAAACAAAAATTATCACCCGAGAGAATGAAAATGAAGTATACTGAGTTAGAAGGTAAAGACGCCAAAGCGTTGAACGAACTGTTGAAAGAGAAAAAGTTGTTGCTTTTCAAACTCAGAGCGAAACTGAGAACGATGCAACTCACCAATCCAAATGAGATTAAAGAAGTGCGTAGAGATATCGCCAGAATCAACACGGCGCTTACTGCACTCAAAAAAAATGAAGTTAAGGCATAAAGATGGCTTTAAAAGAGATTCACGGAACAGTGGTAAAAAAAGCCGGAGACAAAACGGCAACTGTCTTGGTAGAGAGAAAAGTGGTACATCCCAGATATCACAAGATCGTTAAAAGATTTAAAAAATATCTGGTACATGATGAGAGAAATGAGACAAACGTCGGCGATACGATCAGTGCAGTCGAGTGTAGACCTATTTCAAAAACAAAATCTTTTAGACTAAAAGAGATTGTTGCAACAGGAGTGAAGTAATGGTACAGGGATTTACAAGATTGGCAGTCGCTGACAACAGCGGTGCCAAAGAGATCATGTGTATTAAAGTACTCGGCGGATCCAAAAGAAGATACGCAAGTGTCGGGGATGTGATCGTTGCTTCAGTCAAAAAAGCGATTCCGAACGGAAAAGTGAAAAAAGGCCAGGTTGTAAAAGCCGTGATCGTGCGTACCAGAAAAGAGGTTCAGCGCGAAAATGGTTCATTGATTCGTTTCGATGAAAATGCAGCAGTGATCCTGGATGCGAAAAAAGAGCCTATAGGTACACGTATTTTCGGTCCGATAGGTCGTGAAGTGAGATATGCAGGTTATATGAAAATTGTATCGCTTGCACCGGAGGTATTGTAATGGCAACGAAAATGAAAATAAAAAAAGGCGACACGGTTAAAATCATCGCCGGTGATGACAAAGGGAAAGTCGCTGAAGTTTTAGAGGTTCTCCCAAAAACATCACAAGTGATTGTCGCAGGCTGTAAAGTCGCAAAAAAAGCGGTAAAACCTACCGAAGAGAATCCCAAGGGTGGGTTTATGAGCAAAGAGATGCCTATTCATGTTTCCAATGTAGCTAAAGTGGAAGGGTAAAAGATGGTAGTAAGATTAAAAGAGAAATATGCAAATGACATCAGACCTGCACTGGTCAGTGAGTTTGACATTAAGAATCCTATGCAGGTGCCAGGATTGGAAAAGGTATCTATCAGTGTGGGTGCCGGTGAAGAAGCCAAAGATGCCAAAGTACTTCAAAATATCCAGGATACGATTTCTTTGATCGCAGGGCAGCATGCAGTTGTGACCAAAGCGAAAAAATCGATAGCCGGGTTCAAACTGAGAGAAGGGTATCCTATCGGTGTAAAAGTGACACTGAGAGGTGATCGTATGTATACCTTTTTGGACAAACTGATTGCGATTACACTTCCACGTGTGAAAGATTTCAGAGGTGTGCCCAGAAATGGTTTCGACGGACATGGAAACTACAGTTTCGGTCTCGAAGAGCAGCTGGTATTTCCTGAAGTGAAATTTGACAATATCATCAAGACACATGGTATGAATATCACGATAGTCACTACGACAGAAGATGATAAAGAGGCGTTCAAGTTGCTTGAACTTATTGGTATTCCATTTGCAAAGGGACGAGAATAATGGCAAAGAAATCAATGATCGCCAAGGCGAACAGAAAGCCTAAATATGCAGTGAGAGCCTACACAAGATGTCAAATCTGTGGGCGTCCTCATTCAGTCTATAGAGATTTTGGTATATGCAGAATTTGCTTCAGAAAGATGGCAAATGAAGGCAAACTGCCAGGAATCAAAAAATCAAGTTGGTAAGGAAAGAAGAATGGTAAACGATCTTGTATCTGATGCATTGACAAGGATCAGAAATGCTTCTATGAGAAAATTGGAAGTTACTGAACTTCTTCACTCAAAACTGGTAGAATCTGTTGTTAAGATTTTTCAGGAAAAAGGGTATATCGAATCATACAATGTGAAAGAGTCTGGAAATAAAAAATTCATCAGCGTTGTATTGAAGTATGATGATAATGGCAATCAAGTCATCAATGAGGTGAAAAAGATTTCGAAGCCGGGACGCCGTGTTTATAAACCTGCGTCTGAAATCAAGAGATTTAAAAACGGTTATGGTACTATCGTCGTGAGTACCTCTAGAGGTGTACTGAGTAATGAAGTCGCATACAAAGAAGGTGTCGGCGGCGAGATTATCTGCAGTATATGGTAAATCAATGTTTTTTACGGCATTCGATGATATCGTAGACAAGTAAAAAGGAATAAAATGTCAAGAATTGGTAAACAACCTGTAGTGATTCCATCTGGGATCGAAGTCAAAACAGATGGGCCTGTCATTGTATTTAAAAAAGGAAATACTGAGAAGTTTCTCGATACAAAAGAGTATGTCAACTTCAAAATGGAAGACAATACGTTAGTGTTTGCACCTAAAGATGATGAGAGACAGTCGCATGCATATTGGGGAACATTCAGATCACTTGCAAACAATATTGTCATAGGTTTGACAGAAGGTTATGAAAAGAAACTGGAAATCAATGGTGTTGGTTATAGAGCAGCCGTAAAGGGTAATGTACTTGAACTTCAACTCGGTTTTTCACATCCTATCAATTATGAGTTTCCAAAAGATATTACAGTGACTGTCGACAAAAACCTGATCACTATCAAAGGTGATGACAAACAGGTTGTAGGACAGATTGCAGCAGAGATCAGAGCGTTCAGACCGCCAGAGCCATATAAAGGCAAGGGTGTCAAGTATGCTGACGAAGTTATTGTCAGAAAAGCCGGTAAAACAGCATCGAAGTAGGGGTGAGAGATGAGAACTAAATTATTAAAACAGAAAAATGCACTTAAAGCACGAAGAGTCAGAAGAATCAGAGGAAAAATCTCCGGTACTGCTGAGATGCCTAGAGTCACGCTCTTTAAATCCAACAGACACCTCTATGCACAGGCTATCAATGATGTAACTTCTACAACATTGGCAAGTGTTGACGGGAAAAAACTTGGTTTGAAAGCTAACAGAGAAGCTGCTGCAGAGACAGCTAAGGCGTTTGCAGCTACACTGAAAGAGAAAGGCATCGAGAGAGTGGTTTTTGACAGACGTGGAAACCAGTATCATGGTGTGGTCGCTGCATTTGCAGAGGCTCTCAGAGAAAATGGAATAACACTATAAGGTCAATGATGATGGAAAATATTAATAGAGAAGATTTCGAAGAAGTTATCGTTAACATCGGCAGAGTAACGAAAGTTGTAAAGGGTGGTAGACGTTTCAGATTTACTGCGCTGGTCGTTGTCGGTAACAGAGAAGGGATTGTCGGTTTTGGTACTGGGAAAGCAAAAGAGGTTCCGGATGCAATCAAAAAAGGTGTCGATGATGCCTTTAAAAACCTGGTAAAAGTGAATGTAAAAGGTTCTACCATCGCACACGATATCGAACTCAAATACAATGCAAGCCGTATATTGCTCAAACCAGCATCCGAAGGTACAGGTGTGATTGCCGGTGGTGCAACAAGACCGGTATTGGAGCTTGCAGGTATCAAAGATATCCTGACAAAGTCACTTGGTTCCAATAATCCTAACAATCTCGTTCGGGCGACTGTTAAAGCGCTCAGCATGATCAAACAATAAAAAGGATCGATAATGGCACTAGATAATCTCAGTCCGGCAGCAGGATCTACTAAAAACAGAAAAAGAGTGGGCCGCGGCCAAGGTAGTGGTATGGGCAAAACCGCTACACGTGGTAACAAAGGTCAAAAAAGTAGAACTGGTTACAGTCAAAAAAGAGGTTTTGAAGGTGGTCAACAACCACTTGCAAGACGTTTGCCAAAAGTTGGATTTACATCTCGCGTAGACAAACCTTACGTAATCAATATTGAAAAAGTTGCAAAAGTTGCAGCTCTTGATGAAATTACATTTGAAACGATCAAATCTGTACATAAGTTTCAAAACAGTGTGAGCAAGATTAAGCTTATTGGTCGTGGAGCGAAAGAGCTGGAGTCTAAAATTAAAGACGAACGTATCACTACCAGTGGTAAATAACGATGGGTAAAGACTTAACAAACAAGATCCTGATTACTTTGGGATTCTTGTTTGCCTACAGAATTCTCTCCTATATCCCGGTTCCGGGTGTCAACGTAGACGTCATCAAAGCCTTTTTTGATTCCAACTCCAACAATGCACTCGGTATGGTCAACATGTTCAGTGGAAATGCGGTGCGTCGTCTAAGTATCATCTCACTCGGTATTATGCCTTACATTACCGCTTCTATTATCATGGAGCTTTTGGCAGCAACATTCCCGACTTTGGGACAGATGAAGAAAGAGCGTGACGGTATGACAAAATATATGCAAATCATCCGTTATGCAACTGTTGCCATTACACTGGTACAGGCAATTGGAGTATCGATGGGGCTTCAAAGCATGGGACAAGGCGGTGAGAGTGCTATCATGATTGACATGAACGTATTTATACCTGTTGCTGCATTTTCAATGCTTGCAGGTACGATGATGCTGATGTGGATCGGTGAACAGATTACGCAGCGCGGTATCGGTAACGGTATCTCTTTGATCATATTCGCCGGTATCGTCTCGGGTATTCCCGCTGCAATAGGTGGCATGGTCAATTTGATCAATACGGGTGAATTGAACTTTCTGGTGGTCATTGGTATATTGGCAGTGATCCTCGTTACGATAGGTGTGATTATTTATGTTGAGTTGGGTGAACGGCGCGTACCTATCTCCTATTCCCGCAAGACGATGATGCAAAATCAGAATAAAAGGGTAATGAATTATATCCCTATCAAGGTCAACCTCAGTGGAGTCATTCCTCCTATCTTTGCGTCGGCCGTATTGATGATGCCTTCGACACTGCTTTCAGGAAGTACCAATCCATATGTGCAGAAGATAGCGGATCTGCTGAGTCCTAACAGTTATCTGTTCAATATTCTGATGTTCTTGGGCGTTGTCTTTTTTGCATATTTTTATGCGTCGATTGTATTCAATGCAAAAGATATTGCGGAAAACTTAAAAAAACAGGGTGGATTCATACCGGGTGTTCGTCCTGGTAAAAGTACCGTCGAATTTATCAATGAAGTCGCAAGTCGCCTCACATTTTGGGGAGCCATCTATCTTGGGCTTATATCGACGCTGCCATGGGTGTTGGTAAAGACGATGGGTGTTCCTTTCTATTTCGGTGGCACGGCAGTATTGATTGTCGTACAAGTTGCACTCGATACGATGCGTAAGATTGAAGCACAGATATATATGAATAAATACAACACACTCAATTCACTAGGTCTTTAAACCGATGGCTATTTCTATCAAAAAACCCTCAGACATTGAAAAACTGAGGGTCTCTAACAGTTATGTTGCAAAGACACTCGACCATTTGAGAAACTATGTGCGTCCAGGTATGACACTCAAAGAGATCAATCAGATGGGCGAAGAGTTTATTGCATCGCTCGATGCACGTCCCGCCTTTAAAGGTTTGTACGGATTTCCTGCGGGTGTCTGTACGTCTCTCAACGAAGTGATTATACACGGGATTCCGGATGAAACCGTTGTCAAAGAGGGCGATATACTCGGACTCGATATCGGCGTAGAAAAAGATGGCTGGTATGGTGATGCGGCAATAACTATGCCAATCGGCACTATCAGTGAAGCAGACAGACAACTTATAGCATGTGCCCACGACGCGCTTATGCATGCGATATCAGTCATTGAAGCTGGTATGCGATTTAAAGAGCTTAGCCTTGAACTCGAGAATTTCATTACTGCGAGGGGATTTGTGCCTTTACGCGGATTTTGCGGACATGGCATTGGCAGGAAACCTCATGAGGAGCCGGAAATACCCAACTATCTTGAGGGTAGAAACCCCAAACAGGGACCAAAAATAAAAAATGGCATGGTCTTTTGCCTGGAACCGATGATATGTCAGAAAAGTGGTGTTGCAGTGATCGATGAAGAGGACAAATGGTCAGTGCGAAGTGAAGACGGATTGAGAGGCAGTCACTACGAACATACCGTAGCGATTGTCAACAACAAAGCAGAGATACTGTCAGTAGCGTAAAGGAGTAAGTATGGCAAAAGATGATGTCATTGAAGTAGACGGAACGGTAATTGAAGCGTTACCCAATGCGACTTTTATGGTCGAGTTGGAAAACGGGCACAAAGTGTTGTGTCATATTGCAGGAAAAATGCGCATGCACTATATCAAGATCATGCCGGGTGACAGAGTAA
>Ga0114931_10006733_pt1 | contig 14110 bp, 12 predicted proteins | sample 2SBtaG_FD_89579 | JGI IMG/M metagenome (GOLD analysis project Ga0114931, IMG submission 89579) | Deep subsurface microbial communities from Kolumbo volcano to uncover new lineages of life (NeLLi) - 2SBTROV14_V59a metaG | ecosystem: Environmental > Aquatic > Marine > Volcanic | place: Kolumbo...
CCTGACAAATGGTCCATTCTGGAACAAGATTTGGGGCACACTATTTTACTGAACAAAGAAGTCCAGATATATGACAAAAAAAGGAGGTAAAAATGAAACAATGTTTTTTTGCACTAATGGTCATGAGCCTGGTTACTGGATGTAATGCTCAAAACAACCAGAATGATATGAGCAAGGCTCAGGAAAAAAGTACGGCAGATACTCAAAAAAATCAGCCACAAATCCATACCCGGGTAAATAAAAAATTCGATAAAAATGGTAACCTGATAGGGTATGACTCTACTTACACTTCTTACTATTCCAACTGGAAGAAAGACACATTATTGGCAGACAGTGTAATGTCGGGATTCATTCCTTATTTCAATAAGCGATTTCCAGGGATGATGGCCAATCCTTTCGACAAGATGTTTTTTGAAGATTCATTGATGCAAAATGATTTCTTCTATGATAACTTTTTTAACCCGGAAAATTCAACAGAATATTCCATCCAGTGGGTTGCCAAATGTTAAATTATTGATAATCTGTTCATTAGGTTTCAGATAAACTTTATTTATAAAAAACACAATACCCAAATATGGGGGTTCAATATTAGGCAATGTGCAGGGTTAACCCTTTCACAAGTAATTAATAATCAATAGTTATCAACCATTTTAAATCGTTATTCTTGAAAGTGTCATGAATAATGCGGGTTAAAAAAAGGTATGAACTTAACCAGGATTATATGAACCGGATGATGGATGAAATGGATTCCGTTAAAAACCAGTATTTCAAGGAATTCAAATTTCCTGATCATCCAGCCGAGAAAAAGAAAAACCTTAAAGGAGCTTAACTTACAGGGAGGACTTCATGGAAGATATTAGCGTTTGATATTTGTAACAAATTATGTCGGCATTACGATCAGTGGATGCCGGCATTCTCATTTGTAGCTTTCTCAACGATCTGGTTGAACGACACGTCGGCAAATTCGATGGTGATATCAAATCCGATGTCCAGAAAAAGTTGAACATAGTGTTGTTCACTATTCCATTCCAATCGTTTATAATTTTTTCCAGCATCACGAATGGGTTCTCCTAATTTTTTAATAAGGTCACTTGAAAGAAAGTCGAAAATTTCCTGAAGTTTTATCCGGTTGTTGAATGTCCACTGAACTTTGAATAAGGTACCCTTATAAAAACGCAGGTGAATAGACTGGGCTTGGTATGGGCCAAATTGTCTGTAAAAGGCCCCTTCATACGCACCATCTCGGATTCCAAGAGAAATATTTTTCTTTATTTGTTTTTTAAGCTCAGGAGCATGCTCGTACGCCGGCTCATCACCAGTGATCAGATAGATATCATTTTTCCAATACTCCAAAGAGATTCCTAAAGTGATCCCATTCAACTCTTTGAATGGGTTATTGCCCTGCCCTTCTGATGCAATAGAGGATAAACAACAGAGGCCCATAAAGTAGATATTTAACTTCATTTTAAGCCGAAAATATGATGCTAAAACAACGGGTGCAGAGGATTAACACAACAGGTATCAAGGCTGTATTCAGTGCTTGAGGGACAAGAGGCCATATCAGTATCAGTATGATACCCAATATTCCTGCCAGTAAAAAATACCAGTTGACCCAACGTGGAAGCTGTTTTCTAAACAACATCAAACCCACAATGAAATGCGTAGGGAGGGCCCATAACAGGTTAAGGTTATCATGAGCAGCCTTATGGTCCGTAGCCACCCAGAGCAAGAAAAGTAGAGTTCCCAATAAACCAATGAATATAAAGAGAAAGCGATCAAACCAGCGAATACGCCGGCCGGATCTATAAGCCCAAATACTTACCAGCACAACGAGTACAGCTAAGCCCCAAAAGGTGACCATAGGGGTCAGCCAGGTTTTCTGCACCGTAACATCTTTTGCTTTAAAAAGGACCCTTTCATTTTGTACGGCCTTTACCCAGGTTTCATTGTGCCAGATGTGGGCATGTTTGAAAGCCAGGTAGACATAATCTGGCAGAAACATGTATTGTAGGTTTTTCAGACGATGATCCATTGGTATCCCCAGGCAAAGATCGATACCAAGTTTGCCCCAGGGAAATTGTTTGCTAGTATAACGATCAGTTAGTGTACGGATTGATAAATTGGGTTCGGAAACATAAGTGGTATCATAGGCAAAATCAACGCCTAACGATTCTACAAAAACATCCCCGATCCGGGTGGCACAATTATCATAGAAATAATCATAATTGTACTGGGCATTTTGAGGCAAGGCATTGTTTTGAAGAAAATCAAATACTGCCTGCTTTTGGGTTTGCGTCAGGTTAAGTACCTGCTCAGTGATGGTCCGGTTGAAATAAGCATAGACCTGTCTCATCCTTCGGAAATCTTCCACTGCAAGCCGGTAAAGCAAGTGACCACGTGTGAAATTCAAATAGAAGTGGGGCTGATTAAAGTCAAAGGTCCCATAGTTGTACGCCCAATCCACTTGGTTTACAGGGTCATAAACACGAATAGCGCTATGACCAAATCCTTCATACAACTCTTCGGTACCTGGGCTAAAAGTGATGATACTGATAGCAGATCTTTCTGATAACTGTTGAGCAAGGGTGCCTGCTGCTCCAATGAACAGAGAAATGAATAGCACTAAAGATTTCAAGGAATAAGATATTTACAAGTCCAATGATAAGGTGTTTTTTATTAGCTTGCTGATTTTTACATCATAATGCATGGATCACAACACGATATCTACCGACTGATAAGAAAAACTACCCTGAAGCGGGCATTCAATCTTATTTTGGTGTGGATAAGTTACTATTGGTCGAGGATCACCGGAAATACCACTCACTGGGGAAAACCATTTAGTATTTCTATAGAGCCGACTACATCCTGTAACCTGCGATGCCCGGAATGTCCGAGTGGTCTGCGATCATTTACACGACCTACGGGGATGCTTGAAGAACAGATGTTTAGAAAAATCATTGATGAAGTGTATCCTACCTTGTCGTATCTGCTTTTTTACTTTCAGGGAGAGCCCTATCTTCATCCGAAATTCAATTCTCTTATCCGATATGCTTCTAATAAGGGAATTTATACGGCTACCTCTACGAATGGCCATTATCTGAATGAATCAACAGCAGAAGAAACGGTACGGAGTGGTCTTGATCGCCTGATCATATCGGTGGACGGAACAACCCAAGAGGTATATGAGCGTTATCGAATAGGCGGTTTTATTCAGAAGGTTTTTGATGGAACCAGGGCAATCGTTGAGGCCAGAAGGAAGCTTCAATCATTAACACCTCATCTCATCTTTCAATTCCTGGTAGTTAAGCCCAATGAGCACCAGGTGGATGAGATCAGAACCATTGCAAATTCTCTCGGGGTAGACCAGGTAGTCTTTAAATCTGCCCAGGTTTATGAATATGAGCATGGTAATCCCTTAATACCTGAGAACGATAAATATTCGAGATACAGGATAGGAAAGGATGGCAGGTATGGGATAAAAAATAAATTGCTAAACCACTGCTGGAAGATGTGGCATAGTTGTGTAATCACCTGGGACGGGCAGGTAGTGCCCTGCTGCTTTGATAAAGATGCGAGCCATCCAATGGGAAACCTACAGAATGATTCCTTTAGTGCCATCTGGAATAATCAACGATATCGGCAATTTCGTGCTTCCTTATTTAAGCATCGCAAGAGCATTGATATTTGCAAAAATTGTACGGAAGGGACAAAGGTGTGGGTGTGAGTTTTGTATGAGTGGTTTGATTGTTTTCCTTTCGGATAACCATGACACTTGAATGCGATTTTTTCTAGTGACTGGTCCGGTTAGGTACTTAGATAAATTGTAAATTTCAGTTTCCTGATCTTCTAAATGTATTTTTATGAAAAAGCCTTTGTATTTACTTGTCCTAGGTCTTACACTTTTCATTTTCTCATGTACCACTGATGAAAAACAACCATTGCTTGTTCCCCGGCTCTTTTCTGATCATATGGTCCTCCAGCAGCAAGATAAGGCAGCTTTTTGGGGCACCTATATTCCTGGTCGGAAACTAACCCTCTCGGCAAGTTGGGAAGCAGCGGGGTCAACCATTGTTGATTCAACAGGCCATTGGCAACTAACTGTGGCAACTCCAGGTGCTGGTGGGCCTTATACAATCAATATTGAAACCAGCGACAACCTCATTGTCATTAAAGATGTAATGATTGGCGAAGTTTGGCTTGCCTCGGGACAATCAAATATGGAAATGCCATTGAAGGGGTGGCCCCCAGATGCTCCCATTAGGAATTCAGATCAGGAGATTGTTGAATCGGGTAACACGAATATCCGGATGTTCACTGTTGCCAGGAACCTCGCCGCTACCCCTTTGGATACGGTGGCGGGTGAATGGGTGGTGGCTTCTCCTGAATCGGCTGGAGATTTCAGCGCTACCGCCTACTTTTTTGCTAAAAACCTGCAAGAAGCACTTCACGTTCCTATTGGAATTATACATTCAAGCTGGGGAGGTACGGTAGCTGAAGCATGGACCAGCAAGAGCAGTCTCAGGGCCCTTGGGGATTTTAATTCAACTCTTGATAAAATGGAAAACAACTCTTCGCGAGAAACAACTGAAAATTGGTTTAAGCAATGGCCTGCGATACACATACCCACCAATAATGAAGGCTGGCAAAATATAAGCTTTTCAGATATCAAGGTTATGGAAGCCGAGTTTGATGATTCACAATGGTCCTCCATTGAGCTTCCCGGAAGATTTGATCTAGTGAAGTCAGGGGAATTTGATGGTGCGGCCTGGTTTAGGAAATCATTTTTTCTCCACGACATCTCTTCAGACTATGACATCGATATTGGGGCTGTTGATGATATGGATGTAATCTATGTTAATGGCAAGGCGGTAGGTAGACATATGGGATCGGGTCTGTGGAATACCCCCTGGCATGTGGTTATCCCGAAGTCTATCCTTAAAGAAGGAGAAAATATCATTGCTATTCGAGCTGTGGATACCGGAGGTCCAGGGTCTTTTAGTGGTCCTATGACTATAAGCAATGAGAGGGGGAATCTGATTTCTCTTGAGGGTAGCTGGAAAACACATGTGATTGCCGAAATATTTAATGGTAAATTTTATGTTTATCGCGTGAACACTGATTTAACAAATCGGCCGGAAATAGTTCAGATGAATCCCAACCTACCGGCAGTCTTGTTCAACGGCATGATCCATCCGATTGTTCCTTATACCATCAAAGGGGCCATTTGGTATCAGGGAGAATCCAATGTAGGGCGTGATGAGCAATATAAGCGGTTGTTCCCGGCTTTAATTGAAGATTGGAGACAGAAATGGGAGAGTGACTTTCCTTTTTACTTCGTTCAGATAGCTCCTTTTCTTTATAACCAGGATCCTGCGAAGCAAGTGTCTCAAAAACTGCGCGATGCCCAGCGGCGTTCATTGAAAATGGATCATACAGGCATGGTGGTTACCCTGGATATCGGAAACGTAGCAAATATTCATCCTGCCAACAAACAGGAAGTAGGCAAGCGGTTGGCGGGACTGGCCCTTGTCAATGATTACGGGAAAGAGATGGTTGCATCAGGGCCTTTGTACAAACAGGTGACGAGGACAGAAAAGAAATTGCTGGTTGTCTTCGATGATATTGGAAGCGGATTGAAAGCTTCATCAACAGGGCTAACCGGTTTTGAGATTGCCGGCAAGAATAAAAAGTATTTCCCGGCAATAGCCAGAATTGTGAATAATCAAGTGGAAGTTACCAGTCCTTCAGTGACTTCGCCGGTCTTTGTCAGGTATGCATGGCGTGATGACAGCCATGCCAGCTTATTTAATCAGGAGGGTTTGCCTGCTTCCTCTTTTACTTCAGAACAGTAACTGAGAATTTTATTAAAATCGGATGAGGTGTTCATCGCTTTGTTGTAATCTAACCTGATTTTACGAAGACTGATTTTCCTGTTTTGTGCAATGCATGACCCATCGCTTGGAAACCCGATTTTATCATAAATATTGCCTAAAATCAATTCTGGTCCAACAATCTGCAAATGGTCGTTTGCAATGCTCTCTACAAAGCTGTCAACTACTAAATCATCATGCTCAACAAATAGGCCCTGTGTGCCCTTAAATCGTTCTATTTTGCCCTTGGCAAACAATATAAGTAACTCTTCTTCACGTTTGGTCTCGGCAATACCAACCGTTTTTATGACCTTATTACTTCGCTTTACCTTCTTTACAATCTGTATGCTGATGGTACCACTACGGTTCTTGTTTCTACGGATAAACATAGGCTAAAATTAGCCCGCATGACCTAAATCTCAATAATTAAAATCTTAACTCATTGATTATCAGCTACTTTATTTTGGGCGTTCATGTGGCCGACAAAACAGGAAAGCGTACCCAATAATTCTTTTATAATAATTACTGAACAAAGAAAAATGAGTATAGTTTCTAGTTTAACAATAAGAGTCTCCCTGTCTACGAGCCCAAGGAATTTAATAGAAAATGAAATCTAAAAGAAATTAAATATAGGTTGGATGTAACTGCAATTGAATATGCAAACACCTGAATGCTGAGCCTTCCAACAAATCTATCAAAGTAGAATTATTAGACTTCCGTACATTTAAAATATTCAAAAATTATCTCTATTGGAGATACCAGTCAAAAACATTGTGCAAAGGATGAAAAAATATCGAAAAAGTTATATTTGATAACTTTTGAAAAGAAGAGGTCAATGATTGGTCATTATTTTAAGGTGGCAAAGAAAATATTAATCAAGAATAAGTTCTACACATTGATCAATATGTTTGGCCTTATCTGTGGAATGTTGTCTGTTTTAATCATATCCAAATACATTGGATATTCTATGCAATTCGACAATTTTCATTTAATGAAGGATAGGATTTATTCAGTTCTGCAAAAGGAAAGTTTTGACGGGAATCCACAGCAAAGTAGGTCTTCAACATACTGGGGAATTGGTGATTTGATTAGTCAATTTCCTGAAGTGAATAAGATAACAAGATATAGTATGCATGTTCCAGCAGCTGTAATCTATGAGGGGCCAACTGGGCATAGCGTATCTTTTATAGAAAATAAAATTGCAATAACGGATTCTAGTTTTCTTAGAATTTTTACATTCCCGTTATTATCCGGAGATTCATTGACTGTTCTATCTCAACCTAACTCTGTGGTACTTACAAAGTCGGCATCGCAAAAATATTTTGGTGATATGGATCCAATTGGAAGGACTCTGGCGATTAGGGTTGCCTGGGGAGAAGAAACAATTTACACAATAACCGGTGTAATTGTAGATGTGCCAAAAAACTCGAGATTTCAATTTGATTTGTTAATCAACCGAAAACCTGGATTGAATAAGGAGCAATTTTGGGATAGTCCAGACTATTCAACCTATCTTTTGCTTAATAAGAATGCTAATAGTGAAGAACTAGTAAAAAAACAATCGACAACACTAGAGGAGGTTGCTGAATTAAAATCGGACAATAGGACCATAAATGTTTCGTTAGAATCAATTTCCAGTTTTAATCTGTCTGTATCCGAATACTTGCTAGTTGTTGTGGGTATTTTAATAATGTTACTATGTTGGGTAAATTACTTTAATCAGGTAATAGCTCAGTCATACTGGAGAATTAAAGAAGTTAGCATACAAAAAGTACTAGGGGCGACACGAACAAATCTATGGTTGCAATTTCTTATCGAGTCAACACTCAATTGCTTGATCGTTTTGGTTTTGATTATTGGACTATATATAGTTTTAGAACAGAAACTCCTGGAGTTTACTGGCGGGCATCTGTTACCTATAATTGGAGATAATTCGTATATAAACTATTTATTTCTGGCAGTATTTTTCATTGGAATATTTATAACCGGGGCTATACCTGCAACAATTTTGTTTTCTAAGAAATTTGACTTGCTTTCCCAAGAAATGTATAGAAAGCGAATTGGAGGTGTTAGACTAAGAAGGATACTTGTAATTCTTCAATTTTCCATTTCTTTAATTTTATTGATTTGCATTTTTGTAATTAAAAACCAACTAGACTATATCAGCTCCAAGGACAAAGGCATAGAGATTCAAAACATCCTTGTCATAAAAGCACCGATTGTAAAAGACACAACCTGGAAGGAGAAGAAAAGACGGATGAAAGTTTTTAAAGCAAAGTGTAGAGAATTGCCGATTACCTTACAAGTAGCTTCATCAACCATTGTTCCGAGTGAGGAATATCGAAATGAAAGATCTCTTAGATTAAATGATAGGGGTGGTAAGTTCATTGTACACCAAGTTGGGGTTGATGAGAATTATTTTTCGCTTTATAAAGTAAAGTTTTTGATAGGGCATGGCTTTAATCCAAAAGCTTATTTTGAGAATATGTATAGTTTAGTATTAAATGAGTCTGCCGCTAGAGGATTAGGCATTGGTAATTTTAACGATGCGTTGGATGTCAAAATATATGATCTTGAATCCGATAAAATCTATAACCTAATTGGGATAGTGAAGGATTTTCACGAAACACCATTGAAGTACAAGATGGAGCCGATGGTCTTTAAATTCAATAAAATACGTGGTAATATATCTATTAAATTTAATGGAGATAACATTGATGAGAAAACTTTTAATGAGAGCATCAGTCAATTGAAAGAAGTCTGGAGCGATCTCTATCAGGGTGCTTCTTTTGATTATTTTTTCCTTGACAGAAGGTACAAGGCATTAAACTTGGAAGATCAGTATTACAAACAATTTTTTTATGTATTTACTAGTTTATCAATAATCATTTCTTGTTTAGGATTATTTGGAATGTCACTGCTTATTTCAGAAAAACGACAAATGGAGATCGGAATTCGAAGAGTTTTTGGAGCATCATCTACTGATATATTGGCAATATTTTTTAAAAGTTATCTGGTATCCCTACTGTTTTCAATTGTTTTTGGATCACCTATTGGCATATGGCTAATGAATATTTGGTTACAAGAGTATGCTTATAAAGTTGAGTTGGGAATCGGCCTAGTCTTTAAAGCCATTATTAGTGTTAGCGTTATTTTTATTTTGACAATCTCCTATCATGTCATAAAATCCGCTCATTCGGACCCTGTAAAAGTTCTTAGAGAATCATAGGCTCATTTGGATGCTTTTTTAATGAGTGAAGTGACTGAATCAATTCTTGGAATAATGGCTAACATTGAAGATAAAGAAGAAAGGGTATCTGAAAATCTAAAGCTATATTTTATTGGGGGTTTATACCCATTTAACCTGGAAAATTCAACAGAATATTCCATCCAGTGGGCTGCCAAATATTAAATTATTGATAATCTGTTCATTAGGTTTCAGATAAACTTTATTTATAAAAAACATAATACCCAACTATGGGTGTTCAATATTAGGCAATATGCAGGGTTAACCCTTTCATAAGTAATTAATAATCAATAGTTATTAACCATTTCAAATCGTTATTATTGGAAGTGTAATGAGTAACGCGGGTTAAAATCCGTCAGTTTTAGACTAATAAATATAGGCCGGCCAATCATCAAAATCAACTATTCAACGAATACATTCCTCAATGCGCCTCTAGCCAGTTATCGCCAAAGCCAATGCCAACTTCCATTGGCACCTCCATTGGAATGGCCTCCTTCATCAGTTTCTCTACCTGGTCTTTCAACATTTCTTTTTCATTATTGACTACATCAAAAACAAGTTCATCATGTACCTGCATAATCATCTTCGACTGAATATTTTCTTTTTTCATCCAGCTGTGAATGTTGATCATGGCTACTTTAATAATGTCGGCAGCAGTCCCTTGGATAGGGGCATTGATAGCATTGCGCTCGGCAAATCCACGCATAGTCGCATTTTGGGAGTTGATGTCTCTCAGGTAGCGACGGCGTCCTAGGATGGTACTTACATATTCATTTTCACGGGCCTCTTCTATTACCTGATCCATATATTTTTTCACAGACGAAAATTCTGAAAAGTAAGTATCTATAAGTTCCGCAGCTTCTTTTCTGGAGATAGACAGATTTTGCGAAAGGCCAAATGCAGATATGCCATAGATGATGCCAAAGTTGGCTGATTTTGCCATTCCTCTCATCTCGGTTGTGACCTCTTCGGGGGCAACTTTGAATATTCGGGCTGCCGTAGTAGCATGTATATCCCGACCTTGCTGAAAGGCTTCTATCATTTGTCGATCGCCCGAAAATGACGCCATGATCCTGAGTTCGATCTGTGAATAATCGGCCGACATGATACAATTGCCTTTTTTTGAAGGGATAAAGGCCTTTCTGATCTCCCGGCCTCGTTTTGTCCTGATGGGAATGTTCTGGAGATTGGGATTTAATGAACTGAGTCTACCTGTGGCAGCTACCGTCTGATTGTAATTGGTATGCACTTTTTCGTCATAGCTACTGATCATGCCCGGAAGAGCATCTACATAGGTGGACTTGAGCTTTTGAAATTCACGAAATGCCAGAATCTTAGCGGCTATCTCATGCTCTTTGGCAAGCCTTGACAGGATTTCTTCTCCGGTGGCATATTGTCCAGTCTTGGTTTTCTTAGGCTTATCCATAATTTTCATTTTCTCAAAAAGAATAACTCCTAATTGTTTTGGAGAAGCAATGTTGAACTCTTCCCCTGCCAGAGCATAAATCTCATCCTGTGTCGTCCTACTATCTTCCAACAATGTTTTCGACATTTCATTGAGAGCCAACGGATCAATCCGAACACCATTGAATTCCATTTGAGCTAATACTTCTACAAGGGGAAGTTCAACATCAAAAAATAATTTCTCCAGCTTAAGTTTTCTGATGTCATTGGCAAGAACATGTTTCAGTTGTAAAGTGATATCCGCATCTTCTGAGGCATAGTCCACTACCTGAGCAACAGGTACATCCCGCATAGTTACCGGTTTGCCTTTTCCACCAATCAGGGTTTTAATAGAAATGGGACTATAATGCAGATATCGTTCTGCAAGACGGTCCATGCCATGTTTGCTCTCAGGATCAATCAGGTAGTGAGCAATCATGGTATCAAAAAATGGACCCGATACTTCCACTCCATATTTTTTCAATACCAGGATATCGTATTTTATGTTCTGCCCAATTTTGGTAATGTTGTTATTTTCCAGTACCTCCTTAAAAATATTGACCAAAGCAGTTACCCTTTTCTGATCTTCAGGAACAGGAACGTAATAAGCATCTCCTTTGACGTAAGAGAACGACATCCCCACCAGTTGGGCATCTACCGGATTGATATTCGTTGTTTCCGTATCGAAGCAAAATTCTTTTTGGATAGACAGGAATTGAACTAAAGATTTTAATTCTTCAGGATTTTCAATGCCCTGGTAGTTGGGCTCGATATCGTCAATGGTTCGGTAAGGTGCAATGGCCTGGGCTCGCGAATTCTCTTCCGGACTGAACATACTCAGCTGATTTTTCGATTTTTCTGGTTTTCTGCCAGTTAGAGTTGATACATCACCAAATAATCGTTGTGTGATGGTTCGAAATTCCAATTCCGAGAAAATAGACTTCAGCTTATTTTCATCAGGGCCGGTGTATTCCATCGCATTGTAGTCAATTTCCAGAGGTACGGCCGTTTCTATCGTAGCCAATTCCTTTGAGAGAAGGCCCTGTTGTCCATAATTGATCACATTTTCTTTAGCTTTTCCCTTGAGCTCATCTATATTTTCCAATAGTCCTTCAATGTTATCATAAGCCTTTAGATATTTAATAGCAGTTTTAGCCCCTACACCCGGAATACCCGGAATATTGTCAGAGGCATCGCCATGCAAACCAAGGACATCACGAACCTGATCTACCCGGCTGATATCCCATTTCTTTAGCACCTCTTGTACTCCCAGAATATCGACTGCATTGCCCATATAAGCCGGTTTGTATAGGAAAATATGATCGTCAACAAGTTGTGCATAGTCTTTGTCGGGCGTCATCATATATACTTCGAAACCATCCTTAGCAGCTTTTTTGGCTACTGTACCAATGACGTCATCTGCTTCATAGCCATCTTTTTCGAGTATAGGTACATTGAAACCCCGGATGATCTTTTTCACATATGGGACAGCTACCTTGATATCTTCAGGGGTTGCTTCCCGATGGGCCTTGTATTGAGGGTATCGCTTGTGCCTGAAGGTGGGCTTTGGAGTATCAAATGCAACAGCAAGATGGGAAGGGTTCTGCTTCTGAATGACTTCAAGCATCGAATTGGTGAAGCCAAGCATGACCCCTGTATTCAAGCCATCAGAGTTTATACGCGGATTCTTACTGAAAGCAAAATGGGCCCTGAAAATGAGGGCATAGGCATCCAGCAGGAAAAGCTTTTTAGGAGTTGAACTCATTTTAGCAAGGGTTGTATCAGGTTTGGGGTTATGGGTAAATAAGTCGATTAATGGATAGGAATTGAAACCTGGGAAGTGTCCCAGGTGAATTGCAAGTTAATTTCCTGGTTTGAAGTGTTGAATTTGATCAGAAACTGCTCAACAGGATCATCCAGGTAGTGCACAGGAACCTTGACCTGAAGCAAATCATTTTTATGATTCGGTTCAGCATACCCCCAGCGGTCGGCTTCTGCGTTCACTCCTATGGTCCATTCAGATCTGTCTGGGAAAGCATACATGGAATATCGGCCCTTTGGTAGCTTCTTCGAGCCAAACTGAATGTCGCGGCTCGTCTCAATGGTTGTGGCTTCGTTGGCTCCCAGTCGCCAATAGTTGCCATACGGCTGTAGCGCTCCCTGGTTGGCATCACCAAAGATGAGTCGGTCTTTCTTATATGGCCTGCAATAGATGATAATTATTGATAAATCATCAGTCGTAATGCTGGCTTTATCTACAGGGCTGTGTTTTTTGGTGTTCATTCGCATAATAGCGCGTGTGCCAAAGACAATAGCTACAATGCCGACGAGCAATAAAGAGACAATAATGACTTTACGATTCATATGATTAGGGGAATATCGTTTTGGTGATTGGGTGATAGCTTGAACCTCTTCAAAAACTTTTATTCTAAATGCTAAAGTTACTTGATTGATTAGATTTGTGCCATGCTTAATATAGAATTAAAATTCAGGGCTTTCAATAAGAAAACCAAGAAAGTATATAGATCAGGCTCGTTGTCATTTTCTACAGAACGTCATTCATTTATGATGTATAGCGATAAAGGGATGGATGGCGTAAAAGATGAAGATGTGGAAATTATGCAGTTTACCGGCCAAAAGGATATCAATAACAAAGATGTTTACCAGCGTGACATTATAGTCATTGAGGAGAAACGTAACGTGGTGGTTTGGGACAACAACCGCGGTGGCTGGGCCTATACAGATGTAGAACGGATGATGAAAATGACTCCATTCGGCCGGTCAGAAGCAAATCGTTGTGAGGTGATTGGCAATGAATTCGAAAATCCGGAATTGATCCAGCCATAAGCAGGAGCAATTGAATTAAGATTTTTTCCTACATCAGCCACCTGGATGATTCAAAATCAAGATCAATTCGGCAGAGAAGGAACATGGGAGGGTCCGGACAAGACTTTCATTTTGTGATTATGAAAACTTTATTCATCAGTCCACCCTATCTGATTAAACCTTGGTGTGTGCAAAGAGTCTAATCAGCAAACAAAACAAAATAAGATGGAAAAGATATTAAAACTGGGTCTGGTGGCTGTATTTTTTATTGTTATGACATCTAACATCAGTGCTTGCCCTGAAGTTATTATCCATAAAAGGCCTCCAGTCAAAGCTCGTGTGGTGGTGGTAAAACCAGTACGGCCTCATGTTATTATGGTCCGGCCTGCAAAACTTCGTCCCAACTATATATGGATAGAAGGGCATTGGAAATGGAACCGACGACATCACAGGTATTTATGGGTAAAGGGCCGCACTGCAAGAAAGCAACGAAATAAGATATGGATTGCAGGACATTGGACCCGTGTAAGATCAGGATGGTATTACGTTCAGGGACATTGGGCATGATTATTGTATATTATTTTTTCTTCATAGTTTAAGTTTAGGTTAGGTTGAGGAAAGGGATACCAAACGGGCATCCCTTTTTTTTGTTTGGCAGTATGGTAAAAAGGAAATTGATGATCAAGGAGTGTATGAATCCAACATCAGCGTTCGTTAATCGATA
>Ga0114931_10006734_pt1 | contig 14108 bp, 11 predicted proteins | sample 2SBtaG_FD_89579 | JGI IMG/M metagenome (GOLD analysis project Ga0114931, IMG submission 89579) | Deep subsurface microbial communities from Kolumbo volcano to uncover new lineages of life (NeLLi) - 2SBTROV14_V59a metaG | ecosystem: Environmental > Aquatic > Marine > Volcanic | place: Kolumbo...
CTTCCTGCGGCTGGCACTTGCGGCGAGCTCCGATGGATCGTGACGTGGGACACGCTAGACGAGTACTTCGAGTACTTCGACGCGGCTGGCACTATGGTCGGTGCGATCTTCGTGACGGACGTCTATGCTCTGTGCGATGGCTCGTCTTCTAGCAAGCACTACGGGTTGGTGCCCGACTGCGAGCGCGCGACCACAGCCAGAGCATGCGAGCCGCAATAGATCTTGACGCGCGGTCTTGCTGCACGCGGGAATGTCGAATGTGAAGGTCTCGTCTGTCGGCTCTCCTCTGAGAGCACCACCAGCTCCTTGCCAAGCGCAGGTGACGTGTTGAGGTCATCACGGTCACCGTCGGTGAGCTGAATCGACCATCGCAGCGAGTCTAAACTAAAACGAAGCCGACCGACGTCTCGAACGTCGATCGGCTTCTGGGGAGGGGCTTCACAAGGGGGAGGTCAAGGCGGGCACCATCTTCGGGGAACGCGGTTTCGCCTGACTATGGATGGGATGGTGGGCTCATCCTTTGCCTGCGCTCCGTGCCGCTGGTGCCCGCCTCGCACCAAATGACAAAGACGAACCTAACCGCCCCTGCTGCACTTTCGGCGACAAAAGAAGGCACCGAATACGCCACAGTTTGTGACAATTCACCCTGTAGGCTTGTAATTCGCGCGTGTCTATGGATCGATAGCGGGCCGTGGGCGATTCATCGGGAACCGCGAATACCGACAACGGCCTGAGCGTGTCCGGTGCATGGACACGTGGCGTCGTGTGCGCTTTTCGACGCTTGGGGCTCGACGTCGAGGCCCTGTGTGACGAGATCGGCATCGGTCTCGAGGTCTTCATGGATACGGTCGGCCGGCTGCCGCGCAATGCCTCGGGCCGACTTTGGCGAGCAGCGCTTGCCGCAAGCGGGGATCGCTTTCTCGGGCTTAGTGCCGGCGAGGCCTGGGAGGCACGAGCCGATCACCTGGTCGTCTTGCTTCTGACCAGCGCCGAGTCGGTCGGCCAGGGCCTCGAAGCGAGCTTACGATACCAAGAATTGCTGGCGAGTGGGCGCGTGCTCACCTTGGGAGCGCACCCCGAGCATCACGCCCTGCACCTCAACAAGATCGATCACGGGCTGCCGGTCACGGTACATGAGGTCGAGTTCCTTGCCCTCGTCGTCATCAAGATGCTGCGCTTTGCGACCAACGGCCGCTTTGCCGCGCGCGAGGTTCAGTTCCAGCATCCCTATCGCGGCCGGATTCAGAGCTACGCACACGCCTTTCGTTGCTCCGTCACCTTCGGGCACGAACGCACGACCATCCTGGTCGACGACGCGGCCTGGAACCTGCCGCTCACGCACAGCAGCCGTATCTTGCACAGCCAGCTTCGTGGAGTCGCTGCCGGGCTTCACGCGGCGCTCGACTCTCACCATTTCATCGATACGGTTCGGGAGCGCATCAAGCTCCTCCTGCCGAGAGGGAAGTCCGGCATCGAAGCGGTGGCCTCCGCGCTTCACATGACTCCGCGCACCTTACAACGCCGCCTTCAAGAAGATGGCACCACGTTCCGCGCCTTGATGGACGCCACTCGGAAGTCAATCCTCCTCGATTGCTTCGAACGCCGTCAAGCGCCCGAGGAGATCATGCGGCATGCGGGCTACACCAACCCGCGCAGCTTTCGCCGTGCCCTCAAGCGGTGGAATTTGGACGACCCGGATGATGAATCGCTCTCGTAGCGCTCATGGCTAGCGCTCCTGCACCTCGGCGGCCGTCCAGCCGTCGTTACGGTGCACCGTCAGTGCGTCTCGGTATGCATCGGCGGCTTCGTCCCATTTGTGCTTGGCTTTCTGCGCTCGCGACTCGATCTTCGACCGCTTCCACGACACCCACTCGGTGCACCGCCGCAGGTCCGGCTTGGCAAGGATGCGCTCACGGACCGGCGCTGGAAAGGCTTCGAGCGGCTGGTGGCTGCGCCTCATGACGTCGATGCGCACCGGGCTCTTCACGTTCACCCGCGCCCGTAGCGTCACCACGTAGGTCTTGCCCGTGCTGAGCTTGACTTCGATCAGCTGAATGGTCGGCGGCACCGTGCCGGTGATCACCATCAGCATCTGTGTCCCCGGCCACATCGGCGCTGCCATCTGCGAGCCGTTTTCGAGCACGGCAAGGCACCGGCCTGCCCGACTGACGATTCGATAGGTCACCCCGCTTGCTTGTCTGCGGCGCAGGCGCGAGAACACCAGCAACGCTTGGCCCGGCGGCGCCACGTAGGGAGACTTTTGTGTCTTCGGGATCTCCGCCTCGGCCGTGTGCCCCGCTGCAAGCAGCGCGATCAGCAGCATGCCGGTGGCGTGACGTGCTCTCATGGTCCTACGCTCATCGTGTAATCTATCTCGCATGTCGTCGCGCTTACTTCCAGCTGGGCGGCAGGCTCTGGTTTTTTTGGCATACTGTATCCGTGCGCACGTTAGGGATGGGGAGCCGGGCGCCTACGTTACCGGCAGCCTCGAATGGTCAGGTTCCGCGGATCGGGGACGTCTTGGACTCCAAGTTCCGCATTACCGGGGTCCTCGGATCCGGCGGGATGGGGTGCGTCTACCTCGCGGAGCACATCACGATCAAGCGCCCTGTCGCACTCAAGCTGCTGCACCCCGAGGTGGAAGGCGTCGACGAAGTGACCCTGCGCTTCGAGCGCGAGGCCTTTGCGATCGGCCGCGTCGACCACCCGAACTGCGTCAACGTCTCTGACTTCGGCCGCCTCGAAGACGGCACGCTCTACATGGTTCTCGAGGTCCTCGACGGCGTGCCCCTATTCGAGCTGCTCGAAAAGGAGCGGAGGATCGACTGGAAACGCGCGCTGCACATCACGCGACACGTGTTGAGTGCGCTTGCATGTGCGCATGATGCGGGAGTCGTGCACCGGGACGTCAAGCCCGAGAATGTGATTCTCGTCGAGCAGGACGGCGACCCGGATTTCGCCAAGATCCTCGACTTCGGGATCGCGAAGCTCTTCGACGGTGCAAACCTGCAAAGCGACGACCCGCGTCTCACCCAGCTCGGCGTCACCATCGGCACGCCCACCTACATTGCGCCCGAGCAGGCCTTCGGCCAGCCCATCGATGCCCGCGCCGACCTCTATGCGCTTTCCGTCATGTTGTACGAGATGATCAGTGGCGTGCCACCTTTCGACGCGGAAGAGGTCGTGGCCCTTCTGAGCATGCACGCCTCAGCGGAGGTGCCTGCGTTTCGGACCATGGTCCCGGGCTTGCGCGTGCCAAAGACCGTCGAGGCATTGATTCGCGCCGGTCTCGAAAAGAACAAAGAAGACCGAATCCCGAGCGCGGCCGAGTTCATCGCTCGCATCGACGAGATCCTGAGTCACGACGCAGCCTCTCCCTCCAGCTCATCCGATGGCGAGTCGGGCTTGCGGGAGATTCCGGCCCTCGTTGCCGAAGGCTTTAGAGAGACCGTGGCGCCAGCAGTGGCCCGTGCGGTGACCAAGAAGAGGGGACCTAAGCAGATCGCCGCAGCTATGGTGACGGTTCTGGCGCTTACGGCAGTGATGGTCTTTGCATTTGGCAGCAAAGGTCCGGACTATCTTCCGACGCGCCATCATTTGCCGGGGGTTGCGCCGAAGCATGGTCCCGAAGCGGAAGCAGCCGCGGAGATTCTCGAGCAGGGTCATCCCAAGCAAGCGGTGGCGTATCTCAGCGAGCACAAGAAGGAAGCGCGCGAAGATCCCTATGCGCAAATGGTGCTAGGCCATGCACACGCCAATGCGCAGCAGAACATTCTGGCGATCGCCGCATACAAGAAAGCGGTTTTGATCGAGCCAAAGCTCGCCAAAGACGAGCTCATGCGTACCAATCTCGACCTCATGCTCGATAAGAAAGCGCCGGGGGTCGTCGATGACGCGCTCGATTTCATGGGCACCTTGGTTCGCGAGGCGGGGGATGGTGATGCGGAAGATCGACTGGTGAGCCTCGCATCGTCGGACCAGGTTCTGCGCACGCGCCAGCACGCGATGACGGTTGCCGAAGACGCGGGCCTCGGCGACCGAATCGATCGCCTGGCTTCGTATCGCCTCGATCTAGAGCAGGGAGCGACCTGCGCGGCCCGCAAGGATGCGGTGGCCAAGCTTCGAGCTCTCGGCGACAAGAAGGCGATCTCCGACCTCCAAGCGGCGCAGAAGCGCATCCGCACCGAGGGCCTCCTCAAGAGGAAGGTCAACACCAATGCCTGCCTTCGAACCGACGCAGCCGAGGCGATCGAGTACCTGCGAAGTCTCTAGTGGCATTGATCGCATGGGCGATCGTCATTAACCTCTGGGCCTGAACGGCATACGCCGGTCGATGAGGTCTGGAAGACGCGCTTCGCTTGATCGAGGCCGCAGCCGGAACAAGACTGCAGCTCGAACTGCCGCCTCATCGGACTCGCAGCGCAAATGGCCCGCCCACCAGGAAAGCTTCGCATCGGGACATCGGGGTACCAGTACGACCACTGGCGAGGGGGTTTCTATCCCCAGGCGCGTCCCAAATCGGCGTGGTTTGCCTATTACGCGGAGCACTTCGACGCCCTGGAGATCAACGCCACCTTTTATCGTCTTCCGGAAGCCGCTACGTTCGAGCGATGGCGCAATGCGGCGCCCGAGGGCTTCTGCTATGCGCTCAAGTACAGCCGTTATGCAACCCACATGAAACGGCTCGGCGATCCGGGGCTCGCCATCGGCCGGTTCATTGCGCGGGCGCGTCTGCTCGGGCCACACCTGGGGCCGATCCTGGTGCAGCTACCCCCGCGCTGGCATGTCAACGTCGATCGACTCCGCGTTTTTCTCGAGACAGCGCCGAAGGCGTATCGATGGGCCGTGGAATTTCGAGACCCTAGCTGGCTCTGTGACGAGAGCTATGCGCTGCTGCGCGAGCATGGCGCTGCCCTTTGCATCCACGACTTGATCGAGCGGCACCCACGTGTGTGTACCGCTCAGTGGATCTATCTGCGCTTTCACGGACACGGCCATGCCGGCAGCTATTCGCCTCAGGCCTTGAGCGCCGCGGCTCGGCGGATTCGCGTAGATCTCGAAGATGGCCACGATGTGTACGCCTTTTTCAACAACGATGTGGGCGGGCACGCGGTGCACAACGCGGCGGATCTGCGGCGCTACGTCGAGGGTTCGTGAGGGCCGAGGTCAGGCCGGCGGGCGGAGAGAAAACACGTCTGCCGATTTTCGCTGCAAGTTAGCGGTGTTATGGGGCCGCCAGGAGCGACTCCATATCGATCGAGACAGCAGACGCCCCTCCACTGTACACTGCGCAGACGGTCAGCATAGGTCCCATCGAGGGCGAGGGGTAGGTAGGTCATGAAACATCATTCTTTTACACTGACGGTTCCTTTTACACTGACGGTTCTTGCAGGCGCCGTGCTGCTCCTTCAAAGCTGCGGCAACGGCACTGCCAGCAGTAATACGGAGCTCGCGTCAGTGCTCGATTCGGCCGCAGATCGAGAGGGCGTGCCAAGCGGGACCTGTCGCGACGACTGTGTGGCCAAGGCGCTTGGAGTTTTCGATGATTGCATGAGCCATAGCGACGATCGTGAAGGGTGTTTTGGCAAAGCGATCCAGCAGTTTTTCGAATGCGCCCGCCAATGCCCACCGCCGACCTGTGATGAGCGTTGCGACGCGCATGCCAGGCAGCAGTTCATGCGTTGCGTTGACGAGACCGGAGATGAGGACGCATGTGCGGCGGACGCCCGCCAAGCCGCGCAGGTATGCAAGGATGAGAACTGCATGCCTCCGGAGCCACCGAGCTGCGAAGCCCGCTGTGAGGACCATGCCCGCATGATGTTCGAGCAATGCGTCGATCAAGGAGGCGATGAAGCGCGATGTGCCATGGCTGCCAGGGAAGAGCTAGACCGCTGCGTGAAGGAGCATTGCGCCCCCCCGAAGCCCCCCTCCTGCGCGGATCGCTGCGATGAGGTTGCCGCGCATGTATTCGATGCCTGCACCAGCAAGCTCGACGCTCCAAGGCTGTGTGAACACGTCGCCCGCTGGGTACTCGAGCACTGCAACCAAAAGTGTGTTCCGTCCGAGAAACCCTGCGTTTGTCCGGCGATCTTTGACCCGGTGTGCGGAGCCGATGGCAACATCTACTCCAACGCCTGCGAAGCCGACTGCGCCGGCGTCGGCCTCGGCGACCCTGGCCAGTGCGAGGGCGACGACAGTGACAGCGACAGCCATGATGGCGACAGCGACAGCCACGACGGGGACAGCGATAGCCACCACGGCGGCCACTGAATGTAATGACGGATACAGCCACCGGGTGAGCGCCCCTAGACGCGTGATTCAGCCCCTCCAAGTGCTTGAGAGGGCTTGGACGCGAGTTGGATACGCGACGCGCTGGTCGCTATGCACAAGTCCCTTGAAGTATGCGGCCAAGGGAGGGACTCTACGCGCCCCATGCCCTTGAGTAGGCTTTCGTGATTCGCGCGGCGCTTCGATATCCGTACATCGTTCTCGTAGGTGCGCTCATCGTCCTGGTGCTCGGTGCCGTTGCATATCGCGAGCTTCCAGCTGATTTGCTGCCGACGTTCGAGACGCCGGCTGTGCAGATCGTCACGTTCTATCCGGGGATGCCGCCCGAGGTGATGGAGCGCGACATGACGAGCCGCCTCGAGCGCTGGACGGGGCAGTCGGTCGGAATCGAGCATCAGGAAGCGCGCTCGATGCTCGGGGTGAGCATCGTCAAGGATTTTTTTCGTGAGGGGATCTCCTTCTCAACGGCGATGAGCCAGGTCACTTCGTACGCCGTCAGCGACATGTTCTATCTGCCGCCCGGAACCATCCCGCCGATGGTGATGCCCTTTGATCCGACCGCCTCGGTGCCGCTCTGTCTGGTCAGCGTCTCGTCTCCTACCATGACCGAAAAGGAGCTCTACGACGTCGCGTACTTCGAGCTCCGCAATCGTCTGCAATCGATTCCAGGGGTGATCGCTCCGGCGGTCTATGGCGGCAAGCTTCGCCGCATCCTCGCGTACGTCGACCGCAACAAGCTCGAAGCGCGCGGCCTCAGCCCGATGGACGTCGTGCGGGCTCTGCAAAAACAATCGGTCTTCGTGCCTGCGGGCAACATGAAAGCAGGTGAAACCGATTATCAGCTCTTTGCCAATGCGATGCCGGCCAAAGTGGCCGAGCTCAACGACATGCCCATTGCAACCCACGATGGACGCGTCGTGTTCATGCTGGACGTCGCGAGCGTGCAGGACTCCTCGCAAATTCAATCGAACATCGTGCGCATCAACGGGCGGCGTCAGGTCTACATCCCGATCTATCGCCAACCCGGCGCCAACACGATCGAAATCGTCGATGCCATCAGGGGCCAGCTCCGGCAGATCCGCGAGCGATTGAGAGAGATGGATCAGCGCGCCCGGGACTTGGCGCTCGAAGTCGTGCTCGATCAGTCGGTGTATGTTCGCGACGCCATCGACGGGTTGCAGTTGGCAACCCTCTTGGGCGCCATCCTAGCAGGCCTGGTGGTCTTTCTCTTCCTGCGGAGCTTTCGTGCCACGGGGATCATCGTTGCAGCGATCCCCTTGGCAATCTTGGCCGCGACGATCGGGCTTTTTGCGGGTGGCCAGACGCTCAACACGCTGACCCTCGGTGGCATCGCCCTTGCGATAGGAATCCTGGTCGACCAATCGATCGTCGTCGTCGAAAACATCATGCGCCACCGATCCCTCGGCGAGTCGAAGGTGCGCGCAGCGCTTGATGGCACCAAGGAGGTGGCTCCATCGATCATCGTGTCTACGCTCACCTTTACCGCGGTGTTCTTGCCGACGATTTTCCTGTCCGGCATGGCGCGGTATCTCTTCGCGCCTCTGGCCTGGGCGGCAACCCTCGTCATCGTTGCGTCTCTCATCGTCGCGCTGACGGTGGTCCCGTCGTTTTGTGCGCGCTTTTTGGAGGTCGGCGAAGGAGGGGCGCCCCAGGAGAGCCGTTGGCGGCATCGTTATTCAAACGCGGTCTCTTCGGCGGTCGCGCACCGGAGCGGCGTGCTGATCGCCGCCGCCATTGCAGCCGTGGCTGCGGGCTTGCTCCTCACCCAGGCCGGAACCGAGCTCTTTCCACGGGTCGATGCAGCGCAACTCCAGATCTACGTTCGCATGCCCTCGGGCACACGCATCGAGCAGACTGAACGCGTCCTTGCTGCGGTCGAAGGCGCCGTGATCGACGAGCTCGGTGAGCCGGATCCGGAGTTTCCGGCCGTCGAGCAACACCCCGATTCGGCGCTTCGTATGCTGATCAGCAATATCGACGTCCTCATGGATTGGCCTGCGGCCTACACGCCGAACACCGGACCCATGGACGCCTTCATGCTGCTTCAGCTCAAGGAGGGGCGCCGGAGCGTCTTCGAAGTGGTCCAAACGCTGCGCAAAGAGCTCAGGCAGAAGTTTCCACAGGCGGAGTTTGCCTTTGACACGGGCGGCATGCTGACCGCTGCGCTCAACTTTGGCGAGCCCGCGCCGATTCACTTTCAAGTCAAAGGCAGTGACCTCGGCGTGCTCGAAACACTCGGCGGGGACATCGCGCGGCGCTTGGCGAACGTCGATGGGGCGCAAGACGTCCGCGTCGCCCAGCGCAACGACTACCCCACGCTCGACATCGAGATCGACCGCACCAAGGCAGCACTCCTCGGACTCACCACCGAGGATGTGATGCACAACCTAGTCACCGCGACCAACTCCAGCATCAATTTCAAGCCGTCGTTCTGGATCGACCCTCACAACGGAAACCATTACTTCATCGGCGCGCAATACCCGGAATCTGAGCAGGTCTCCGTCGATACCTTGCTCGACATCCCGCTCACACCTTCAGGCGGTGGCGAAAGCGTCCCTCTTCGGACCGTGGCCACCGTACGGCGCGGACTCGGCCCGTCGTTCATCAGCCACCGGAACATAACGCGCGTCGTCGACGTGTATGCGGACGTTGTGCCTCGCGCCAACCTCGGGCAGGTCGTGCGCAAGATGGAAGACGCCTTGCTCGGCTCGAACGTGCTCTCCCTCAAGCCCTTCGTCGACGAACGAGGACAGGTTTCGTTTCATGTCGGCGGCGATTATGAAGGACGCGGCTACACGCTGAGCGCAAGCGGCGAAATTCAATCCATGCGCGCTTCGTTCGGCCAGTTTGCGCGCGGCTTTATCCTCGCCGTGCTGCTCATCTATCTTCTGCTCGTCGCGCAGCTCCGTTCGTTCATCGACCCTCTGATGATTTTGCTCACGGTTCCGCTCGGCTTCATCGGGGTCGCGATCGTGCTCCTCGCAACGGGCACTTCGCTCAACATTCAAAGTCTCATGGGCATCATCATGATGGCGGGCATCGTGGTCGAATACGGCATCATTCTCGTTCACTTTGCGAACGAGCGGGTGGAGCAGGGGACGCCCATCCCCGAAGCCGTGCAGGAGGCTGCCCGGGTGCGGCTGCGGCCTATTTTGATGACGTCTCTGACCACCGTGCTTGCCTTGCTGCCGATGGCGCTCGGGATTGCGGGGGCAGAGGCCAACGTGCCGCTGGCGCGCACGATCATCGGGGGCGTGCTTGGCGCAATGGTGCTGTCGCTCGTCGTGCTCCCGTGCCTGTACGTCTGGATGAAGCGGCCCCCGCAGCCTCGTGAAGAGGATGAGGAGCTCGACATCGTGATAGGAGACGGCGCTCATGTTTGAACACCCTTTGAGAGCTTGGATTGCGGCGCTGGTCGCTGCCGCCTGCGCGCTTGGCTGCGCCAAGGAATCATCTAGCGAAAGCGCCAGTGCAGAAGGCCGGCCCTTGCGCGTCGTCGTCACCAAGCCGTCGTCGGTCGAAGGAACGCAAACGATCGAGCTGCCCGCGACGCTCGAACCCTGGGAACGCGCGCTGCTCTACGCCCGCATCACCGGCTACCTGCAATCGGTTTCGGTCGACATCGGGAGCGAGGTCGAAGCCCGGGAGGAGCTTGCGCGCATCGTGGTCCCCGAGATGAGCGCACAACTTCAAAGCGCGAAGGCAAAGCTCGATCAAGAGCTCGCCGAGGCAGATCTCGCGTCCTTGGTCGAAAAGAGGCTCCGAAACCTACGCAAAGCCAATAAAGAAGCGATTCCTCAGCAGGATGTCGACAACGCCGCTGCCAAAACGCGGGTGGAAGCGGCCCAAGCCGACCTCGCGAGGGCCGAGGTAAAGCGGCTCAAGACGCTCGCGAGCTTCGCAACGCTCCGCGCGCCATTCGATGGACGCGTGAGCAAGCGTATCCTCGACCCGGGCGCGCTCGTGCGTGAGGGAACCAAGCCGGGCGCGCGGCCGATCGTCGAAGTCGTACGCACTCACCCGCTTCGGCTCGTCCTTCAAATCCCCGAGCCCCTGGTGCCGAGCGTCGCCCTTGGCTCAACGCTCGAGATCCACCTCGATGCCTTCCCGGGCAAGGAGTTTGAAGGTACGATCGCACGCATGTCGGATGCACTCGACGCGCAGACGCGATCGATGCGCGCCGAGGTCGATTTCAAAAACGAGGAGGGCCGGTTTCGCCCTGGCATGTATGGGAACGTCGACCTGCGTGTTCAGGCGCTCAAGGGTCTGCTGACGATTCCTTCGAGAGCCGTGCGCGGACAGGGCGAGGATCGCTACGTGCTCGTCGCGCGTGACGGCGTTCTTCACAGGCAAGACATCGCCGTGGCGTCGGACGACGGACGGCGCGCCGTGATCGCCAAGGGCCTTGGACCCGATGCCCTGGTCATGGTCGCGGGTTCGCCTCTCGCCCGTGACGGGAGCCCGTGCGAGCCGGTCGAGGAAGGAGGCAAGTGACATGTTGCACCGGATGCTACAGGTCATGCAGTTCTTGGTCTTGTGCGCTCTTGGGGGATGCGTCCGCGCTTACGATGCGCAGGTGGCAAACGAGCAGATGCCGCCCGAGATCCGGGCCAATCCGGGCGCCGAGGCCGAGATCGAGCCTGTTGAGGTCGCCGTCACGCAGGCGGCTGAAAGTGCGGCCACAGGCATGCCCGAGGGTGCGTCGGGGGACGAGGCCGAACGAGCCGCAGAGGCGAGCGATGAAGTTGTCGATGACGCCAGCGAGGCGACGAAGGCACGCGCCGTGTCGATCGTTCAGGTCGTGAAGACGGCTAGGGATGACCCGACATCGGTGCTCGAAGCGGCAGCGCGGCTCGAAGCCGCATCGGGACGCGTGCAAACGAACGACGGCAAGTTGCTGCCGGGACTGAGCGTCGATTATCGCGTGCGGTATCTAAATGGCAGAGAGGTCGGCTCCCTAGGCGTGGTGGCCGATGTGAATTTCGCCAGATTTGAGCCCACCGCTGCGTTTTTCTACCGGAACAACCCGGGCGCGGCGGGCACCGGCTCGAAGGCCGAGCGGCGCTTTGCCGATGCGGCCGCTTATGACCTGCAGGAAGCGCGGCGCCAAGCCATGCTTCAGGCGGCGCTCTCGTATCAAGACATCGCCCTCACCAGGGCCTCGATGGCGATCGCCAACCAACTCGTGCAGGATGCTCGAAGCTTCTACGAGATCGCCGGTGCACGAGCCAAAGCCCAGGTCGCTTCTGGAGCCGATGTCGCGCGCGCCGAAGCCGCCCTGGCGCAGGCCCAGCGGGCCGAGATTCAAGCGAAGGCATTTTGGAAAGGCGCCAGCATTCGCCTCGCGCAGCTACTGCGCTGGGATCTGGCAGAGATGCTCACGACCAAGGACAGCGAGGTCGGGCTACAGCCGGTAGTCGATGACAGCAGCGCGCCGGCGCTCACAGGCGAAGCCAGCCGTGCGCGCCCCGACGTCCAGGCGGCGCAAAAGAGGGCTGAGGGAGGCGCGCTTCGGCGCAAACAAGCTTGGTGGGACCTACTCGGTCCAGAGATCAATGGGAGCGTCGGCGGACGCTTGGTCGGCAGGCAGATGTCGCGCCTTGGGACCACCTTCGTCGGTTACGCGTTCGTCGGCCTCTCGTTCGACTTCGAACAGGGCGGCCGCATCCGCACTGCGAAAGCCAATGCCAAGGCGCTCCAGGTGCGCGCCGAAGCCAGGTCCGAGCAGGCCGCCGCCGACATCGAAAATGCGAGGGTCGACGTTCAGGCGGCGCGGGAAGCGATCGCGCCGGCTCGCAACGAGGTCGATGCAGCCGAACGAAGCTACGCGATCGAGCTTTCCCGATTCGAAGCAGGCACAGGCTCGGGCCTCGAACTCATCCAATCGCAAAACATGAAAGCTCGCGCGAAGCTCGCGTTCATCCGACAGATTCTGAAGTTCAACGCTGCGCAGATCCGGCTTGCCGCCGCGGTCGGACACCTCAGCCCGGACCTTTTCACACCGTAGCGTTTCTTGATGCGTGTGCTCAGCTTAAATGCCAACGGTGTTCGCGCTGCCGCGCGAAAAGGTTTTTACGACTGGCTTCCCCGCCAGCATGCGGACGTCGTTTGCTTGCAGGAGATCAAGGCGCGACCCGAGCAGCTGACCGCGCCAGGGCTGGAGCCCGATGGGTATCATTGCTTCTACGAGCCAGGAGAGCGCAAAGGGCACAGCGGCGTGGCCATTTGCACGCGGGAGGAGCCGGACGAGGTGATTCGTGGCTTCGGTTCCGCCGAGTTCGACCGGGAAGGGCGTTACATCGAAGTGCGACTCGGCAAGCTCAGCATCGTGTCGGTCTATGTGCCGTCGGGCACGAGCAGCGAAGTCCGCCTTGCAGCCAAGTTTCGCTTCATGAAGCAATTCTCGAAGCACCTACGCAAGCTTGCGAGGAGGCGCCGCGAGTACGTTCTGTGCGGCGATTGGAACGTCGCGCACAAGGAAATCGACCTCACGAACTACAAGTCGAACCAAAAGAACTCGGGCTTCCTTCCCGAGGAACGCGCATGGCTCGATCAGGTCTTTGGGCCGATCGGCTTCGTCGATGCGTTCCGGCAGGTCAACGAGCAGCCGGGACAGTACACTTGGTGGTCCAATCGGCATCCTACCACGCGCGAACGCAACATCGGCTGGCGTTTGGATTATCAAGTGGTGACCCCCGGGATCGGTGCATGCGTGAAGTCGGCGTCGATTGCCGTCGAGCCGCGCTTTTCGGACCATGCCCCGCTGATCGTTGACTACGCGCTCGGCACCGAGAGCGCGTGATCGGCGATGGCGTGCTTCGCGGCGGCAAAGGCAAGCTCGACCAGGTTCTGAAGCAGCCGTTCGTCAAGATTGCAGGAGCCGAGCTCAGCCGGGCCCTTCAAGAAGAGCGCGGGGACCGGGTGTGAGGTGTTGGGACGCTTCGGCGCGTGTGCCCCTGCTGGTCAAAGAAGGCTTCCAAGTGCTCACCTGGCCCGATTGAGTGACTCCTGGCGTCTTCGGGCATCCAGAGTAGGGATACGAAATGAAGACGATGCCCAAGGTTCTGTCGTTCTCACTCGTGCTCGCTGCGTTGCAGGTCTTGGCGAGCCCCCGTCACGCGGCCGCGTACGACAAGGCGGCCTTCGTTGCACCGGAGGGGCAGGCGCTCATCGTGTTCATTCAGAACCTCCGCGCCGACCGGGCGGTGAGCTTCGTCGTGTTCGACTCGAACAAGCAATGCGCTGCTGAAGTGGGCGGCCGTCAAGCCGCGGTCATTCCCATGAAGCCAGGGCAGTACAGGTTTTATGTGGCGGGCTACGATACCCATCGCATCGAGCTCGACCTCGAGGGCGGGCTCACTTATTTCATCCGACTCAGTACGATCGAGAAGTTCGCCACGCGAGTTTCGGAGGTGACGCTCGTGCGCCGGGACAGCGATTCCTACATGCGCCTCAAAGTCTGGCTCAACGGCGCAAGGGTAGCCCACGCCAGCGACGACCAATGCCGGGGCAAACCGCTCCAAGAACGGGCAAAGCGAACGCGAAAACGGATGAACAAGGCCGACGCAGACTGGCAATTCGGCGATGACGCCTATCGGGCCAAATACACGATGCGTAAGCAGGATGGCCTCACGGCAAAGGACGTGGATCGGCTCTGAGGTCGCGTGCGGAGATCCAGCGCCGTGGGGAGGAGCCGGCCGCCGGACGCTGCGTTCGCTCGAGTTATCTGGGAAGAGCAGGCGGTTTTCGTTCGTGTTTAGTTCCTTTTTGGGAGTTCCTACTAGGTCCGGTATCCTGCA
>Ga0114931_10006735_pt1 | contig 14107 bp, 8 predicted proteins | sample 2SBtaG_FD_89579 | JGI IMG/M metagenome (GOLD analysis project Ga0114931, IMG submission 89579) | Deep subsurface microbial communities from Kolumbo volcano to uncover new lineages of life (NeLLi) - 2SBTROV14_V59a metaG | ecosystem: Environmental > Aquatic > Marine > Volcanic | place: Kolumbo...
CCCTCGGCCATATCGCGCCCGAGCGCCTGCCGCCGCTGCGCCAGGCCCACGAGATCGTCGGCGCGGTGACCGCCGACGCCGCCCGCGCCACCGGGCTCGCCGCTGGCACCCCGGTCATCGCCGGCTGCGCCGACCACGTCGCCTCGGCCTATGTCGCCGGCGTGGTCGCGGCGGGCGATATCCTGATCAAGTTCGGCGGCGCCGGCGATATCCTGGCGGCGACCCACGCGCTCAGGCCCGACCCTAGGCTGTTCACCGACTACCACGTCGTCCCCGGCCTCTACATGCCCAACGGCTGCATGGCCTGCACCGGCGCTCTCCTCGACTGGTTCGCGGCCAATTTCGCCGGCGACGCCGGCGGCCAAGCGACCGGGCACCGCGTCCACCGGCGGCTCGACCGGTTGGCGGCGGCCATCCCGCCGGGCGCCGAAGGGGTGGCGGCGCTGCCCTACTTCCTCGGCGAAAAGACCCCGATCCACGACCCATACGCGCGCGGCACCTTCACCGGCCTCAGCCTCGGCCACGGGCCGGCGCATCTGTGGCGCGCCCTCCTCGAGGCGACCGCCTTCGGCTTTCGCCACCATTTCGATGTGCTTCGCGACATCGGCCATCCGATTGGCAGGGTGATGGCGTCGGACGGCGGCACGGCGAGCGATCTCTGGATGCGGATCGTCGCCGACGTCCTGCAAACCCCGATCCAGATCCTCGCCGACCATCCCGGCTCCTGCCTCGGCGCCGCCTGGCTCGCCGGCCTCGGCCAGGGCGCGGTCGACGATTGGGCAGGGGTAAGCCGCTTCGTCGGCCAGGGCCGCCTGGTCGAGCCCGACCCCGAGACCCGCTACGACCACGGCTACGCCCTCTACCGCGACCTCTACGCCGCCCTGAAGCCCCTCTTCCCGCGCATGGGCGCGACCTGATCGAGGCACGGTCCCGCCGCCCCGGGCGCATCACCGCGACATTTCACTTGTCGCGCCTGGCCGCCTGGCCGACAACCAAATGGCAAGGGATCGCGGGCATAACCGGGATACACGCGGCGCAATTCGGGATTAGTGGGCATGGGCGCTTTCTTCATCGTTCGGGGTAGCCGCGACGAAAGATCGCCCGTCATGGCGCGGCTCGAGACCGAAATGGCTCGGCTCGGGCTGGCCGCGCCGCGGCGTTGGGAAGGCCGTGACCTCGGCCTCCGCCTCTATCGCAAGATCGCCGTCGATACCGAAAACTTCCACGCCCGAAACAACGGCGACTTCGCCTTTTCCACCGGCACCTTCATCTACCGAGGCGCGATCGGCGCGGCGGCGTTGAAGCGCCTTCTGGCCGATTTCGAGCCGCCCGAGATCGACTGGGACCGGGCGCGCGGCAACTTCTGCGTTGGCGTCTACAAGGGTGGCGCGCTCCAACTGTTCACCGACCGGCTCGGCGTCTACAAGGTCTATCGCGACCGCGAGGATCGGGTTTTTTCGAGCGCGTTCCTGGCCACGCTGGCGGCGGTCGCGCGGCCCCGCATCAGCGCCCAAGGCGTTTACGAATACGTCTTTCAAGGTGCGACCTATGGCGACGAGACGATCATCGACGACATCGGTCTCCTCGACGCGGACGCCACCGCGTCGATCGGCGCCAAGGTCGCGTTCCGGCGCCATCGTCATCGCTTCGATCTCACGCCGAGCGCGGGCTCGCTCGAGGATCACGTCGCGCGCAACGTCGAAAACTTGCGCGCCTTCTATGGCGTGATCGCCGATCTCTTTGGCGATCGGATCGATACGGCTCTGTCGGGTGGCTATGATTCGCGCCTGACGCTGGCTCTGCTGCACGATCGCGGCGTTCGCCCCAAGGTCCATGTCTACGGCCGTCCCTCGGACAGCGACGTGGTGGTGGCCAAGCGCATCGCCGCCGGCGAGGGTTTCGAGATCGCTCATGTCGACAAGAGCGACCGGCCGAGGCTCGACGTCGATGATTTCGCGGCCACCATCGAGCGCAATTTCCGCTTGTTCGACGGCTACCCCACCGACGGCATCTTCGACGACGGCGGCGACATCGCCACCCGCCGCGACCGCTGCGCCGGCGGCGAGTTGATGCTCAACGGCGGCGGCGGCGAGGTGTTTCGGAATTTCTTCTACCTCCTTGGCGGGTCCTATCGCGTCAGGCAATTCCTGTCCGCCTTCTATGCGCGTTTCGCGCCCGCCGTCTGTTCGCCGCTGTTCGATGCCGACGCTTACCTCGCCGCCCTCGGCGACAAGGTCCGGCGCGTCCTCGGTCACGATCGCGATCGATTGACGCGGACCGAGATCGAATATCTCTATCCGGCGTTTCGCTGCCGCTATTGGATGGGACGGAACAACAGCATCAACGGCCGCCTGGGCTGGACGTTGACGCCCTTTATCGAGAGCGCCATCGTCGCCGATGCCCTGCGCGCGCCACTCGCCTACAAGACCCACGGCATCCTCGAAGGACGCATGATACGCGCCCTGAACCCCGGCCTCGCCGCCTATCCGTCGAGCTACGACCATGACTTCGCGCGGGATCCGCCGCTGAAGACCCGGCTCAAGGACTACGCCACGCTGCTGAGGCCGACGATGGTCCGGCGATACGCCTATCGCCTGAAAATGCCCAGAACGCGCGCCTTTCCCCATGTGCTCGCGCCCCCCTATATCGATACCGTGATCGATCGATCCTTTCCCGTGATGTCGACGTTTTTCCGCGTCGACGCGATAACCGATCCGTCCCAATTCACGCGCATCGCCACGCTCGAATACCTGTTCGCCCGCTACCCCTGCTCCGCGCCGTTACCGCCCTCGGGTGGCCCTTGACCGACGCGTTTCGCGTCATGTCCGACCGTTAACGTTTCAGCAACCCTGGAAACCTAGGATTCGATTGACATAAATGATCGAACCCCGCACTCTTGCAGGCGCCACGACATCAAATCCTCGCGAATGGTGGGGACAAATGAAGCGAGATTGGGAACGGTCGTGGCGGGGGCCGACGAAGTGGGGGACGGTATCGATGACGGTTATGGCGGGCGCTATAGCGGCGCTCGTATTTTTTGTTTCGCTGGCCATCGTCGGGCTGGTTGGCGATCCGGCGCCGCGCGCCGCGCCGCTCAGGGGCATCGCCAAGATCACCGCGCGATCGCCTCTGGTTCACGCCGCCTTCACCCCCACCCCTCGTGTCGACGCGCTCCCATCGACGCCGGCGGCCATCCCGGCTATCCCGGCGCCGCCCGGACCCACGGTCCACACCCTGACCATCACCCGTGGCGACACCTTGATGGGGCTCATCATCTCGGGCGGCGCCCGGCGCGACGACGCCTATGCCGCCGCCCGCGCGCTGGCCAAGCGGGTCAATCCGCGACGGCTCAAGATCGGCCAGAAGCTGGCCGTGGCGATCGCGCCCGATGGCGCGCTGATGGCCGCCGACCTGACCCTCGCGGCAACCCGCCACGTCATCGTCGAGCGCATCGGCCCGCGCTTCAAGGCCCGTCGCCAGCGCGATGCCTATGCGCTCCCCGTCGCCGTCACGGATGGCGGCGCGCCGACCACCCCGCATACGCTGGCGCTGCGCAAGGGCGACACCCTGATGAAGCTGCTGCTGGCCGCCGGCTCGGACCGCGCCGAAGCCGATGCCGCCATCGCCGCCCTGCGCAAGAGCGTCGATCTGCGCCGGCTGCGCATCGGCCAGCGCCTGACGGTTGTGTTCGGCGACGGCGACGCGCGCGACCACCTCGCCGCCATCAGCCTGGCTCTCGGCGTCAAGGGCGGCGACAGCGGTTACGTGATCGCCGCGCGGCGCGACGACGGCAGCTTCGGCTCGCGGTTGAGCCACGCGCCACTAGTCGCTTCCCTCGACCCCACGCCGCGCCCCGCCACCGCCACGACACCCCCTCAGACGCCGACCCAGGCGCCAGCGGCGACGCCGGCGGTCATCAGCGGCGGCGCCGAGGTTCCGCCGCCGCCGCCGCGGCCCGAATTTGCCGCGCTCGCCAAGCAGGGGTTAGCCCCGGCGGCGACGGCGCGCGACGATTCCGCCGTCTATCGCACCCTCAGCGTGCGCAAGGGCGACACCTTGATGAGCCTGCTGCTCAGAGCCGGGTCCACCCGCGCCGATGCCGAGAAGGCGATCTCGGCGCTCAGTCGCCATTACAACCCACGGCGGCTTCAGATCGGCCAGGCCTTGACCGTGGTTCTCGACGACGCCGCGGCGCGGCCCAAACTCACCCGCGTCAGCCTGGCGGTCAGCGACAAATCCTTCATTCTCGCCGGCCTCGACGACAGTGGTGGCTTTACTTCGCTGCCGACCCGAGACCCCTTGAGCGACGCTTTCGATAACGCCCTCTTCGCGACCGCGCCCCCACCGAAGCCACCGGTGACTTTCGTCCCGCTCCCCGACGACGTCACCCTGTCGCGGCTCGATCTGCGCGCGGGCGATACGTTGATGCAGGCTCTGCTGCGCGCCGGCAGCGATCGTCGCGAGGCCGCCGCCGCCATCATCGCGCTGTCGAAGGTGGTCAACCCCCGCCGCCTCCAGGTCGGCCAGTCGATGACCGTCACCCTGGCCCCCGACGACGCAGGGCGGGCCGAGCTCGAACGGGTGGCGCTGACCACGGCGCCCGGCCGAAAGGCCGAGGTCGGTCGGGTCGACGCCGGCGGCTTCGCGGCGCGCGAGGTCGATGTGCCGCTCAACCGCGTCCTGGTGCATATCGGCGGGCGGATCGACAGCAGCCTTTACCAGGCGGCGTCACGGGCCGGCATCCCACGGACGGTGCTGACCGAGATGATCGGCGCCTTCAGCTACGACATCGATTTCCAACGCGATCTCCAACCCGGCGACCGCTTCGAGGTGCTGTTCGAGCGCTATTACGATGACGCGGGCGCCCCAGTTCGCGATGGCGACGTGGTCTATGCTTCGCTGCGCCAGGTTGGCGGCGCGGTGACCTTGTACCGTTTCGTCGATAAGCAGGGACGGCGCGATTTCTATTCCGCCGACGGGCAAAGCGTGCGCAAGGCGCTGTTGCGGACACCGATCAACGGCGCCCGCCTGACTTCGGGATTCGGCATGCGCAAGCACCCGATCCTCGGCTACACCAAGATGCATCGCGGTGTCGACTTCGCGGCCCGGCGCGGCACGCCGATCATGGCCGCCGGCGATGGCGTGATCGAGCGCGCCGGCTGGTTCGGCGCTTACGGGCGCTACGTCCGCATCCGCCATCGCGGCAAGTATTCGACCGCTTACGCGCATATGTCGGGGATCGCCAAGGGCATCAAGCGCGGCCGGCGGGTGCGTCAGGGGCAGATCATCGGCTATGTCGGCGCTTCGGGGCGCGCGACCGGCCCCCACCTCCACTACGAGGTCCTGGTCGCCGGTCGGCAAATCAACCCGATGAGGGTCAAGTTGCCGACCGGCGCCAAGCTCGCCGGCGCCGAGGCCGCCGCCTTCGCCATCCAACGGGCCGAGATCGAACGCAGGCTCGCCGCCCTGCCCCTGGTCCAAAGCGTCGCCGACGCCGGCCCCTTCGTCGGCGACGGTTGTCGCGTGGACGATGCCGACGGCGAGGTGTGCTGAACCCACCCCTGCTAATCGACCACCCGGTCGGCGCGGACGACGACGCGCCTACCGTGGTCCTCGCCCATGGCGCCGGCGCGGGGATGGACAGCCCCTTCATGGCCGCCATGGCCCGGAACCTGGCCACGGTCGGCTTGCGCGTGGTGCGTTTCGAGTTTCCCTACATGCGTGCCCGGCGCGCCGACGGCCGCCGACGCCCGCCCGACCGGCTACCGCGCCTGATCGACTGCTGGATGGCGGTGATCGCCGGATTGAACGATCAAGGGAGCCGCCCGGGCGACCTGGTGATCGGCGGCAAATCGCTCGGCGGGCGCGTCGCCGGCCTGATCGCCGACGACGTCGGCGCGCGCGGCCTGGTCTGCCTCGGCTACCCGTTTCACGCCCCGAAAAAGCCCGCGACCGAGGCTCGCGTCGCTCATCTGGCGACCCTCGCCACCCCGACCCTGATCGTCCAGGGCACGCGCGATCCCTTCGGCGCGCCGGCCGAGGTCGCGGGCTACGCTCTTTCCCCCGCGGTGCGCCTGGCCTGGATCGAGGACGGCGACCATTCGCTCAAGCCCCGCAAGGCATCGGGACGGACCGAGGCCGGCACCCTCGACACCGCCACGACGGCGGTCGCCGCGTTCGTCGCCGGCCTCGCCATCGACCCCAGCGAGCGTCCGCCTACGCCGCCTCGGCCTCGACCGTCCGGCCGTTGATGATCAGGCCGTCGTCGCCGGCGCCGACGTGGACGGTCTCGCCGTCGCGTATGGCGCCTTCGAGGATCAGCGTCGCCAAGGAGTTCTGGAGGCGACGCTGGATCACCCGCTTCAAGGGCCGGGCGCCGTAGACCGGATCGTAGCCGGCCTCGGCCAGCCAGGCCCGGGCGGCGTCGTCGATCTCGATCTCGATCTTGCGCTCGGCCAGCAGCTTGCCGAGGTGCCGGAGCTGGATATCGACGATCCCCTTCATGTGCTCGCGAGCCAGCCGGTTGAACAGGATGATATCGTCGAGCCGGTTGAGGAACTCGGGCCGGAACGCGGCTCGCACCGCCTCCATCACCCGCGCCCGCACCTCGGGCGAAATCGTGCCTTGGTGTTCGGCGGCGAGATACTCGCTGCCCAGGTTGGAGGTCAGGATGATCAGCACGTTGCGGAAATCGACCGTCCGGCCCTGGCCGTCGGTGAGGCGACCGTCGTCGAGTACCTGTAGAAGCACGTTGAACACGTCGGGGTGCGCCTTCTCTATCTCGTCGAACAGGATCACCTGATAGGGCCGGCGCCGCACCGCCTCGGTCAGCGACCCGCCTTCCTCGTAACCGACGTAGCCCGGGGGCGCGCCGATCAACCGCGCGACCGAGTGCTTCTCCATGTATTCCGACATGTCGATGCGAACCATCGCGTGCTCGTCGTCGAACAGGAACTCGGCCAGCGCCTTGGTGAGCTCGGTCTTGCCGACGCCGGTGGGACCGAGGAACAGGAACGAGCCCAACGGCCGGTTGGGGTCCTGGAGCCCGGCCCGGGCGCGGCGGACGGCGTTGGCGACCACGGTTACGGCCGCATCCTGACCGATCACCCGGCGGTGCAGGTTCTCTTCCATGCGCAACAGCTTCTCGCGCTCGCCCTCGAGCATCTTGTCGACCGGGATGCCGGTCCATCGGGCCACCACCTCGGCGATGTCGAGCTCGGTCACGACCTCGGGCACCAACCGATCGGCCTTGGCCGCGTCGGCCGCCGCGAGTTCGCGTTCAAGTTCGGGGATGACGCCATAGGCGAGCTCGCCGGCGCGGGCCAGATCGCCCTCGCGTTGGGCCACATCCAACTCGCTCCGCGCGGCATCGAGCCGTTCATTGACCTTTTGGGCCGTGGCCAGACGCTCGCGCTCGGTCCGCCACTTGGCGCCCAGCTCGTTGGCTTCTTGCTCGAGATCGGCGAGCTCCTTCTCGAGCTTTTCGAGACGGTCCTTGGAAGCCTCGTCGGTTTCCTTCTTCAGGGCCTCGCGCTCGATCTTGAGCTGGACTACCCGGCGATCGATTTCGTCGAGCTCTTCGGGCTTGGAATCGATCTCCATACGCTTGCGGCTGGCCGCCTCGTCGACCAGATCGATCGCCTTGTCGGGCAGGAAGCGGTCGCTGATGTAGCGGTGCGAGAGCGTCGCCGCGGCGACGATGGCGGCGTCGCCGATGCGAACCCCGTGGTGAACCTCGTATTTCTCCTTGAGACCGCGCAGGATCGAGATCGTGTCCTCGACCGTCGGCTCGGCGATGAACACGGACTGGAAGCGGCGCGCCAGCGCGGCGTCCTTCTCGATATGCTTGCGGTATTCGTCGAGGGTGGTGGCGCCGACGCAATGCAGCTCGCCGCGCGCCAAAGCCGGTTTCAACAGGTTCGACGCATCCATCGCGCCCTCGGCGGCGCCGGCGCCGACCAGCGTGTGCAGCTCGTCGATGAACAGAATGATCTCGCCCTCGGCGGCCGTGACCTCGGCCAGCACCGCCTTCAAGCGCTCCTCGAACTCGCCGCGAAACTTGGCGCCGGCGATCAAGGCGCCGAGGTCGAGCGACATCAAGCGCTTGTCCTTCAAGCTCTCGGGCACGTCGCCGTTGGCGATGCGAAGGGCCAAACCCTCGACGATCGCCGTCTTGCCGACGCCGGGCTCGCCGATCAACACCGGATTGTTCTTGGTCCGACGCGATAGCACCTGGATGGTGCGGCGGATTTCCTCGTCGCGGCCGATCACCGGGTCAAGCTTGCCCTCGCGGGCCAACGCGGTGATGTCGCGAGCGTATTTCTTGAGCGCGTCGTACGACTCCTCGGCGGTCGCCGAATCCGCCGTGCGGCCCTTTCGCAGCTCGTTGATAGCGGCGTTGAGCCCCTGCGGGGTGAGCCCGCCATCGGCCAGGATACGGGCCGAGGGCGTTCCCTTGGCGAGCGCCAGGGCGAGCAGCAAACGCTCGGCGGTGACGAAGGAATCGCCGGCCTTGTCGGCGACCTTCTGGGCGTCCTCGAAAAGGCGCGCGGTCTCCGGCGCGAGATAGACCTGACCGGCGCCCGAGCCCTCGACCTTGGGCAGCTTGGCGATTTCGGCGGCGAGCGCGGCCCGGACCCGATCCGGGTCGGCGCCGGCGGCGCGCATCAAATTGGCGGCGAGCCCTTCCTCGTCGTCAAGCAGCACCTTCAGCAGGTGTTCGGGCGTGAAGCGCTGATGGCCCTCGCGCAAGGCAAGCGCCTGCGCGGCCTGAACGAAACCACGCGAGCGTTCGGTATATTTTTCGAAATCCATGAGCGACCTCCGAAACCCTCATGCGAGCGGTTGGCGCGGCGGAGCGACCCTCATCCGAGCGATCGACGACACCGGGCGGCCCTCGATTGAGCGACCAAGAGGTATATAAGCCCTGAAAAAAGGGCCACAAGATGTGTAAGTCGCGATTTAGAAGCGCGGATCGAGACAACTGGTCGCCGGCGCGACGACACCAGCGCGGCCCGACTTTCCGGTCCCCGATGTTCCGATCCAATGGCCGGAGAGCGGGCGCGTTCCGTTCGGTACCTGACGACCGTCGCCGGCCGCGCGATTACGGCTGCCGCTGGCCTTCGCCGGACACCGGGTCGGCCGCGCCGTTACCTCGAGAACGCTCATGCCCGGCCTGTTGCTCGGCCGGAGACTGCCCGGCCGGAGGCTGCTGCCCGCCGCCCGGTTTGGGTCCCTGGTCGTGCGCGTTGACGATGCGGCAATAATGCTCGGCGTGCTGAAGGTAATTCTCGGCCGTGACACGATCGCCCATGGCATTGGCGTCGCGGGCGAGCAGGAGGTATTTTTCGAAGATTTGGTTCGCGCTCCCCCTGACTTTCACGTCGGGGCCATTGCTGTCGAAGGTCTGGTGCCGCGAGTGCTGGCCCCCGCCCCGACGCATGTTGCCCCGGTTTCCGCGCGGCCGTTTCGTATTGAGACTTGGTCTCATGACTGCATCATTTCTCACCTTAGGCGCGCGCAAAGCATTACGCGCACTGTGAACACCTTTTGTGGATCGGGCGGGAACAACGGGTTCGTCATCCGACGAGGGGGCCAAACCGAACTGCTTTCGAGTTGCCTACTCGCGTTCCCGACGCACAAATAGTTAATCAACCCACGAGCAATTTCCAAGAAGTTTTTTTACAATTCCTTACCAAGATCGTGAATCAGTACGAGCGCACGCTCGATTCCGGCTAGATCACGCCGTCGAGACGTCTCGGTCAGGCCCCGCGACGCCATGATCGCCGCGACCGCGTCGGCCATGCCGTCGCCGACCTCGATCACCACCCGACCGGCCGGCGCCAGCAGCCGGGCCACGTCGGGCGCCAAGGCGGCGTAGCGATCGAGCCCCGCGCGGCCCCCGTCGAGCGCGCGCGACGGTTCGTGACGCGCGATCTCGGGAGCCAAGGCCGAACAAGCATCCGCGTCAATGTAGGGCGGATTGGCGACGACGATATCGAAGCGGCCACGAAGCGCGCGCCCCCAATCGCCGGCGACGAAGGCCGTACGATGGGCGAGGCCGAGACGATCCGCGTTGTCGCGCGCCACCGCCACCGCACCAGGTGCGATATCGACGCCGACCCCACTCGCGGCCCCGAGTTCGCACAGCAGCGCCAACAGCAAACAGCCGCTACCGGTGCCGAGATCGAGCAGGCGCAAGCGCGCGCCCCGGTCCGTGACCGAGGCCAGGGCCGCCTCGACCAGGGTTTCGCTGTCGGGGCGCGGGATCAAGGTGTCGGGCGTGACCCTGAGATCGAGGCTCCAGAACTCGCGCCGGCCGAGGATATAGGCGGCCGGCTCGCGGCCGCGGCGACGGTCGACAATCTCGACGAGCGCTCCCTGCTCGGCGGCGCTCAGGCGACGCTCGGGATAACCGATGAGCGTCTCGCGACCCACGCCCAGGGCGTGGCCGATCAGCACCTGGGCCTCGCGCCGGGGGGCTTCCACGCCGGCCGCGTCGAGCGCTCGGGTGGCGGCGGCCAGGGCCGAACCCAAAGTCGCCGGCTCCCGTGTCGGCGGCGACCTCACTCGATCGCCGCCAGGCGGGCCGCCTGGTCCTCGGCCAGAAGGGGGTCGATGACTTCATCGAGGGCTTCGCCGCTCATCACCTCGCCGAGCTTGTAAAGGGTTAGATTGATGCGGTGGTCGGTGACCCGGTTCTGGGGGAAGTTGTAGGTGCGGATGCGTTCGGAACGGTCGCCCGAGCCAATCTGGCCGCGACGCTGGGCGGCGCGCGCCGCGTCGGCCTCGGCCCGCTTGCGTTCGTAGAGACGGGCGCGCAGCACGCGCATCGCCTTGGCCCGGTTCTTGTGCTGCGATTTCTCGTCCTGCTGGGTGACGACGATACCGGTCGGCAGATGGGTGATGCGCACGGCGCTGTCGGTGGTGTTGACCGATTGGCCACCGGGGCCGCTGGCGCGATAGACGTCGATCCGCAGCTCGCCCTCGTCGATCTCGATGTCGATGTCCTCGGCCTCGGGCAGCACCGCGACGGTGGCGGCCGAGGTGTGGATGCGGCCGCCGGCCTCGGTCTCGGGCACGCGCTGGACGCGATGGACGCCGGATTCGAGCTTCAACCGGCCGAACACGCCCTTGCCCCCGATCGAGGCGACCGCTTCCTTGACCCCGCCGAGACCGGTCTCGGAGGCGTTCATGACCTCGAACTTCCAGCCCTTGATTTCGGCGTAGCGCTGGTACATGCGGAACAGCTCGGCCGCGAACAGCGCCGCCTCGTCGCCGCCGGTGCCGGCGCGAACCTCGAGGATGGCGTTGCGCGCGTCGGCCTCGTCGCGCGGCAAGAGCGCGAGCTTGATGCGTCGCTCGAGCACGGGCACGCGCGCGACCAGCGCCTCGCGCTCCTCGGTCGCCATGTGGCGCAGTTCATCGTCGCCGTCCTGATCGGCGATCATCTCGTCGAGCGAGGCGATCTCGTGGCGCAGATCGGCGAGCTCGGTGATCGCCTCGATCACCGGAGATAGCTCGGCGTATTCCTTGGCCATGCGCACGAACTCGGCGCTGCCGGCGACGCCCTCCTCGGCCATCGCGGCGCCCAGGTCTGCATGGCGCGCGACCACTTGCGACAGCTTGGCGTCGATGCTCACGATCCGCTCTCCGTATCATTCATGTCGTCATTGTTGTCGCCGTTCGTGTCGGTTTCCGGCGCGAACAGGCGCCTGACCACGGCCTCGGCGGTGGCGCGGTCGATCCCCCCGGCGCTGTCGCCGGCGGCGATTTCGCGCAAGGCGACGCTGGGGCCGTGCAATAGGCGGTTGACCAGCAGCCGCGTCGCCGCCCGGGCATCGCCGCCGGCCTCGGCCAGGGCGCGGCGACGTTCGGCCTCGAAGCGCGATCGCAAGGCGGAAACCGCCGGCACCGCGCCACGCATTGAGCGTTCCTTGAGCAACGCCGCGACCGCATCGTCGACGATCCGCCAAGCGGCGGCGGCGGCGGTCTCGCGCTCGGCGCGTCCGGCCTCGGCGACCCTTTCGAGATCGTTGGTGGCGAACAAAAAGACATCGTCGAGCCGGTCGACGCCGGGCGCCGTGTCGGGCGGCACCGCGAGATCGAGCACGAAGATCGGCTGGCGGCGGCGACGGTCGAGCGCCCGGGTCAGGCGGTCGGGCGTCAGCACGTAATCGCCCAGGCCAACGCAGGTAATCACGATATCGGCCTCGGCCAGGCCCTCGTCAAGGTTGGCGTGGGTGGCGTGATTGGCGGCCAGGGTTCGCGCCAGGGCCTCGGCCCGCGCGGCCGAGCGATGGCTGACGACGAGCCGGCCAAGCCCGGCGTCGCGCATGTAACGGGCGACCAGCGCCCCCATCTCGTGAACGCCGATCAGCAGTCCCGACCGGGCGCCGAGATCGCCATGGATGTCGCGCGCCACGCTGACCGCCGCCGCGGCCAGCGAAACCGCCCCTTCGCCGACCCTGGTTTCGCCGCGAACCCGCTTGGCGACCGCGTAAGCGGCCTGTAACAGCCGCTCATGCGCCGGCGCCATCATGCCGGCGGCGATGGCCCGGCGGTGCGCCTCCTTGAGCTGGCCGAGGACGAAGGGCTCGCCGATGACCAAGCTGTCGAGGGCGGCGGCGACGGCATAGAGATGGCGAATGGCGGCGGTTCCCCGGTGCGTATAGGTGGCGGTCGCCAATGCGGCCCGGTCAAGGCGGGCATGGGCGGCGAGCACGTCGATCACCGCCTCCGCCGTCGCTGCGGCGGCGTCGGTCAGGGCGTGAACCTCGATCCGGTCGCAGGTGGCGAGCAGCAGCGCATCGTCGAGCCCGGCGGCGGCGAGCCCTTGGTAGATGTCGCCCTGATCGCTGCCCTCGACCAGAACGCGATCACGCAAATCGACCCCGGCGGAACGGTGGTTGAGCCCGACGATCACGAGTGGCGGCGCGGCATTGGACGGCTCCCCCATCGCTCGCTAACGATACCGCGCGAGCCGGGCCTCCAACTCGGGGCGCGGAACCTCGTCCTGGGCGCCACTATCGAGATCGCGCAAGCCGACCACGTCGCGCGCGCGCTCGTCCTCGCCGAGGATGATGGCGGCGCAAGCGTCGAGCCGATTGGCCCGTTTCAGCCGTTTCGACATGGTGCCGCGATAGCCGAGATCGACCGTGAAGCCGGCCCGGCGCAGGCTTTGGCTCAGGATCAACGCCTCGGCCTGGTCACCGGCGGCGACCGGCACCACGGCCACGGGGCGCGGCGGCGGCGGCGGCTCGGGCGCCAGCAGGACCAGGCGCTCGATCCCGGCGGCCCAACCGATGCCCGGCGTCGGCGGCCCGCCCATGGTGGCGATCAGGCCGTCGTAGCGACCGCCGGCGATTACCGCGCCCTGGGCGCCAAGCGCTCGGGTCGTGAACTCGAAAGCGGTGTGGCTGTAGTAATCGAGGCCCCGCACCAGACGAGGGTTGACGCGATGAGCGATGCCGAGATCGTCAAGACCGCGCCGGACGGCGGCGAAAAAATTGGCCGAAGCGGGGTTGAGATAATCCTGCATCAGGGGCGCGTCGGCAATGATGGCGCGGTCGCCTTCGTCTTTCGAATCGAGGATACGCAAGGGATTGCGCCCGAGGCGGTCGCGGCTGTCGACCGACAGGCGATCGAGATGGGTGGAGAAATAGGCGACCAATGCCCGGCGATATCGCGCCCGGCTGTCGGGATCGCCCAGGCTGTTGATCTCCAGCGTGACGCGGTCGGCGAGGCCGAGGGCTTCGATCAGCTCGGCGCCGACGGCGATGACCTCGATATCGGCCAACGGCTCGGCGACGCCCAGGATTTCGATGTCGAGCTGATGGAACTGGCGCTGGCGGCCCTTCTGCGGCCGCTCGTAGCGGAACATCGGGCCGTGGCCGTAAAACTTGAGCGGCAGCGACTGTTGGAGACCGCCCGAGATCAGCGCCCGGGCGATGCCGGCGGTGTATTCCGGCCGAAGCGTGAGGCTGTCGCCGCCGCGATCGGCGAAGCTGTACATCTCCTTGGTCACCACGTCGGAGGTTTCGCCGAGGGTGCGGGCGAAGACCTCGGTGAACTCGAAGATCGGGGTTGCGATCTCGCCGAAGCCATA
>Ga0114931_10006736_pt1 | contig 14107 bp, 12 predicted proteins | sample 2SBtaG_FD_89579 | JGI IMG/M metagenome (GOLD analysis project Ga0114931, IMG submission 89579) | Deep subsurface microbial communities from Kolumbo volcano to uncover new lineages of life (NeLLi) - 2SBTROV14_V59a metaG | ecosystem: Environmental > Aquatic > Marine > Volcanic | place: Kolumbo...
TGATTTTCAATGGTATTCTGAACCACGTTTATCTGGACTGAATATAAGAAAATCATATGGTGATTAACAGTGGAAAACAGGTCTTTTACCCGATTATTTTTAATCAATCTAAATAACGCAGATATGGCGAAGATATTGGATGGGAATACAATAAAAGCTAACAGCCTGGTCACAAACAACGGAGTAAGGGTAATCCCCCGTGATTACCCTTACTCATCACTCTCTGCAGCAATTGCCTTTTCAAATTCATCGCTATGGCCCGGAATGTGACTGTCTTTTTCCAGCCAGTTATAAATAGTTGGGAGCACAAGAAGTGTCAGAAGCGTCGACGTGATGAGTCCGCCGATCACGACCGTCGCAAGTGGCCGTTGAACCTCTGAGCCCGGACCCGAGTTGAACGCCATCGGAATGAACCCAAGACTGGCCACAAGGGCTGTCATAAGGACAGGTCTCAGACGGTCAACCCCACCGCGAATAACCGCGTCGCGCACCGAATGGCCTTTCGTCCTCAAATCATTCATATGAGCTATCAACACAATTCCGTTTAGTACAGCAACACCAAATAAGGCAACAAAACCGATGCTCGCTGATACAGACAGGTATAAACCGCGCAGCCATAGTAAAAAGACTCCGCCAGATAGAGCAAAAGGCAGATTCAGAAAGATCAGGAAGGCGTAGCGAATCTGGCCGAACATCATGTATAGCAAGCCCAGGATGATGAATAAAGACAACGGCACGACAATAAGAAGGTGATTCATGGCTCGCTGCTGGTTCTCAAAGGATCCACCGTATTCCAGGAAATAACCTGCAGGCATATTAATTTTTGTGCGAATTGCTTCCTGCAGGTTGGATACATACGAACCCATATCGATATCGCGAATGTTGATACCAATGATCACACGCCGCCAGCCGTTCTCCCGGATAATTTCCCGTGGTCCCTCTTCCGGAACAACATCGGCTACCTCCTTCAACGCGATCGACCCACCGGTTGGCAAATGGACCGGGATATTCATCACGTCTTCAAAGTTAGAACGAATATCCTTAGGGAAACGGACCATAATGTCGAATCTGCGCTGCCCCTCAAATACCTGCCCGGAAGATTGTCCCCCGATCCCTGCCTCTATAACTCTCTGCACGTCGCTGGCATTCAATCCATAAGAAGCTACGGCATCCCGATTTATGCGAATGTTCAGATACGGCTGACCACTTGTACGCTCCATGTAAAAGTTATCTGTGCCCTGCAGACTACCCAGCATGTAACTGATTCTTGATCCGAGTGCATTGAGTGTATCCAGGTTTTCACCAAAAATCTTTACGGCAAGATCCGATTTTACCCCACTCGTAAGTTCATCGACACGCATGGCAATCGGCTGGGTAAAATTGTATGACAAACCCGGCTCTTCTTGAAGATGGGGCCTGATCTGATCAATGATCTTCTCTTTAGTCATGCCTGAACGCCACAGATCCATGGGTTTCAGTACAATCCAGACATCGGTCTGGTGAACACCCATCCAGTCATTCGCAAGATCTGAGCGTCCCGTTTTAGGAACAACCGTCTTAATCTCAGGTATTTCACGCATCAGAACCTCGGCAAGGTGATTGGCCCGTTGAACCGACTGTTCAAGAGTTATAGAAGGCATCCTCACCTCCTCTACAAGGATAGATCCTTCATCCAGTTCCGGTAAAAACTCGGTTCCAAGGAATGGCAGCATGATCATGGAAACGACAAAGACAACGAGGGCCACGATTATAGTCCGCCATCTATGATTCACACTGGCTTCCAAGACGCTCTTGTAACGCGGCCTGAGCCAATCGATCACATAATTTCTTCTTACTTTGACTCCTTTCCGGAAGACAATGGCGGTCAGTGCCGGCACATATACAAGTGCGAGCAATAGTGACCCAAAAACTGCCGATGCCACGGTTATGGCCATCGGCCTATATAGAATGCCCTCCATCCCCTGGAACGTCATGATTGGGACATAAACCATCAGAATGATTAAAACCCCAAAGAAGATGGGACGGGCAACCTCATGCGCAGCTTGTCGTATGGACAATAATTTCGGTTTGTCGGGATTACTCTGCAGCTTGTGGACAATGTTCTCGACCATCACAACCGAACCGTCGACGACCATACCGAAGTCAATGGCCCCTAAACTCATCAGGTTGGCGGCAAGTCCCATATCGCGCATGCCTATGAACGCAAACAGCATCGAGAATGGAATGACAGACGCCACAATCAGGGCCCCGGATATTTCGCCCAGCAAAAGCAAAAGAACGGCAATTACGAAAAAACCACCTTCAACAAGGTTTGTTTTTACGGTATCCGTTGTTCGTTCAACCAAGTCGGACTGATCATAAAAACGCTGTATGTGAACGCCTTTCGGCAGACTTTGATTGATCTCCTTCACTTTGGTATCGACGTCTTCGATAACTTTTCGGCCGTTACCACCGCGGAGCATCATTACGATGCCCGTTACGATTTCACCATTCCCGTTTTGTGTGACCGCTCCCTGTCGAATTTGCTGCCCGAGGCTGACATCCGCTACATCACGTATGTAAATGGGACGCCCCTGGATCTTCCTGACGATGATCTGGTTGATGTCATCTGTACTCGTAATCTGGCCATAACCACGCACAATGTATTGCTCCTGGTTATGCTCCAGGTAATTACCGCCGGAAACGCTGTTATTATTCTCAACAGCATCGATGATATCCTTCAGAGATATGTCAAACGCACGCAGGCGTTCCGGCTGAACAACGATCTGGTACTGCTTGACAAAACCACCAAACGAGTTGATTTCCGTGACACCACGAATGGTTTTCAACTGAGGTGCAATGAGCCAGTCTTGTATGGTGCGCAATTCAGTAAGGGAATATCCAGCGCCTTTTACAACGTATTGATAGATCTCACCCAAGGCCGTTGAAATCGGTCCGAGCTGGGGCGATGATACACCGGGCGGCAACTCCCCGGAAATACCTTGTACCCGCTGACTGATCAACTGACGGGCGAAATAGATATCGGTCCCTTCATCAAATCTTACCGTCACAATAGACAAGCCAAACTGGGAAATGGATCGTACCTCGGCTACATCCGGCAATCCATTCATGGCCTGTTCGATCGGGAAACTGACCAGTTTCTCGACATCATAAGGAGAATATCTGCCCGACTTGGTAATAATTAACACCTGAACCGGGGTAACGTCGGGCAGTGAGTTGATGGGAATATTCATCAGGGCATTGACGCCCGCTGCTCCCATCAGCACAACCAATGCAATGGCAACAAATTTTTGCTTGAGGCTGAAATCGATGATTCGTTTTAACATTGTGCCTCCTTAATCTGCAAATTCACTCATACGGCTGAGTGCTTTCAATCCAAATACATTCGACACTGCCACAAGCTCGTCTCCGTTCAAACCTGAGCTGACAATTGCCAAAGTGTCAGTAACCTGGCGAATCTGGATTTTCTTTTTCTGGTAATTCAGACGGTCTACCTGCACAAAAATATTCGCATCGCTTCCCTCATAGGTAACGGCACTCAACGGAACCGTAATAGCCGGAACCGGAGCTTTTGTCCTGATCTCAAGTCGAACGGCCTGTCCCGGTATCGGCCAGATTTGATTCAAGGTTGGCGTGATGATGTTCACAACAACAGCCTTATTCTTTTGATCCAGAGCCGGGTTGATTGTTGTAACAGCCGCATTAAGATGAATTTCCCTATTTTTCTGTGGAAATACGCTCAGTGAGTCGCCCGGATGCAGAAAAGCCGCATCATCCGGCGAGACATATCCCCGGATCAGTACTTTCGACTTATTCACGATCGAAAGAAGGCGGTTGTACGCATTGACTGCTTCTCCCAGATTTATCAAATGCTCATCAATCGTGCCGTTAATAGCGGCTTTGATCTGAAGTAGGGGCTTCGACTCACGACCGCTTCGCCATCCCTCAATTTGCTCCTCGCCCACTCCTAATGCACGAAGCCTTGCCAGTGCAGCCTGCTCGGAGGCCCGGGCACGGGTATAATCCATTTGCACGCGTTCCTGCACGCTCTTGGGACTGATTCCTTCATCGACAAGCTTATTCAGCCGCTCCATCTGCTGATTTTGATACATGACCTCCGCGTTGGCCTGTAGATAATCGGCTACAAGGTTGGCAAATTCCAGGCTCTCAAGATCAAGCAGAGGCTGCCCTTCTTTCACATTTTCGCCTTCATGAGCATATATGTTCACCACTCTTCCATTCACAGGTGCACTTACCACCGAAATATTGCCCGGCGCCGCCTGTACCTCTCCCGGTGCATTAACGATATACGAATATTGACTGTTTACGGCCTTGCTGACCTGGATGTTCAGCTCTTGTGCCTGTTTATCACTCAATGAAATCAGATCGCTCGGACCGGCATTTTCAGCCTGATTTTCTGTTGGTGCGGACGCTCCCTGATCGGGTGTTTTCTTACCGCAACCAGCGATCAGAAGACCCGCTGTTAAAATTACAGACATTGCGCGTCCGGCGGACCTGAATGATATTTGATAGATGTTATTCATGATAGACAATATCCTTATGCAGGTATTTTTCGAGTTCGATAAGTTGGTAGTAATAATCATGGAGGATCTGGAAATAACCGCGCTGGTTTTGCAGGTATGTTCGCTGAGCATCAAGTAATGTCAAGAGGTCGATCTGCCCAGCCTGATATCCATCAAAAGTCAATTCCAGCAGATGCTCCGATTGGGCTTGTATTGCCTGATGATATCGCTCCAGCATCCTCAGGTTGTTGTTATAACCGTGCCACGATAACTCTATATTCTTTTTCAACTCAAGACGTGTGAACTGGCGCATCCACATCACTTCATTTCGGTTAGCTTTGGCCTCCTGTATTGACACATTCTGACTGAAAGGAAACCAAAGAGGAACGCTCAGACTGAACAGCACGCCGTTGTATTTGAATCCATTGCCGTAATCCTGGCGATAGTAGTGAATGCCTATGTCCGGTAATATTCGGCTGTTTTGTTCACTTACCGCTGCCTGCGCTGATTGGTATCTACGGTTTAAACTTTTGATTTCCGGTTGCTCTTCAAGCATGCTCATAACCGTTGCCTGATTAACATTGTATTCGAGATATCTCAGAGTATCCGGAAATTCGATGGTGTAACTCTGCTCGTCAGGATCGAGACCAATAACGGTAAATAGCTTGTACCTGGCATCATGCAGATTTTTCTGTGATTCCTCCAGATCGTTCTGTGACTGTGCCAGTTGAATCTGCGCTTTCAGCAAATCAATATCCGACGACTGCCCTACTTCCTTTTGTGTTGTCACTGCATCGTTTAACCTTTTGGCTAATGATAGTTGCACCTGCGACAACTGGAAAAGCTTGATGGATAAGGCAAGATCCGTATAAACTCTCTTAACATTTGCCTTTAATTGCAGCCTTTTGGCATTCACCTGACTCTCAACGGCCGAGGCATTGTATTTCAGTTTCCGGTATTGATATATACTTGTTAATGTAAATTGAACGGTTTGGCTAACCTCCCACCTCTGCTCGCTGAATCCGTAGCCCTGGATAAACTGTCTTGCGACCGGACTGGACGGCATTCCTTCCCTGAAGTAACTGAGTTGAGGCGTGTTAAGTCCGATAGCACTCCAGGGTCTGGCTTCAGCAGCAGATAACTGTTGCCGAAACTGGTTTATCTCGGGATTTCGCTCAATAGCAATCTGGATCGCCTGGTGTACGGACAAGCGTCCATTGACCATACTTGAGTCTGTGTCCTGAGCATACAAAGCGGGTACAACAAGGAATAGTAAGGGGTAAATGATGCAACGGAACATAGTTTTTCTTTTTTCCGGATCTGAATATCCGGATCAGTTTGTGAACATGCGGATTCTGTGAAAATCCCCCATCCGCTTAATAATTCTTACACTTTCACAAACTTAGAAAAGAATCATGGAGATATTATGGAAGAAGTGGGAATTGTGACGGTGACCGTCGTTCCTTTGTTAAGTTCCGATTCCATATCCAAACCGAAATCGTGCAGGTCGCAAATGCTTTTCACAATGGACAAACCGAGTCCTGGAGAATCATTCCATTTACTATCCGGTTTTTTGAACCGGTCAAAGACAACCGGCAGCAACTCAGGCGAGATTCCTTTGCCAGTATCCTGAACCTGGACTTTATATCCCCCGTCGGCTCCCCATCGGCCGGTTACAGAAATAATGCCGTTATCGGTTGAAAACTTTAGTGCGTTTTGTATCAGGTTATAAAACAACGCATTTATGAGTTCCCTGCTGGCCTTAACAGTCGGATAATCTCTGAAATTCAACCTGACATCTATACCCATCGCCTCGATGAAATCAGACAACTCACTTATAATTTTCTCAGCCATGTCGGACAGACAAACTTCGTCGTTCATCGGAAATTGTTTATTCTCGATCTTGCTGATCAGAAGTAAGGCTTTGGTCAGGCGACTCAAACGACCGGCTGTTTCCTGAATCTGAGCAAGTTCTACAAGGCTCTCTTCAGAGATATCCGGATCACTCATCAATGACTCTGTCTTTTGGTAGATAATAGTGAGTGGCGTCTGAAGTTCGTGCGACGCATTCTGGATAAACGACTTCTGCTCTTCAAAAAAGGACCCGAGCTGTTTTAACATTCGGTTGAGCGCCTGGTGAAGCTGATCAATTTCCTCCGTCGACGATCTATCAAAACGTTCCGCAAAACCGGTTGCATCCCGGATGTGTGGCAATCGCTTTACGGTATTGTAGAATGGTTTTAGAATCTCCCTGAATTGAACATCATTAACGATCAAAAGCAGTAATATTAATGTCAGCAGCAACCCGAATGTCACAAGAAATACGTTGCGTATAATGTGCTGCCACTGGACGACCGACTCAAGGAACTGGGCCCGGTAAAACTGGCCTTTGCTTGAAACAACCGTAGATAATTCTCTGTACTCAATAGTCTTATTGCCGTTCTTCAGATATACCGTCTTAATGCGATTCGGTGGAATGGAATCGGCCTTGCCCTTCCATTTTGTCAGATTCACCCATTCCTGTGATCCCACAACTCCATAATCGAAATCGTTGTCTTCATCAGGCTGACTCTGCTTCAACTGGTTGATCAGAGAATTTTTGTGATAATAGAGATGTTGATCCAGATCCTGGTAGACTGTCTTCCGGACAACGTGGATGAGGACAAACCCGGTAATCAGCAGAAAAAGAAGAGAAACGATTAGGTTACTTAACCCTATTTTGTACTGTAGCTTCATATTTTATCAATACGATAGCCCACCCCGTAAATGGTTTTGATGAGCTGATCTTTACCAGCGTCCTTAAGTTTTTTCCTGATATTCTTAATATGAGAATTTATAAAATCCAGCGAAAACCGATCATCGACTTCATTGCCCCAAATATGTTCTGCGAGAGAAATGCGGCTAACGGTCTTGCCGCGGTTCAATGCCAGATACCGCAAGATATTATACTCAATTTTTGTGACAGGCAGAGGATCGCTGTCTGCTTTTACCAGCATCTCATCAAGATGAACAGACAAGCCATCGAGCTCCACGGAGTTGTTTTTCAATCCGAATTTGCGTCGAACAACGGCATTGATTCGAGCAGATAGCTCAAGCATAGAAAATGGTTTCGAAATATAATCATCACTACCCAGGTTCAGTCCCTTCACACGGTCTTCAACTTCCCCCCTTGCAGTAATAATTATGACAGCCGTTCGCGGGTATTCCGTGCGGATTTCTTCCAAAAGACTAAGCCCGTCACCATCCGGCAAATTTAGATCCAGCAGCACGATATCATACATTTCAGACATCAGGGCCTTCTGTGATTCCCGGATCGTAGAAGTCGAATCGACTATAAAACCGTCATTACCTAAATATTTTTTCAGCGAGCTCGCCAGGTACGGTTCATCCTCAGTTAGCAGCAACCTCATTTGTAAGACTCCGTTTTTTAAAAAAATCCATGATTATTAGAAATGATAATGCTGAATTATGCACAAATTATGTGCTTTTTATTTAAGGACAAAAAACTCTTCTTTATATCTGCTTTCCGGATAGTAATCGATGATGTTTACACACACACTTATCAATAGTAATTTGCTCCCTTCACATCCGTGGACGATGGCTTACGCTTCGTGTCGCTGACAGGATCATTGGGACCGGAAAGCGAGATCCTAAGCCGATCCCGGGAACAACCTGAATCGACAGCAGGATGACATTGCCTTTGGGTTTGGGTTGGATTATTGTTGCTCCACATCCTCAGTCAGGCAACCATCCGGGTTAACCACCCACTAAACACCGCCCTGTCATCCTGATGCTGTCCGCCTCGGCGGACAGCGTAGGATCTCGTCCGCATCCGGAACCGATTGCTACACCTGAGCGGTTCGTTGCCCATTGCCTGTGGGATCCTAAGCCGATCCCGGGAACAACCGGGATCGACAGCAGGATGACATTGCCTTTGGGTTTGGGTTGGGAGTTTTTAACGGTTTAGCTTGTAAGGTTTTGATTTTTGATGAATCACCTTATAAAGACTCATTCAACAAAGTCAAAGCCATGGCCTATTATGTTTACATGCTTACCAACCAAAGAAAAACGGTGTTGTATACCAGAATGACCAGCGGTTTGACAAAACGTACTATTCAACACAAGGAGAAGAAGTACCCCGGATTTACACAACGGTATAATGTGGATCGGCTTGTTTATTATGAATCCCATGAAATGGTTGAGGAGGCTATAAAACGGGAGAAGGAAATTAAAAGATGGCTTCGCAGAAAGAAAGAAGCTTTGATCGACGGATTCAATCCGGAATGGAAAGATTTGTTTGAATACATAACCCGATAATTCAACCCCGACACCACCTCTGTCATCCGCCGCGGCGGATCTCGTGTCACCCGGAACCGGGCGTAGCACCTGAAACCGCTCGCTGCCCGCTACTTACGGGATCCTAAGCCGATCCCGCGAACAGCCGGGATCGACGGCAGGATGACATTGCTTGTGTTTGGGGCGTGTCCCGAAAGCTTTCGGGACATTCGTTGTATCCGGGAGGGGTACCCTAACCACGGCGGGATATCACCATGGTTTTCTTGTAATCAACCGCATATTCTCCTTCCAACCTCATTGCATAGGTCCCGCCCGGCAATACCTGTTTCGCTTCTTAGTCCCCCATTAACACTGCCCCATGTCTGATTCCTCCGGTTGATACACGAATTGAATCAAGCGAATATTTAGACAAAAATCCTTCCAAAATGAGCAGTCCGGCAAGCATCACATCCGCCCGCCCCTCCATTACAACAGGCCACTTTTCGAGTGCTTGTCGAACAGTGTGTGAAGAGAAATAATCGATGAATTGCTCTACCTCGTTCTTTTGTAGCAGATAATTCGATATCTGTTCCGGTTTATATTCAGCTAAATTCAGAAGAATAAAAGCCAGGGATGTAACGGTTCCAGCCACACCAACTGCCTGAACATCTTGCGAAATTGAAAACGGATGTGTCTCAAACTCCCTTCGTATAACTTCTCTGCAGCGTTCAATCTCCGGTTTGGACGGAGGGTCACCGGTCAGGTAGCGCTCAGTAAAGCGTATACTGCCCATGGAAAATGAGAAACGATCATTCACGGTATGATCAGCTCCCAATGCCACTTCCGTACTGCCGCCCCCAATATCAAGTATGACTGATTTTTGATTCTTATGCTCCTCCGACAACATCGAAAGTGCTCCGGCGAACGTCCATTCTGCCTCTTCTTCTCCGCTCAAGATTCTTAGCGACCAGCCGGTTTCATCTTTTATAGCTTTTACAAGCTCTTCCCTATTTGATGCATCACGTACTGCGCTGGTGCCGGTAACAATGGCTTGTTTAACCTCAGGATAATCACGTGAGAGCAGATTTTGATATTCACCGATAACTTTAACAACTTGTTCTATGCTCTCCGATGACAGAATCCCATCGCGATCCACACCCTTGCCAAGTCGTGGTACACGCTGTTCTTCCTGAACGACTGACAAGTTCCCATTATCTACATCTGCGACCAACAATAACGCTGTATTCGTACCGATATCAATCGAGGCTTTCAGACTCATTTCGCAGGAGTTTTCGTGAACACCAATGCAATCCACTCCCCTTCCTGGAGATCACTCACAAACTTGAGTTGAGAGAACTCCGGGGCACCAAGCATTATGTCTCTCTCATTCTCCAGTAATCCGGACAGCACAAGTGTTCCTTCATTCTTTAAATGGGTTGTCAACGGTTTCTGCATCTCCAGAAGCGCATTGCGATTTACATTCGCGAGCACAACATCATATTGGGCATCCGGGTCAACAACTTCAAATTAACCTTCTTCTATTTGAAATGATTTCTCGACTTTGTTGATGAGCGCGTTCTCCCAGGCATTATTCCGGCTCCATTCATCAATATCAAATCCGAATGCCGATTTTGCCCCAAGTTTGATGCTGGCGATTGAGAGAATACCTGTGCCTGTTCCGACGTCTAAAACCTCATCCTTTTTTTGTATTACAGACGGGAGCAGGCGGAGCATCAGCCGGGTCGTTTCATGATAACCGGTGCCGAATGCCATTTTAGGATCGATTTCAAGCAGTGTTTTTCCCTCTGGAATCGACTCATTTACCCAGGTTGGCTTGACAAAAAAATCACCGATGACCAAGGGGCGTATCGAACGTTCCCACTCTTCGTTCCAGTTACGCTCCTCGTCTGTCTGTTCACTTATAATATTCGCCGGATAGGGTTGCAGACTCAGCCACTCCTCAACCTCCTCACGGGTGACGTCGCTATAACGGTGTTGAGGAATAATCGCTTTGAGTTGTTCGTCGTCCTGCTCAAAGCCGTCGAAATCCATATCGAGCAATTCGGCAATCAAAAATTCCTGGTAATCGAATGGAATGGAGATCGTAAGAGTGATGTAATTGTTGGCCATAAGGAAGATTGTTAAGCCATTCCCGGAATGTTAGGTGAAATAGTATTAAGTTGATAGTTGTTAGTTCCAACGTACAAGCTTACTCTCTCTGCCAAATTTTATGAGACTAATAACTATCAACAATCAACTACAACCTATTATAAACCAGTTCCAGCATGAGATGTCCAACCGCTTTCATTGTATTGGGATCGATGATAGACAAATCATCTTTATGTGTATGCCAATATGGAGGAAAGTGCACCTGTCCGCCTTCTACACGGTGATTAATGATATCTATCGTCGGAAAGTTCATATACTGATTCAACACGGTGTGATCGTCGGTAACCCCGGGTGTTTGTTCATCCGTGAATAGCGTATCCAATCCGACCTGACCGGCTACTTTCCAGATTGCATTGACAAGAAACGGCGCATAACTATATGAGGCTCCTTCTTTGGGAAAATGCGCGTTTTTTCCTCCGACCATATCAAGTAAAATTCCGAAACGCGGATTATATCCGGGAACCGGCGGATGCTGGGCCCAGTATCTTGATCCAAGAAAATAATAGTTGTCTTCACCGCTCTTTCCATAATCTTCGCCATCCCAGAAAACGAGATCAACGCCGAAAGGTGGAGGATTTTTCTGAAACTGGCGGGCCATCTCAAGAAGTACGGCAACACCGCTTGCTCCGTCGTCGGCTCCGGGAATCGGTTTATCCTGATATGATTTATCAGGATCCTGATCTGAACGCGGTCGCGTATCCCAGTGAGTCGATATCATGATCCGGTCATGATCATTGGGATTAAAAGCTGCTATGATATTGGTTAGATGCAGAGTATCATTGCTGTAGCCCTTGATATCAAAATTCTGTTGAAACACCATCGATGAACCGGCAAATCGATTCATCTGGTTTACAATCCACTGTCTTTCCTGATCGTGAGCTTTTGTATTTGGCACACGTGGCCCCCATTGGAGCTGTTTAACGACATCCTGGTAGGCACTGTCGGCTGAGAAGCCGGGTACCGTTCTGCCTTTTGATGTGAGATCGTACTTTTTAGTATTGCGACTATCAGATTTACTGCATGAATAAAGAAGGACGACAGTCGATAGCAGGATTAGCGCGAGATGACCGGTTTTACGCATTCCTACCCCAAAGAATGAAGTTCAATTCCGGGTGTATTGGATTTAACATGGTATCAGACATCAGGATCAGGATGAAGTTCTCGATACCATAGTCGCTGCCGACTGTGCTGTTGGGAAAACAACGGTATCCAGCAGATTGACGTGGTCCGGCCGGTTTGCAATAAAAATTACGATTTCTGCGATGTCATCAGCAGTGAGAGGTGTCATGCCTTCATACACCTTATCAGCCTCTGCCTCATCCCCTTTGAAGCGAACCACGCTGAACTCGGTCTCAACGAGTCCGGGGGACACCTGGCTGACACGAACTTTGGTGCCATGCAGATCCATTTTGGTGGACTTGGTTATCGCAGTGACAGCATGCTTTGCCGCACAATAAACTACGCCACCCGGATATGCTTCATGACCCGCTATTGAACCGATGTTGATGATGTGTCCGGAGTTACGCTCTTTCATACCCGGCGATAACAACCGAGTCATGGTAAGCAATCCTTTTACGTTAGTATCGATCATTGTATCCCAATCATCAAAACTGCCTGCATAAACAGGGTCGACTCCATGAGCACCGCCGGCATTGTTTACCAGGATGTCAACTGGTGTTGATTTGATCTGATCGACAAAATACTCACAGGCGGAACGGTCTGTGATATCAAACGCTCCGATTATTACTTCAACACCATGTTTATCCTTCAGGGCAACCGCCAGTTTCCCCAGCCGTTCTTCGCGGCGACCTGTAATGATAAGATTCACACCAAGTTCAGCAAATTGCTGAGCAACAGATTCACCAATACCCGACGTTGCTCCCGTTACAAGTGCTGTTTTGCCTTCAAGTCTGTTCTTCATAATAAATTTTCAGGTTCAGCTGACGGAGTCCGTTTCAAACTGTCTTTCAACCAATCGTGCAGCACCGAGTATCTTTTCTTCCTGGAAGGCATCCCCAAGAAGCTGCAGACCAATCGGCAGTCCATTTGAGTGGTTTCCTACCGGGACGTTAATCCCACAGATTCCTGCGAGGTTTGCAGAAATCGTATAGATATCATTCAGATACATTTGAAGCGGGTCATCGATCTTTGAACCGATATCGAAAGCAGTTGATGGGGAAGTCGGCGTTATAATGACGTCGACTTTCTCAAAAGCACGGGAATAGTCGTCTTTTATGAGACGACGAATTTTCTGGGCTTTCGCATAATATGCATCGTAATAACCGGAGCTCAACACATAAGTCCCCAGCATGATACGCCGCTTAACTTCCGGACCAAATCCTTCAGTACGACTCTGCTTATACAAACGAATCAACGCCGAATCCATGTTGCTGAGTTTTTGCTTGATGTCACCTTTCAGACTCTCATCGGCCTTCTTGAGCTGCTCACTCAGTGCTTCCTCTTCCTGGCGGAGTTGTTCCTTTACCTTCTTGATATCAGCCCGGTAGCCATAACGCACTCCATCGTATCGAGCGAGGTTGCTCGATGCCTCAGCCGTCGCAAGGATATAATATGTAGCGATAGCGTATTTACTGTTGGGCAGTTCGATTGGGACAACTTTGGCCCCGTCACTCTCGAGAGTTTTGACCGTATCCATGATTTGATCACGAATCTCAGCATCAAGTCCCTCTCCAAAGAACGCCTCTGGTATTCCAATTTTTACCGAACTGGATGGATTTTCAACTGCCTTGGCGTAATCAGGGACAGGAATACTTGCCGAAGTTCCGTCTCTTTTGTCTTTGCCAGCCAGGACGCCAAGAATTTGTGCGGCATCTCCGACAGTGTTTGCGAGCGGACCAATGGAGTCGAAGGAAGATGCAAAAGCGACTAATCCATATCTTGAAACGCGTCCGTAAGATGGTTTCAATCCGACAATCCCACAAAAAGATGACGGCTGTCGAATTGATCCACCGGTATCTGATCCGAGCGCGGAGTTACAGAAACCGGCTGCAACAGCTGCTGCGCTGCCGCCTGATGATCCGCCTGTCACCTTGGTAGTGTCATGCGGATTCCGCGCAGGACCAAATATGCTATTCTAGTTCGACGATCCCATCCCGAACTCATCCATGTTTGTCCGGACA
>Ga0114931_10006737_pt1 | contig 14106 bp, 5 predicted proteins | sample 2SBtaG_FD_89579 | JGI IMG/M metagenome (GOLD analysis project Ga0114931, IMG submission 89579) | Deep subsurface microbial communities from Kolumbo volcano to uncover new lineages of life (NeLLi) - 2SBTROV14_V59a metaG | ecosystem: Environmental > Aquatic > Marine > Volcanic | place: Kolumbo...
AGGCCTATGTCGCGATGGGGAGGAAGACCCTAGAGGAGGTGCTTCGATGCTTCCGGGTATCGAGGCGGGTGACAGGCAGCTGTGGACCCTGTAGAGGAGGCGAAGCTCACGAGAGGATGAACCTGCGTATCGCAAGATCGCAGGGGCCGGTGCCGAGGGAAAACCGCCGGGCCGTCCGAAAGGGCGAGTCCGAGGCGGGAGACTGGTAACCCAACAGCCAGACTACGTCGGCGCTCATAACACTCTGTAGAGCAACCAACCTCACGAGGGGCATCTGTCGCCGCGGCGATGCGACGGCAGAACTGCCAAATCCTCACTCCTTCAGAAGGGAAACGACGAGCCAGGCGGCCCACTAGGGCCGCCGAACTCATTTTCGGGCCGCGTTTTTCGCCGGCCCGACGCGGGCTCGTGCGCGCAAAGCCGCAGCGGCGCGGGTTAGTTCGCGCCGCCGATGGTGGGGCTGGCGTAGGCGAAATCGCCGACGTCGTCGCCGGTGTCGGTGCCGTCGGGCACCCGGGCGATGGCCTCGTCGGCCGTGCCGGTGGAGTGGCCGTCGGCACCCGCGCCGGGCGCGCCGTTGTCGACACCGTCGCCGCCGCGGTCCTCGTCGACCGCGTTGCCGCCGATCTCCACCGTGTCGAGCAGCAGGCCGGCGTCGTCGCGCAGCTCGACCCAGCAGTCGTGGTACAGCGCTCCGCGCGGGTTGCCGATCACGATCCGGTCGCCCTGCTCGACCGCGGTCAGGTTGGCGCCGGCGCCGACGATCCGCACCGGCACGCCGGCGCCCAGGCGGGTGGCGCTGCGCGATGCGCCCAGGTCGTTGGCGCCGACGAACAGGACGATCGAATAGGAGCTCATGTCGGTCGTCGTGGCGATCCGGCTGAGCAGCTCGATCCACTCGTCTTCGGAGCCGACGTGACCGGTGCCAGGGATGGCCGAGAATGGAATCGAGTCGCCGCCGGCATCGTCGGACCAGTCGCGCACCGGCGAGGCGACGACCTCGTTGATCAACACCGGGCCGGGGTTGGCCGGCGCGCTCTCGGTGTGGACGGCGAACGAATAGTCGGAGGCCAGCCGGTTGCCGACCCGATCGGCGACGCCCGAGGCACCGCCGTGCACGGTGACGCTGATATTGGTGTCGAACGGCAGCCGGCCGATCGGCGCCAGCACGATGCGGCTGTCGTCGGCCTCGAAGGTGAACTGCTGGATCTCCAGCGGCGAGCCGCCCGCCGACAGCTCCACGCTCGCCGCGGTCACCGTGGTCTCGTCGACCGGCTCGCTCAGCTGGATCCACAACAGCTCGGACACCTGCCACGACGAGGACGACGGGCTCGAGGTGACCGTCGGCGGCACGCTCTCGGCCGGCGGCACCGGCGGGATGTTCGGCGCCAGCGGCGTGGCCGGCATGGCGGTGAAGTCGACCTGGTCGACGTCGGTGTCGGCGGCGCCGTCGGGGCGGGCGATCGCTTCTTCGAACGCACCGCGGGCGAAGCCGTTGAGGGTGGGCGCGGGCGCGCCGTCGCCGACGCCGTCGCCCTCGGGGTCGCGCGACAGCACGTTGCCGCCGATCTCGACGTCGTCGACCACCGTGCCGGCGGGATCGCGCAGGACGGCGTAGACGTCGGCGGAGGCGAAGCCGTCCGGATCGCCGATCAGCGCGTAGCCGCCCGGCAGCAGCTGGTCCAGCGCCGAACCGGCCGAGAAACCCACGTCGCCGTGGGTGGACAGGGCGGTGGTCGCGGGGGTGTCGTCGATGAACGCGAGCGTCCAGCCGCGGAGGTCGATCGGCGTCGGGCCGGCGTTGTACAGCTCGACGTACTGGTCGCGGGTGGAGATGACGCCGGCGCCCGGGATGGCGTCCCAGGGAGTTCCCGAGCCGTCGGAGTCGCTCCAGTCGTGCACCGGGTAGACGACGACCTCGGAGATGCGCAGCGACTGGGTGGCGGTGCCGCCGTCGCCGGTCGCGGTGCCGCCGTCGCCGGTCGCGGTGCCGCCGTCGCCATCGGCCGCATCGACACCGCCCGCGGCATCACCACCACCACCACCGCCGTCCACCGCCAAAATGGCGTCCGATCCACCATCGACCATGGCCCCCTCGGGCAAGCCACCACAGTGGCAGCCCCCGAGAAGCGCGCACGCGAGAACGAGCTCGAGCCTCTGCACTACTTCGATCATCGGACGAATTCACCCGCCATGCAACGTCTGCGATCACGCCGGCCTACCTGCGCCCACACTGTGGGAGCGCTCAAGTCTTGCCCGCGCTGTCCGACAACATCCATGTGAGCGTCTCGTTGATCGTCACGGCTGCTATCGGCGTCACCGCCGGCTGGTTGCTGAGCGCCGTCCGCCGTCGTCGCACCGATCGCGCCGTGGCGGAGGAACTGGCCGTCGCGGGCGCCGGCGCCGAGCGCGCGGTGATTCGCGCGACCGTGGTCGAGGCGTTTGCCGATCCGCGGCGCACCCTCGAGGAGCGCGCCAGCTCGGTGGTCGCAGCGCTGCGGCAGCGAACGCCGGCCACGCGGGCCGCCGTGGTCGCGTCGTGGATGGTCACTGCCGAGGGGGTCCCGGCGGAGGTCATCGACCGGGCCCGCCGCGACATCGCCCGCGGCCGAACCCTGGAAGACGCCGCTCGCGTGCTCATCGCCGACTGCCCCGAACGCGTGACGCTGCGCCTGGAGAAGGACGGCGCGATCCTCGGCGTGCTCGCGGTGGGCTCGAGCTCCGACGAGCTGTGGCACAGCCAGGCGCTGGAAGAGGCGGCGGCCGGCTTGGCCGGCGAGCTGGGCGCCCAGCTCGCGCGCAGCATGGCGCGAACGGTCCCCTGGTCGCCGAGCGACCTCGACGTCGCCTGAGTCAGCCGCGCAAGCGCTTGACCCACTTGGCCAGCCAGCCGCCCTTCTGCCGGCCGACGATGCCGCGCATCAGCACCGCGGCGCGGCCGTGGGAGATGCGCTCGTCGACCAGATCGGCGAGCACGTGGTTGGCGGCGTGGCGGCGGCGAATGGCATCGAGGTAGTCGATGCTGCCCTCGATCCAGCCGAGCACCGTGTCCACGCGGGTGCTCTTGCGCGACTGTCGCAGGGCACGCCGGCGCGTCTCGTGGATCTCGGTCAGGCGCTCGCGCAGCTGGGCGCGCAGCCGGGTCTCGTCCTCGATGACACCCGCCGGCTCGGTCGCTTGCTCCAGCGCCGCCCGCGCGATCGCGGCGTCGGCGACGCCGTAGTCGGTGAAGGTCGCCAGCACCTGCAGCGCCTCCATCCGCCGGTCGGCGCGCGGGCTGTCGAGCTCGGCGACCGCGCGGACCACGGTGTCGACGGCGATCCAGCGGTAGGCGAAGTCCAGACCGGTGCCCTTGATGTTCTGCATCCCGACCACGGAGACGTCGCTGCCCGGCGGCACCGAGCGCGCGGCGATGTCGATGATCTGGTCGCCGCTGCTCCCCGGGTCCTCGACCGCGACCACCGCGCGGGCAAACAGCCGCCGGTAGGCCGGATCGAACCGGGCGGCAAAGCGGCTGGCGTCGCGAGCGGACAGGGCGGCGTCGAGGTCGACCTCGAGCCGCGCGCGCACGCACAGGCGGGCCAACAGCCCCAGAACCGCCGCGCTGACGTCGTCGGCGCCGGCCTCCTCGATGGCCTCGGCCGGCAGGCGCTGACCGGCGTCGGCATCGACCGGCCGCGCGGCGGCCAGCGTCGCTTTCATCGCCGCGGCGAGCTCGCGGTCGCCGCGCAGCGCCGCCAGCACCTGGTCGACGTCGACCGGTTGCCCGGCCTCACCCTCCAGCCAGGGGCCGGCGTGGCGCTCGAGCTCGCCGGTGTCGCCCAGCTCGAGCGCGGCGCCGCGGGCAAAGACGTTCACGCGGGCCATCAGCGATTCGAGCTCCGGTGGCGGAATGCGCAGGCGCTCCATGTAGCGAGCCAGGCGCTGGCGAGGCAGCCGCGGCTCGGCCTCGCCGGCCAGGTCCTCGGCCGCCAGCACCGGTCGCTGCGACAGCAGCTCACCCAGTGCGTCGTCGATGTACGACTGCAGCCCCTGCAGGTTGGTGCCGATGAGCACGTGGCGGTCGGCATCGACGTCGCGCACCAGGATGCGCGAGAAGACCTCCGACCGGGGGATGCGGTCGGCGCGGTTGTTGACCACGGAGACCACGGTTCGCGCCGGCTCGGCCTCGGCATCGATCTGGTCGAACGCCATGCGCTGCCAGCTGGAGAGGAAGCCGGTGCGCTCGTTGGCGCTCATCGCGTTGGTAAAGGTCAAGAGGCGGCCGTGCACGCGTACCGTCGGGTAGGTCTTGAGCACACCGAGGTCGGGGACCACGTGCTCGGCCATGGTCGCGATCGCCAGGTCGCGGTCGACGCCCAGCTCCTCGGCCATGCGCGCGACCAGGGCGATGTTGTGCGGGTGCTCGCTGTAGGGGAACAGCTCCAGCAGGTCCTCGGCCATCAGCTCGGCCTCGCGCAGCCCCACCGGGATCAGCTCGGTGTCCATCCGCCGCGCCTGCTCGGCGAACAGCGGCAGGAAGCTGACCTCGCTGGTCAGCAGCACCGACCGCCGCGGGACGAAGCGGGAGATCACCTGGGCGACGTCGGCGCCGCGCGGCCCCTGGATATCCTCGTGGTCGGGATAGGCGTTGGTGATGGTGGCGATGTCGTCGCGCATCCACCCGTGCTGCAGCACCTCGACGTAGCGTGGGTTGAGCGCCATGCACTCCCACAGGAACACCTCGCTGCCCAGGCGCGACGCCAGGCGCAAGACGTCGGCCTGTTCCCAGATGGTCGCCTTGTCGTAGGCGCGGTAGAGGAACACCTCTTCGGAGCGGCCGTGCCCGCGCGAGTGGATGAACATCGCCTCACAGCCGGTGGTCTTGGAGAAGACGTCGAAGCCGAGGCCGTGGAACAGCCCGGCCTTGATCCGCTCGGTGCCGGATTTGCCGCGCGTCCCCCACCCGCCGATCGAAAGCGGGATGCGCGCCCGCGCGGCAGCGATGCCCCGGCGCTTGCGGTAGGCGTCGCCGACGACCAGCGCGGTCATGGCGCCGACGAACAGGGCCAGCGCGGTCTGGCTGCCCTCGGACGGCGACAGAAAATAGTAGCTGTTCTCGCTGAACCAGTCGCGAGCGGCGTCGATCGGTCCGGCCAGGGCGAAGCCGGCGGCCGCGGTGCTGGTCTCGACCGGCGGAAACAGCGCGGTGACCGGCGGGCTGGCGACCGACTCGGGCCACGGCTCGAACTCGATGTCGATGTCGTATTGCGATCTGACCGTGTCGACGAATCGACGGCGCTCGGACGAATCCTCGGCGCCCAGCGCCTCGTCGCGCAGCGCCGCCAGGTCGCGGTAGCGCCAGCTCATGCGCAGGCGCGCCAGCAGATAGCGAGCCACCGACGCCGGCGCGCGCACGGTGGTGATGCCGTGGCTGGAGAAGATCCGCACCGTGCGCTCACCGCGTACCGGCAGCGACATCAGATCGTCGACCAGCGGCAGGTGGCGCCCCCAGGCGCCCTCGCGGTCGACCAACACCCGCTCGCCCGGCACCGCCGTGGCGGTCGCCTCATCCATACGCCCGGGCGGCGCCCGCAACAGGCCCTGGGGCACCCGACCCGTGGTGTGCACATGGCCCACCCGCTTGTTGGGCGCACGCTCGCGCAGCTCGTGGACCAGACGCCAGGCGCGCCGGCGCAGGCGGTCGCCGCGCCACAGCCGCAGTCGGCGGCCGCGCAGCGCCGCGGCCAGCCCCCAGTCGGATCGCGACTGCCGGGCCAGCGCGCGGCCCAGCTCGATCGGATCGCGCGCCAGCGCCGCGATCCGATCGGGCAGCTCGGCCAGGGGAACGTCGGAGCGCGCGCCCGGCCGGGTGCGGTCGGCCCACGCCGCCACCGCTGTCGCCAGCGCGTGGCGCTCGGGCGAGCGGGCGACGCGGATCTCCTCGCACGCCGCGGCAGCGGCCTCGGCCAGCGCCGGCGGGACGTCGCCGGCGCGCAGCGCCTCCAGGGCGTCGATCCAACCCGGCCCCAGCGCCTCGAGCCGCGCCTCGCGATCGTCTTCGCGCAGGCGGCCGGCCAGCTGGGCGATCTCCTCGCACGCGACCCGGCAGACCAGTCCCGCGCCGCCGCGCACCAGCTCGGCCAGCAGTGCGCCGCCGCCGTGGGCCAGCTCGTCGTCGTCGCCGCGGGCCCACGCCGACGCGGTGATCGCGGCGCGCGCGCGCACGCGGGCACCGGTGCCCGCGGCCAGCTCCTGCAGCACGGGCAGCGCGGCCGGCACCGCCGGCAACAATTGACAGGCGGTCTGCAACACGTGATCGCTGGTCTCGCCAGCTGCGAGCAGGCTGTCGACCAACGCGACGGTGTCGACCGTTGGATCGTCGGCGCACGCGCGCAGCGCCAGGGCGCGGACGAGGAAGTCGTCGCGCCCGCGTTCGCCGTCACCCAGCAACCGATCCTCGATGGCCAGGCGGCCGTCGCCCGGCTCCAGCGCCAACCACAGCGCCAGCGCGCGCCCCTGCACCCACGGGTGTTCGCCGGCGGCCGACGACACCTCTCGGGCCGCGGCGATCGCCGCGGCGGCCCCTGTCGGTGATCGCCCCAGCGCGTGGGTCATTCGCAGCATTCCGTCGCAGGCGGCCAGGCGCACCTGCCAGCGGTCGGCGCCGCACAGCTCGCGCGCCAGGGTCTCGCACATCTCGCTGGCATCGACCCGGGCGATCGCGACGTCGTCGCCGCTGGCGATCGCCGCCTCGAGCGCGCGACCGACAAACGCCACCGCCAGCTCGGAAAGCACGCCAAAATGCTGGCGGGCGCGGCCGTTGCGCTCGCGCAGAGCATCGATGTCCAGATGCCGATCCAGCGCGCGCAGATCGCCGCGCAGGCGGCGCTCGTCGGTCACGACCTCGGTGAGATATTCCTCCAGCAGCCGGCGGCGCTCGCCCTCGCTGCCGACCTGCGAGGCCATCCGGGTGAGGTTGGACATCTGCTTGCTCACGTGCTCGCCGTCGGCGCGGAGGCGCTCGACCGTCTGCCCGGCGCGCACGGCCAGCAGCACCAGCTTGCCCGGCTCGTTCTCACTCTCGAATGCCTCGGGGGTCGGCTCCAGCCCCAGCAAACGATCGACCAGAGCATCGACCAACGCGGGGCGAGCACGGGCGTCGAGGGCCGGCAGGTGGGCGACGACCAGCGCGCGCACCTCGCCGCGATGGGGGGCGCGCGCCGGATCCAGGGCCAGCGCCTCCCGGCGCATGCGGCGCCAGATACGATAGCGAGTGATCAGCGCGGTTCCCACACCCGCTCCGCCTCGAAGTCGCGATAGGCCACCTCCGACGGCGAGAAGTCGGTCAGCCCGCGCCCGGAGGTGAGGTCGTAGCGGATCGCCACCGACAGCGCGTTGCGCGCCGGCGCGATCGACGACAGGTAGAGCTGGTCCGATAGCTCGATGGCCAGACGCCCACGCCGACCGGTCCACGCCGCCAGCCGCAGCCGTGCGCCCAGGTCGTGGCGCAGGTAGCCCCGCGGGCGGTCGGCGTCGGCCAGCCGCAGATTGGGCGCGTAGCCCAGGTGCCAGGTCGCCGGTCCCAGCGGCAGCCGGGTGATGACCCCGTCAAGGCCCAGCGCCACGCCGGTATGGTCGATGCTGCTCGGGTCGCGGTTGGACACCGCGAACAGCGACGCGGTCGCCGCTGCGTCTTGCAGCGGCCGCCAGCGCAAGCGGGCGCGGGCCTCGGCGGCGCGGTCGTGATTGACCCCGTAGCCGTTCCACACCAGCGGGTCGACGCCGGCCGGGTCGATCGGCGCCCCGCGGTAGTCGCGCTGGGTGTACGCGAGCGACGGCACCAGCCACGAATCGGCGGACAGCCCCACGCGCACGCCGGCGCGAACGCGGCCACGCAGCCCCCAGATGCGATCGCCGGCGTCGACCACCTGGCTCTGCGCACGCCCGTCGGCCGCCGCGCGCAACCCGTGGGGCCCGCGCCAGTCGGCGCCGACCTCGCCGCCGATCGACGGCTGGCCGCCGGCGAAGAAGCGGGTGCGGACGCCGGCGCCCAGCCACAGCGACCGGCGCGCGCGCCGGCGCAGCTGCAGGCGTAGCTCGCCGCGGGTGAGGCTGGCGCCGGTCTCCAGGCCGACGACGTCGGCGTCGTCGCGGCCGACGCCGGCGATGGCGGTGAGCGTGACCGGAGGGTGACCACCGCGGCCCCGCAACCACGCGAGCTCGGCCGCCGACAACGGCGGCGCGTCAATCGGCGCGACGTCGACCAGGTACGGCCACGACGGCCAAGGTGGTGGCGCCGCCGTCGCACGCTGCCAGGCGAGGCTCTCGGGCGGCTCGGCCGGCGCCGGCACGCGCACCGACGCGGTCACCAGCACGGCGCCGCGATCCGGACGCAACTCGACCGCGTGGCCGCCGGCGGCTACCAGCGGCACGACCAGGTCGACCCGGCGACCGACCTCGAGGTCGCGGGCCGCGTCACCGAGGACCGAGGGGTCGGCGTCGGCCGGCAGCGCGAGCGCGCGCGAGACCGTGGCGCCGCCGGGGCCGCGCACGGTGAGCGAGAGCCGTGTCGCCCCGGGACCGCGGCGGCGCGCGACCAGCCGCAGCGCGCCCGGGCCGGCCGCGGTCAGGCGAAGCGGATGATCGGCGGTCGCCACCAGCGCGCGTACCCGCCGCCGATCGCGATCCTCGGCGCCGCCCAGCGATCGGTCGGTGGTGAAGCGAACCGCCAGCGCCGACGCCCGGGTCGGCGCCAGGGCGACCTCGACCTGGTGTCGGCCGGTGGCCAGCGCGATCGGATCGAGGCGCACGCGCTGGCGCGGCGCCAGCGTGAGCTCCTGGCCGGCGTGATCGTCGACCCGCACGGCGACCCGACACGGTCGCTCGACACCGTCCGGGCGGGTGCGAATGGCGGCGCACCACAGCTCCGGGGTCACCGTCGCCGCGCGCTGCAGGTCGACCCGCCAGGCAGCCACGTGACCATCGGTGACGATCGGCCCGTCGGCGTCCGGCCACGGCGCGGCGACCAGCGCGGCGACCAGCGCCAGCGGCTCGGACCGAGCCTCGTCGCGCGGCACGTGGAGGCGTTCGAAGCCGGCGCTGTCGTCGGCGCCGGCGACCGCCTGCCAGCGGCTGGCGCGAGCGGCCAACACCGCGGCCCGCCGGGCGATCGGGTGGTCGACCGCGCGACTCACCTCGGCAGCGATGGCGTAGGCCAGCGGCGCCCGCGCGCTGGCGGTGGCGTCGGCGCGCTCGAGCACCGGCACCAGCGCGCGCAGGGCGTCCAGGCCGATCGCCGGCGGCGCCCCCGGAACATAGGCGCGAGCGAGGATGGTGGCCGCGGCGTCGCCGTCGCCGTCGCGCTCGGCCACCCGCGCGCGAACCCACGCCGGCGCGTCGCCGGCTGGCCGGTCGATGCCGCGGGCCACGCGCACCCAGCGCGCCAGCTGCGCCGGTCGATCCCCCAGCGAGATCAGCCCGGCCGACAGCGGCGTCGGTCCTGACAGCGGCGCCGCCGGCAACGGCAGGTGTGCCGGGTCGAGCCAGCCGTCGATGCGCAGCGCCAGTTCCGTGACCGCGGCGCGGTCGGCGTCCGTGCGCGCGGCGGCGCGGGCGCGCACCAGATCATGGCGCGCCCAGCCCGGCTCGCCCAGCTCGAGCAAGCGGTCGGCGCGGACGATCAGGAGGTGGACGTGGTCCGGGTGAGCCGCCAGCTGGCGCGACAGCGCGGCGATGTCGGCGAGCGGATCGCCGGATCCGGGCGCCGCCGCGGACACCAGCGGCGGCGGCTCGTCGGCCGCGTCCGAGCCGGCGGCACCGTCGCGGCGGACGTAGACCGCGGCGAACAGGTCGTCACCGCCGTCGATGGTCAGCGAGCGCGCTCCCGGCGGCGGCGACAACACCACGTCGGCGCCGGCGGCCAGCGCCGGCGCGCCGCTGATCGGGCGCAGGTCGCGGTCACGCGGGCCGGGTGCGAGCTCGATCCGCCGCTCTGGCCCGACGTCGAAGCGGACCGTGACCACGCGCGCGGCGGTGCCGGCGGGAGGCCGCAGCTCGACGCGAATCGGCGATGGGTTGCCCGGGTCGGGCAGCGCATAGCGCACGCCGTCGGCGGGCAGGTACCGCCGCCGGCGCAACGATCGACCGGGCGCCGCCCCCGCGCCGGTCACCGGCAGCGCCGACAGGACGTCGACGCCGTCAGCGGCCTCGAGCGCCAGCGAGTGCTGTCCGGGCATCACCGCCACATCCACCACCTCGACGTCGTCCATCGGCAACGCGGCGAAGCGCCGGCCGTCGATCGACAGGCCGACCGGGGCGCGACGATCGGCCGCGGCGACCACGTACAGCCGCAGCACCGCCGGCCGCGCCGGCTCGAACGACGAGGCCGGCGCGACCACGGTCGACGCGCCGGCCGGCAGCAGCGCCAGGCGGCCGCCGGGTGACGGAGACCGATCGATCCAGGTCGAGGCGCGCGGCGGTTGCGCGGCCGTGGCCGGCGGCGCCGGGGCGACGCGCGACCAGCGGGCGCGGCCGAACCAGCGGTCGAGGCAGGCGGCACGCACGGCGCCGTCGACCGGCGCCCGCCGCCAGCCCAGCTCGCACAGACCGACGCCGGCGCTGCGCGGAGCCTCCGGGTCGAAAGCCGTCATCGCCGCGGCCACCCGTCGCGCCGGATCACCGGCGGCGGCGGCCATCGCCCGCGCGACCGGATCACCGGCTGCCGTGGCGGCGCCGCTGAGCTGGTCGACCAACCCGCGCAGCGTGTCGGCGGCGGGGCCGCGCCCGGACAGCTCCGCGCGCGCGAGCCGGGCCCGCGTGCCGGGGTCGCTGCCACCGCTTGCGACCTCGCCCAGGCGCGGGCGCCGCCGCCACACGTGCGCGCGCAGCGCCGCCGGCGCGCCGGCGATGTGTACGCGGTAGCGGTGTCGGCCCAGGTAGAGCGGCAGTGCCAGCGACACCTTCGCGCCGGCGCCCAACGGCCGCGGCTGCGGCCGGGGGAATGCCGCCGTCGGAGCGCCGTCGGTGGTCGCCGGTCCGGTGTCGTCGGTCCGGCGGGCAATCGACCGCCCGCCACTGGTCACCTCGATGGTGATCGTCCGGTGCGCGTCGGCGCCCAGCCCCAGTGCTCGCACGTCCACCTCGAGCACCCCCGGCCCGGCGAGGTCGACGGCGACATCGCGATCGGCGGCGAAGGCACGGTAGCCGGGAAGCTCGCGCAGCTCGTCGCCGCCGCCGAGCGACACCACCTGGCCGCGCTCGGCCCAGCCGGTCCGCGGCCGCACCAGCTCGAGCGCGGTCATCGCCGCCGCCGTCCGCCACGCGCGCACCGGGCCGGCCAGCGCCGGATCGCGGCGCGCGAGGTCGGCGCCCACCGTCGCCTGGGCCCGAAGCTGCAGCGCGAGCCGGGAGATACCGGGCGCCACCGGCAGCTCGGGCAGCGCCCCGCCGCGGTCGATCCACGCCAGCAGATCGGCGCGGGCCCGCTCCCAGCGCAAGCGCCCGCGCAACACCAGCGGCGCCTCGACACGCACCTCGGTCGGTCGGTCGGCGGTGATCAACCAGGTGCCGCTGCCGGCCACCGGCTGTACCAGGTAGCGGACGTCGGGGTCGACTGGCCGCCCCGGCACCGCCAGCCGCGCGCGCCCGGGCCCGCCGCTGACGCGAAAGCAGTGCACCGGCCCGGAGGCGCGCACGCGCACCAGTGACAGCGGCGACAGGTGGAACGCGGCAGCAGCGCCCGGCGCCACGGTGACCGTTCCGGTGTGGGTCGGCGTGTTTGCCGGCACCTCGGGCGCGCGCGGGCGCACGTCCTCGGGAGCCACGGGAAAGGCCACCGGGTGCGCCTCCCACCGCACGCCGTCATCTGCGCGGGCGGTCGGCGACAACGCGAGCAGGATCGAGGCGGACAGCGGAATGCCGAGCCGCCAACGGGTCACCGCGCGGCACCCACCAGCGCGGATCGCAAGGCTTCCAGCGCCTGGGGATCGCGCAGCAGTGTGCGCCGGACGCCGCGCGACATCTCGAGGTGGAGGAACTCGTCGTCGTCGCCCAGCGCGCGCTTCTGCACGTTACTGGTGCCGCCGAGCACGCGGATCTGGTCGGGATACAGCGCCACGTCGGGCAGCGCGCCGGCCAGCGTCTGGGCGGCTGCGCGCGACCATGGCGTCGCCCCGCGCGAATCGCCGGCGCTGACGATCAACTGCGCGCCGGCATCGCGGTCGGCGAAGCCGTGCAGCTGCACGACGGCGAGGGTGGCGGCGCCGGCGGCCGCGGCGGTCGCGGCGGCAAACAGGTGCGACGGCGTGTGGGCGACGTCGGCCGGGCTGCGCTTCACCTTCCGCGTCGGCCCGGGGGCGGCGCGGTAGCGGTGCAGGGTGTTGGTGAACAGCGCCTGGCCCGTGCCGGTGAAGAACAGCCGCGCCGCGATGGGACCAGTGTCGATGTCGTAGTAGGCGTGGGGCGCCTGCAGGATCAGCACGCGCGCCCGCGCCGGCGCACCGGCGCGGAACAGATAGGTACCGGCGCCGCGGCGCGCCTCCGGCCGCTCGCGCAACACCCAGTACGGCTGGCCGTCCACCTGCCACATCTCCAGCGTCAAGCCGACCCGACGCAGCGCCGGACCGCCGGCCAGGGAGCTGGGATCGTCGGGGCCGACGCCGGCCAGGAGCCGCGGTACCCACCAGGCGATCGCCTCGCGCTCTCGCGCGGTGGTCGGCGCCAGCGCGACGCGGCTCTCGTCCGGCCACAGCGCGGAGATCGCCTCGGCCGAGGTGAGGGTCTCCTCCTTCACCTCGGCGGTCCGCGGTTTGGGGGTGCCGGCACCCGGCGTCGAACAGCCGGCGACCACCGACAACAGGATGATCCGCTGGGCCATTACTCCTCGAACGTCCACTCCTGCACCCTCTCACCCGACTCGGCGTCGCGGTCGGTGACGAAGAAGCGGACCCACAGGCGGGGCCCCGACACCCGCGTGAGATCGATCAGGTGAGTCCCCACGGACAGATCATCGCCGATCGGGACGGCAATGGCACGCGGATAGCCGGCCTCGCCGGGCGCGTCGACCAGCTCGGCCGCTCGCGCGCGGTTGGCAGACGGCAACGACAGCGTGCGATCGAGGCGGGTGATCTGGGTGACCGCGCGGCCGGTAATGCGCGCGGCGCGCCCGCCGCCGATCACCGCGCGCACGCGGACCCCGGGCACAGCGGCCCGGGCCGGGTGGTAGATCACTGCGTCGAGCGCGGTCGCCTGGCCGGTGCGCCGTCGCACCGGAACGATCAGTCGATCGTCCAGGGCGTAGACAGTGCGCAGCCGGGCGATCGCGGCCAGCTCGCCGGGCGCCGGCGGGCGATCGATCCATGCCTCCATGTCGGGCCCCTCGAGGGTCACCGCGTGCTCGCCGGGGGCGAGCGACGGCAGGCGCAGGCGGCCGCGTGAAGCGGCCACCCGAGCGCGGGCGGCGACGGCGCCGTCGATGCGCACCACCAGGGTCTGGCCGACGGCGGCGCGCGCGGCGCGGTAGTGGACGCGCGCGCGACCGGCGGTGCGCCGGTCGGCGACCACTCGGGTGGCGCGGCTGGCCGACAACCGGGTCAACGAGCCTATCCGCCACGCCCGCACCGCGTCGCCGTAGGCATCGGGCGAGACCGGCTCGAGGATGGTCTGCCGCTCGGGGGTGCCGCGCGGCTCGACCGCGACCGTCGGCGCGGCGCCGCGCCCGCCGCCGCCCTCCGTCTCGCCGCCGGGGCGGACCAGCCGCGCCTCGCCGGCCAGCAGCGCGCGGCGACCGGCCCGCTCGAGCGCAGCGCGGTTCTCGGGATGGACCGGCAACCAGCTGCGCGCGGCAAGCGGCGCGTAGCGCCAGCGCAGGTCGCCGATGGCGACGTCGGCGTACGGCGGATCGAGCGCCCATTCAGTGGGCGCATAGGCGTACAGGCGCAGAGCCACCGGCGCGTCGGCGCGGAACAGGATCCGCGCGGCGCCGGCGGGGACGATGATGCGCGAGCTGACCGGCTGAGAGACCAGCAACACGGCGCCGTCGGCCCGCTCCAGCCGCTCGAACGGCGCCGGTGACGCGGTCAGCTCGCGGGCAAGGCGCGCGGTCACCGCGCCGTCGGCGCCGACCAG
>Ga0114931_10006738_pt1 | contig 14105 bp, 16 predicted proteins | sample 2SBtaG_FD_89579 | JGI IMG/M metagenome (GOLD analysis project Ga0114931, IMG submission 89579) | Deep subsurface microbial communities from Kolumbo volcano to uncover new lineages of life (NeLLi) - 2SBTROV14_V59a metaG | ecosystem: Environmental > Aquatic > Marine > Volcanic | place: Kolumbo...
AAAAATCGCCATCCACGCGGCATGGTCCAAGTTCGGCTTGGCGCAACAAACGCTTCGCGTCCCCTCACCCCGCAACCCCATCGCTTCGCGTCCCCAGCCAAACGAATCTTGGAGAATGTCCGCGCAAACAACCCAGCCACTAAAAATCGTTATCCACGCGGCATTGTCCAAGTTCGGCTTGGCGCAATATTCAAGCCCCGCTATCGCCAACCGCCGGCACGACCCACACCTTCAGTTCGCCTTCCACTTCACTGGAAAGCCGGAATTTCACTGTGTAGAGCCCCAACTCTTTGAGTGGACCTTCCAGGCGAATCTGCTCGACATTCATCTGAATACTATTTTTGCGGAGCGAGGCGACGATTTCAGTGGCACCCACACTCCCGTATAAATGGCCATCGTCGGTTGCATTGGCTTCGATCGTTACGCTTTGCCTGGCAATTTCCGTAGCCTGTTTTCGAAGACCCGATTGCCGTACTTTCTCAAGTGCCTGCAATTTGGCTCGGTGCTTATCGACCATCCGTTTATGATGTTCGGTAGCTACCGTGGCCAGACCTTGAGGAAGAAGGTAGTTATGTGCGTAACCTGGGCGCACCTCCACAACGTCTCCCTGCTTACCAAGGTCTTCCACCGTTTGGATCAACAGTAGCTCAAGCCCTCCGTGCGGACCACGCGGCAGGCGGTTCGAGCGCTGCGGTATTCGCCTCTTTTTTTTCGTCTGTGTTTTGGTCATCTTCCCAATACCCCGATATTGTAGTTATCTGTGATAGGAGTTGCTTAAAAAGGAATTTCATCGCCATGTTGCGTATTCGCAAATTGCCCGCTTTCAGCCTGCCCAGCGCTCTTCTGTTGCGTTACCCCAAACGAATCTGGCGTCTGCTGATTCGAGTCCCCTTGCTGAGAGTATTGGTCGGCCTGCTGTTGGGCACTGCCGCGAGTGCCCCCGCGGGAACCGCCGCCCAACATCTGCATCTTTTCACCGACGACCCGCAGCTTTGATCGCTTTTGGCCATCCTTTTCCCAGGTATCAAGTTTCAACCGCCCTTCGATCAAAACACTGGATCCTTTGCTCAGGTATTCGTTGGCCACCTCCGCAGTGCGGGCCCAAAGTGTGACTTCTACAAAAGTGGTCTCATCGACCCATTGATCGTTGCGCTTCACCCTATCGTTCACGGCGAGTCCGATCTCTGATACCGCAGTTCCACTGGGTATGTAACGCAACTCCGGATCACGAGTCAAATTGCCAACCAAGACGACGCGATTGTAACTTGCCATAATTCACATCCTTCCTGTGGTAATTTACCATTCGCCCGAGGAATCCCAACCAAGGAATTCTTGCATGCGAACATTACTGGGCGCAGGACCGACAGACGCTACTCCAGCCGAATACTGTACACCTGTACCCGAACCCAAGAAACCTACCACAAAACTGTCTGGAACACAAATATCTTTTACAAATCCCCGAATTTTTCCAGTCCTCCAGACCTCGCACCAAAACCCCCGTAACCCACCCCAAGCACCCATTTACCCAGCATACAGACTAAAGCGCGTGGGCCGCGCTACGCGTCCCCAGCCAAACGAATCTCTTGGAGAATGTCCGCGCAAACAGCCCAGCCACAAAATACCACTCACCACGCGAACATGGTCCAAGTTCGGCTTGGCGCAATATTCAAGCCACGCCAACCCATCGCTTCGCGTCCCCAGCCAAACGAATCTTGGAGAATGTCCGCGCAAACAGCCCAGCCACTAAAAAATCGCCATCCACGCGAACATTGTCCAAGTTCGATTTGGCGCAATATTCAAGCCAAGCCAACCCATCGCTTCGCGTCCCCAGCCAAACGAATCTTGGAGAATGTCCGCGCAAACAGCCCAGCCACTAAAAATCGCCATCCACGCGGCATGGTCCAAGTTCGGCTTGGCGCAATATTCAAGCCGTGTCTGCAAGATACGCTTCACGTCGTCGCACCGGCAACTGGCACCGTTGGCTCGTCCGCCGCCACGGCCTCTGCCGTTTCCGGCTCAATAGCATCGAGGGTCTCCCCCCTGGCATGGGCGACGATGTGCTCCACCAGGCTCTCGGGCAGGCGAACAAACAACTGCCGCAGGATTCCTTCCTTAATTTCACACTTACGAGTTATTTCGCCGACTTTTTGCGTTGGCAAGCTGAAATAGGTAAGCCAGTAAGCTCCCTTACGTTGCCCTTTAATGGGATAGGCCAAACGCCGCTCTTCCCAGAGCCGACTCACCAACACTTCGCCACCCGCTGCTGTAATGAACCCTTCCAGATCGCGAGGCAAGCCCTCACGATCCCTTGCATAGCGGTTCGCATCGAGAATAAACAACCCCTCATAGACCGCGCTGTTTTCTGCCAAAACATTTGCTCCCAAAACTGTAAATTCCGTTGACCTAATGAATCCCGAAGAGCCCCTTCCGGGCATCACCCCAGACGATATATTGCCGATAAATTTCAGCCGCTTATTTGATTGGCGTTGAACTGATTCATAGCCCTCTCAATTCCCTCGCCCGCCCAAAGGGTTGCCCCATCGGCTGCCCGCATAAACATCTCATCCACCCTGCCCTGCTCAGCACGGACAAATTTCCCGAGCACATAATCGGCCGGATTCCACCGATCCGGCACTAAGCCAATCCCCAGACGGAGCCGTGAAAATTGGTTGCTTGCCAAATTTTGAATAATATCCGCCAAGCCCCTCTGACCGCCATCGGTACCACGCGACCGAAAACGCAACTTGCCTAACTCCAGGTGAAAATCGTCGCAAATCACTAAGACATCTTCGAGTGCGATCTTAAAAAAATCGATGGCTTGCCGCACACTTTTACCACTCAAATTCATGAATGTATGTGGCATGAGCAATAAAGTCCGTTCTCCCGCCAGAACAATTTCCAGGGATTCCCCCTCAAACTTGCCACGCCACCCCCCCGCCCCAAACCTCGAATGCCCAAACCTCGAATGCCCAAACCTCGAATGCCCAGACCTTGAATGCCGCATGGCAAGCAGGCGTATTACCTCAAAACCAACATTATGGCGAGTATGTTCGTATTTCTTACCAGGATTTCCCAACCCCACAATGAGTTTCACGGCGTTACTCACCAGGGCTTCCGCTTGACTCATCATCACTTTTGCGGCCGATGACTTCAGGTTCGCTCGAACTGGCCACATCAGCCTCAGCTTCTTCCAGTTCAGCCAATGGCTTAACACAATGAACACAGGCCTGAGAGGCGTCGGCGAGCACCTTAGCGCCTTCGGGGACATCATCGATATCCCCCACCGTCAAGGAATCCCCCAGTTCCAGGTGATTGATGGTGAGATGCAATTGATCCGGCACCATGGTGGGGGAAGTCTCCAACTCTACCGAACGCAATAATTGCTCCACCAATCCTCCCCCATGAGCCCCAGGGGCATCTCCCCGCAATACTAAGGGGATTTCCACTTTCACCCGATCGCCAGCCTCCACTCTCAACAAGTCGACATGCAGGACATTCTGCTGGAAAGTATCCCATTGCACGTCTTGAAGAAGTGCCTTTCCCTGCTCCGATCCGGCCAACTCGACCACTTTCGCTCCGTGACGAAGCGAAATATTCAGTTGATCCTCGGATAGGGACAAGCTCACAGGCTCTTTACCGTGTCCATAGAGGACCGCTGGAAGTCTTCCGCCACTGCGTAAGCGCCGGCTATTCTGCTTACCAAACAGCTTTCGAGTTTCTACCTGCAAAACGTCCGACATGACCATGTGCCTCTAACTAAACAAACTTGCAAACCCCCGATTCTCCCTGATTTGGGACAGAATTCAAGCCCATTACTGAAATAACCGGCTAACCGACTCGTTGCGGTGGATTCGCTTAATCGCCTCGCCTAGAAGGGGGGCGACACTTAAAACCTTGGTTTGAGGCAATAACTGCTCGGGGGCCAGTGGAATTGAGTCGGTACAGACGATACTGGCCAAATCGGCATCCTCCAGGCGCCCAACGGCAGGCCCACACAGGACCGCATGGGTGGTCGCAACATGAATTTCTCGCACCCCTCGCTCATGCAGCACACGGGCAGCTCCACAAATCGAACCGGCCGTGCTGATCATGTCGTCAAACATCAATACAATTTTACCCTCGACCGGCCCACCGATGACATTTTCCTGCACGGTCGTCTCCGCACTGGTGCGACGCTTGTCGATGATTGCCACTTCGCCGCCCAACCTTTTTGCATGGCCAATCGCCCGTTTGATGCTGCCTTCATCCGGACTGACAATCACCAGGTCTTGCCGGGGAATGTTTTTATTTAAAAAATGCTCGTTGAGCACGGGGGCCGCGTAAAGATGGTCGACCGGGACGTCAAAAAACCCCTGAATCTGAGCCGCATGGAGATCCATGGTCAGCACACGATCCGCCCCGGCACGGGTGATGAGGTTGGCCACCAGTTTGGCGGTAATCGGCACCCGCCCTTCATCTTTCCGATCCTGCCGCGCATAGCCAAAATAGGGGATCACCGGGGTGACTCGTCCGGCACTGGCCCGCTTGCAACTGTCAATCATCACCAACAGTTGCATCAACATTTCGTTCACCGGCGGACAGGTTGGTTGCAATAAATAGATGTCGCGGCCGCGGATATCCTCGTCAATTTTGCAAGAAATCTCACCATCCGGAAAAGCCCCCAAGGTGATGTCGCCCAAGGGCACACCAAGATATTTGGCGATTCGCTCACTTAACGCCAGATTGGCATTGCCGCTAAAAAGCTTCAGATCATTCATCTGGTAATTGCTCCATCGCCACTTCGACCGCTTTCAAATCGTCCACGGTGTTGATGCTTAAAGCCTCACAAGGTCGCAAAGCTTTCAGCGCAACGACCATCTTACCCGCCGCAAGCAGAATACTCGGGCAATCGGTGATATAATATTCCTGCTGGGCGTTCGCATCGGTAAGAGAATCGAGGGATTGCAGCAGAGCATCCGCACGGAACAGGTAGGTGCTCGCATTGATCTCATGCAACTTGCGCTGCGCGGGCGTAGCGTCTTTTTCTTCGATAATAGCTAGGAATTTCCCCTCAGCGTCCCGCACAATCCGGCCCATTCCGGTGGGGTTCTCTTTTTCCACGGTTCCTAATAAGCAGTCCGCTCCCTGGCAGCGAAATTCTGCCAGGAGACACTGCAGGGTGGCAGCTTGCAGCAGAGGAGAATCGCCCGCCACCACAAAAACGGGCCCCATCTGGTCGACCAATTTCCGGCGGCACATCATCACCGCATGCCCGGTTCCCAATTGGTCTGCCTGCAGGACGAATTCCACTCCGGCAACATCTGCCAACTCGCGGCGGACCAGATCGGCCTGATAGCCAACCACCACGCAGATTTTTTCGACACCCGCCTTATGGAGCGCATCGATCACATAGCAAATCATCGGCCTGCCACGCACCGGCACTAAAACTTTAGGCAGGTCGGAGAGCATGCGAGTCCCCTTACCTGCCGCGAGTATGATCGCAATGGGGGCCGATGGAGGAGGATCTAAGGGCATCGTAGGCGACAGATAATAGATTACTGGCAACTGGCAACGGCGAATGGTAATAGATTACAGCCTGGGGTTGGGGGTTGGGTAGTGGGGAAGAGTCGAAAAAGGTATTTACAGCACCACTTCCGCATGGCCAAAAAAGGGCATAGAATGCCGAGTTCCTCAAAAACCCTTGGCAATTCGCAACATCCTGTCCATTGGACGGTCGAATGGGCTGGGCGGTCGATTGGGTTTTGAATTGTCGGGCATAAATTGCTACAGCCGAGGATGCCAGCTTGCGAGATGCAATTGAAAAAGCGGACGTGTTAATCGAGGCCCTGAGCTGGATTCGACAGTTTCGCGATAAAGTGACCGTCATCAAGCTGGGGGGCAGCGTCATGGAAGACCCCGAAGCACTGCGCCACCTGCTGGTCGATATTGTCTTTATGGAAACGGTGGGCATGCGGCCCATCGTTGTCCATGGAGGCGGCGCGACCATCAGCCGAGCCATGGACGAGGCTCGGATTGAACCACGTTTTATCCAAGGCCGCCGTTATACCGATGCGGCGACCTTGGAAATTGTCGAGCGGGTATTGGCCGGGGAAATCAATGAAATGCTGGCCAGGCGTATCGAAGAGTTTGGCGGTCGCGCCATGCCCCTGAATTTCAGCGGAGAAACAGATAATAATGTACTGTTTGGGGAACTCCTCCAACTAACTGACGACGATGGCAGCCCGGTAAGTCTGGGCCACGTGGGACGTGTCACTCGAGTGGATCATAAAACGCTCGATAATTTATGCTATGCGGGGCAGGTACCGGTGATTCCTTCGATGTGTGTTAGCGACTCTGGACAACGGCTGAATGTCAACGCCGACACGGCTGCCACGGCGGTTGCTCAATCGCTTGGCGCCGACAAGCTGGTTTTCCTGAGCGATGTCAATGGAGTGCGACACGACAAGCACGACCCTGACTCGTTAATCCATTCGCTCACGGCCACCATGGCCATGAAGTTGATCCGTACGGGTCGTATAGAAGCGGGCATGATTCCCAAAGTGGAAGCCTGTCTGGAAACACTCAGCCGAGGCGTCGGAAAAACACACATCATCGATGGCCGGCTGCGTCATTCGCTACTGCTGGAAATCTACACCAATCAGGGGGTTGGCACGCAAATCGTGAACGAAGTAGAAGCGGTAAGTGTCTTGGAGAGTTGAGAGTATCGGAGTTCCACCACCCATCCGAGGAGCTTGAATCGTGTCGCCTGCCACTGCCACGCTGTCACCAAAGATAGCCGAATTATTCGACCGCTACGTGATCCCCAATTACGGGCGGTTTCCCGTGACCCTGGTTCGCGGCGAAGGCTCGCTGGTCTGGGATGACGCGGGAAATCAATATCTTGATTTTTTTCCTGGCTGGGGTTGCAATTTGCTTGGCCACTGCCCCGCCCCTATCGTGCAGGCCGTGCAGGAGCAAGTCGGCCAATTGATCCATGTTCCCAACAGCTGGTACACCGAAGCCCAGGGACGCTGGGCCCAGATGCTGAGTGAGCGGAGTTTTGGAGGGCAAGCATTTTTTTGCAATTCGGGCGCCGAGGCCAACGAGGCGGCCATCAAGTTGGCCCGCTTGCACACAGCCAAACCGCGTTACAAAATCATCGCTTTTCAAGGTGGTTTCCATGGCCGCACCTATGGGGCCACTTCTGCCACGGCCCAACCCAAGTACCACGAAGGCATCGGACCTCTCCTGCCCGGGTTTGTCTACGCGCCTTACGGCGATTTGGCCGCGGTCAAGGCGAAAGTCGACGATGAAACGGCGGCCATTCTGGTCGAACCGATCCAGGGTGAAGGTGGCGTCCGCTTGCCCGCGGACGACTTTCTGCCAGGGCTCCGAAAAATCGCCGACGACCATGATCTCATATTAATTTTCGACGAAGTGCAAGCAGGCTGTGGACGTACCGGGAAATGGTTCGCGTACCAATACACAGACATTGCACCAGACATCATGACACTTGCCAAAAGTCTCTGTGGCGGGATCACCGGGGCAGCCATGCTGGCCAGACCAGAAATCGACCCCAGCCTGCGGCCCGGCATGCATGCCGCTACATTTGGCGGCAATCCGATAGCCGCTCGGGCTGGCATCGCAACGATCGAAATGATCGAAAGTGAGAACCTGCTCCAGCGGGCCAGCCAATTGAGCGCACAGTTCGAGAACCACTTTGCCCCGTGGGTCGACAACTTGCCCTTTGTCACCGAACTTCGTATTCGAGGTCTGATGATCGGACTGGAACTGGCTGTCGACGCAACTCCCATCGTTCAACAATGCCTCGATCGGCGACTGCTAGTAAATTGCACCCAAGGCAATGTCCTGCGATTGTTGCCCGCCATGACCCTCACAGACGACCAACTCGACGAGGGATGCCAAATCCTGGCAGATGTCCTGCAACAATACCAACCTTAATTCATTGTGGCATCTTCCTCGAAAGGACTGATGTCGCCGCTACGCGGCTAGGTGTTTAGGACCAGTTCCGTGGGCTCACGCCCACGGCTAGATGATGCCGCCACTACGTGGCTATCACCACCCCACCCCGAACCCTCAACCAATCCATGCGACATCTACTCACGCTTGCCGACGTCACAGCGGATGAAATCACCCGCATTTTCGCCATCACCGAGGACCTGAAAACAAAATTTCTCGCCGGGGTGCGGGAACCCTTGTTGCCGGGCCGAGTGATGGCACTGCTATTTGAAAAGCCATCACTTCGAACTCGAGTCAGCTTCCAGGCAGGCATGGCCCACTTAGGCGGTGCGAGCATGATGCTTGGAGAAGATGTGGGCTTTGGTAAACGTGAACGGGCCGACGACTTCGCCCGAGTGCTCAGCGAATTGGTCGATCTCGTTGTCTGGCGCAGCAAACAACATGAAACGGTGAAGCAATTTGTCCAACATGCCACCTGCCCGGTGATTAACGGCCTGACCGATCAGGCCCATCCTTGCCAGGCGCTAGCCGACCTGTATACGCTGCGCGAGTGCACAGGAACGATCCAGGGGGTGAAGCTGGCCTGGGTAGGAGATGCCAACAATGTGGCCCGCAGCCTTGCCTGGGGCTGTGCTCGGCTGGGGGTCCACTTTGCCATTGCCACCCCTGAGGGGTACGAGTTTGAGGCGCCCTTCCTGAATCGCCTGCGGGGCGAGCACCCTCATCTACCGTTGACGGTCACCCACGATCCTCTGGAAGCAGTGCGTGGCGCGAAATGCGTCTACACCGATGTGTGGGCCAGCATGGGCCAAGAGCAACAGCAGGAACAACGGCGGCGCGATTTTGCCGCCTATCAGGTCAATCGGGCGCTGATGCAAGAGGCTTCCAGCGATGCTATCTTCATGCATTGCCTGCCCGCCAAACGGGGCGAGGAAGTCAGCGACGAAGTCATGGACAGTCCTGCCAGCGTCATCGTCCAGCAAGCGGGCAACCGTATGCACGTGCAGAAAGGAATCATCATGTGGCTGCTAGGAAACCTGGATGGTTAGGTGCTTCAATAACTCGCCCCACTTTTGCGAATGTGGACATACGGCTGCCGGCCTTCCTGGAAGCGGCCGCGGACGACACGGGCCAGCAGCACCCGATGGTCGCCGGAATCGAGATGGCCGGACGGCTCGCACTCCAGGTGACCTACCGAATCCTCAAGAATGGGCACCCCCCGTGGGCAGGCCTGGACGGCGAGCCCCTCAAAGGCCGGTTCGTCCGGCTCAAAGCCTTTGCCAAAATGCTTGAACAGGGATGTTTGCTGCGCGCCCACCACATTCAACACAAACGGTTCGCCCGCCGTCAGCCAATCGGCCAGGTAGCGGCCCTGCTTAATGGCAACTGTCACCATAGGGGGTTCGAAACCGGCTTGCATGACCCAACTGGTGAGCATGCCAGTGGCCCGTTCTCCCGTGCCAGCCGTCAAGATATAGATGCCACTGGGGACTCGTCCCAGAATTGCGTCAATGTCCGCTGTGCTCATACGCTGCTCCTGTTCTGCCGCTTCTATCGCAGGCCTTCCCAATAGGGCCGCCACAGGGCGACCCTGAATATCCGCTTGCTTTCGATCGAACCCTTGCAAGGCCATTGTAGGCCTGGAAAACATATTGTCGAGACTGCCTGCTAGCATGAACGGCCAGCCAGCCATACTCACCATGGCCGAAATGCCCACCTATCCCAATTCGGCCTTCTCGTGACGAGGCCTTTTTACTACGCTCCCGGCCTTGCTGCTTCTTCTCGTAAAGAAGACTTCCCTGACGGCAGATCGCTTTTCACCCGTTCAACACGACAGCCAAGACATGCTCCTCCCTCGCTCCATTGGTGGTTCTTGGCCTCTGCTGGCTGTGGTGCTCTACTGCGCCGGGATCACAGGGGCGTTGGCGCAAAAAACACCCCCAAAAGCGCCCGTCTGGACACCCTACCGTAAGGTACCAACCGAGGTGGTACCCCTTTCGGTAACACCAACCTCCGCCCGCGAAACCATCACCGACACCACGCTCGAACACCTGCGCACGGCCCAATTACCAGGCGCCTGCGCGCCGGCAGCCTGCCCTCCCTCAGCGTGCGTCCCGGTCCCCGGTGTGGCGACTCCTTATGGTTCCGACCCCTATGCGGATACCCCTTATCTGCCGGGTTACACAAGCGTTGTTCCCATGATGACCGCGCCCATGGCGGCGAGCGGCACGTATGTGCCGCAAGTGGCCCTGCAGCAAGCGGCCGATCAATGGGACTGGAATCTGCTCCCCGATGAAGTGATCTGGCATTCCTACATGGCCGGTGTCCACGAGCCACGCATATCGAGCGTGATCTTCACCAAGAGCGGAACCACGTTCTTGGATGTCACCCTGGGTGGGCGCGTGGGCATTCTTCGCTATGGCACGCCGGAAAGCTATGCGGGCAAGCCGCAAGGGTGGGAACTCGACATCGAAGGGGCCGCCTTTCCGCGTCTGAATCTCAACAACAATTGGGATCTTGATGCGGTCGATTTCCGCTTTGGTGTACCACTTACCTATGGTCGCGACAAATGGCAATTCAAATTTTCCTACTACCATCTCAGCTCCCACATGGGTGACGAATACGCGATCCGCAATGGGGGCCAAAGTGCTCTCGACCAGCGTATCAACTACAGCCGCGATGCGCTCGTGGCGGGCGTTTCGTACTATGTCATCCCGGCAATACGCTTGTACTCGGAAGCGGGCTGGGCATTTTACACGGGAGAATTTACCCAGCCGTGGGAGTTTCAGTTCGGCGTCGACTGGACCCGACCGGGGCCCACAGGAATACGGGGCACCCCATTTGCGGCCGTCAATGGGCATATCCGCCAGGAACTGAACTACGGCGGCAATGTGGTGCTGCAAGCCGGCTGGCTGTGGCGCGGCATGACCAATCATGAGCTGCGGCTGGGATTCCATTACTACAATGGCAAATCCAACCAATTTCAGTTCTTCAACCAATTTGAACAACAGATCGGCGCCGGCCTGTGGTACGAGTATTGAAGGGTTGAGGGTAAAAATCCCCGCCCGCGTCATTCCCCCCCCATTCCGCATCCCCCATCCCCCATGCCCCATTCCCCATTCCCCATTCCGAATTCCGTATTCCGCATTCCTCCTCCCCTCTTCCACATTCTCCCAAGCGGCCGCTACAATACGTCGATGCGACAACGACTGGCCGAAACCCGGATTTTCTGGCGCGAATTCCGCCATACTTTTACAAGTACCGGAGCAGTACTGCCCAGTGGCCCGGCACTGGCCAAATCGCTGGCCCGGCATGTGAAGCAGTCTGACCCAGGAAAACGAAACACCCCAACACGGGTCAACCGGGCGGCCACGGGCTCGCCCCGTCAACAGATCGGCCACACAACTTTTACCAGTACACAATCTGTGGATCCCAACCCACCGAAGCCGGCCCGGCGAATTTTGGAGGTCGGCTCGGGTACCGGACCGGTCACCGCCCAAATCATTCGTCAGCTGGGCCCACGCGATACGCTGGATCTGGTGGAACTCAACACGCGTTTTGTCTCGGTGCTGCAAGATCGCCTGCATCGAGATCCGCGCTGGCAACCGGTAGCCGATCGCGTCCGAATCCACCCCTTCCCCATTGAAGAATTGCCAACGGACCAACCGTTCGAAGTCATCATCTCCGGCTTGCCTCTGAACAACTTCAGCTGTGAAGCCGTGCGGACCATCCTGAACCGTTTCCACCAATTGGCCGCGGCCAATGCGATGCTCAGTTTTTTTGAATACGTGGCGATTCGCAAAGCCAAGTCGCTGTTTTGCAAGTTGCCGCAGCGACGCAGGCTTTCGGGGATCGAGCAAATCCTGTCGCACCAGTTTGCTACCTGGGAAATCCATCGAGAATGCATCCTGGCGAATGTACCACCGGCCTGGGTGCACCATTTACGGCTGCCTGGAAGGGGCCACTCCCAACAAGGGACCGCTATTCTTGAATCTTCCCAATGAGCTTCTCCATGGCCTGCATCCTGACCATCGAAACCACCTGCGATGAAACGGCCGCGGCAATTGTGACCGACCGACTGGAAATACTATCCTCGGTCGTAGCTTCGCAAGACGCGCTGCACCAGCGGTTTGGCGGCGTGGTGCCGGAAATCGCTTCACGGGCTCATGTCGAACGAATTTTGCCGGTGGTGGATCAGGCGCTACGTCAGGCGGACAGGAAATTGTCCCAATTGGCTGCCGTGGCGGTCGCCAACGAACCTGGCTTGGTCGGCTCGCTGTTGGTGGGTCTGATGGCGGCGAAAACGATCTGCCTGGTACACCGATTGCCACTGATTGCGATCAATCACCTGCAAGCGCATGTTTACGCATGCCGTCTGGCCAGCGGGCGCGAGGTGTTTCCCTGCGTGGGCCTGGTTGTCAGCGGAGGCCATTCGCACCTTTACCGCTGCCAATCACCCCTGATGTTCACCCCACTGGGCGGCACCATCGACGATGCGGCCGGCGAGGCTTTTGATAAAGTCGCCAGCATGCTGGGCCTGGGCTACCCGGGAGGACCCGCCATCGAAAAGGCAGCTCGGTCCGGCGACCCGCAACACTTTCGACTACCCCGTCCACTGCTAGCCGACAAAGACCGGTTGGATTTCAGTTTCAGCGGCTTGAAAACGGCCGTGCGTTATGAATTGTTTGGTCCGGGACGACCACGCATGGGAACCGAGGCCAGGCTCGATCGTCGCCTCGTAGCCCACATGGCCGCCAGCTTTCAAGCGGCGGTGGTTGACTGCCTGATCGGCAAAGCGGAATTGGCCCTGCGACAAACGGGCTGGAAGAGGCTCTGTGTTGGAGGCGGCGTAACAGCCAATGGCTGTTTCCGGGCCGCCCTGAAGCAAAGTGCCTCGGCGCACGATTACCAGCTGCATATTCCACCACCGGCTTTGTGTACCGATAACGCGGTGATGGGTGCGATCGCCGTGGAACGTTACCGGGCTGGCCAATTCGAGTCGCTCAAGTTGGGAATCGTACCCGGTCTACGACGTTAAGAGCAGAATCTCAATCGGCTAGCACGACCCGCTGGCGGGCTCGCCAATTCGCAGGGCCGATTAATTCGGGGAACTGGCCTCGTTGGGCGCTGCTTTGATGGTAGCATTAGTACCTAGGGTCCCATCGGCACGGAAAAACGTTGTGTGGTGTATTCCCCGGCGCACCCGTTCGCCCTTCTGATAAATCGCCAGTGTTTCGTTCCATTCACGGTCGCTAAGCTGGCCCAGTTTTTTACAGAGAATGACCGAACCGGTCTTGTCGATGATTGCCGTGAACGGGAATTGAGTCGCGCCAAAAACCTTGGCAACTTTTTTGCCATATTCAGTAGTCACGTCCACGTGGCAGCGTTGGTAAAAACCGAGCAACGCAGCCTGTGCCTGTTCTTCGGACGACAGTTTGCTTTCGGCACTCGCCTTGGGATCGCCTGGGACATCCAGCACTACCAACAGCGGCCGGCGGTCACTGCGTGCGGTAGAGAGTGCCTTTCCATAATCGGTCTGCCACGAAAGGGGCTTAGGGGTTGCTACCAGAGTACTGAAAAAAAACGTTGCTATAGCTAAAATGTGGATCATTTTCAAACTCCTTGGGATTGAGTTGGGATCTGTTTCCGGCCATTTGGCCAAGGCCCACATGGGATCGCGTTGGGACATCCCACGCCTGGAAACGCAACAAGCCGGCACAAGCCCGAATATTCATCAACCGGACAGGCAAACGAATGCCAGCGTTACCAAAAGGAGTACTGCCAACAGGAGTACCACTCCAGGGGTACCAATTGGTGGATGCCTACCTGGACAGCTACTCTATTAGGAGGGAAAACAGGTGGGAACCTTATGCGGGGATTTCAAGTGGAAATCATGGGGGATGAATCGCGACGGGATCATCATGGCGGGATGTTGTCAGGCCAATGCAGGCGAGGTCTCATATCGATACGGCTCGGCCTGCCTCAGCGTGCCTCCAGACCACCCGTGCATCAGGCTTTTGGCCACTGCTCCACGAGAACCGGGAGCATCATACCCGACCAGCCAACTATTTCAAGGGCTGACCCGTTCAGGTGGCTGCAATGCCAGGGGCCGTGCTTCGCCCGGATGGACTTGGCAGAGAAAATAC
>Ga0114931_10006739_pt1 | contig 14103 bp, 9 predicted proteins | sample 2SBtaG_FD_89579 | JGI IMG/M metagenome (GOLD analysis project Ga0114931, IMG submission 89579) | Deep subsurface microbial communities from Kolumbo volcano to uncover new lineages of life (NeLLi) - 2SBTROV14_V59a metaG | ecosystem: Environmental > Aquatic > Marine > Volcanic | place: Kolumbo...
TCCCCCGGCGCCATCGCCGGTGGCGAGTGCCAGACGTAGTGCAACCGCCGCAGCTTGGCGAACGGATCCTCGATCTCGCGCACCACCGGCCCGCGAATCGGATCCGCCGGCACCACCCGGTGCGGCGGCCTGGTCGACGTCGGGAAATCGCCGAACCACTTCTGCACCAGCGCCTTCGTCGCGTCGATGTCGAAGTCGCCGGCGATGAGCAGCGTCGCGTTGGCCGGCACGTACCAGGTCCGATAGAAGCGCCTCACCTGCTCGAGCGTGGCCGCTTCGATGTCCCGGTGACGCCCGATGGTCAGATAGCGCCGCGGGTGCCCCTCCTGATACAGCGCCTCGGCGACGGCGAAGCGGTCACGCCCGTACGGCCGGTTGTCGTACCGCTGCCGGCGCTCGTTGCGCACCACCTCGCGCTGACTGTGAAACCGCGGCGTATCCAAACCCGGCAGGAAGTAGCCCATCCGATCGCTCTCGATCCACAGCGCCAGCCCGAGCTGATTCGACGGCAGGATCTCGTAGTAGTTGGTCCGGTCGGTGTTCGTCGACGCGTTGGCCGCAATCGCCCCGCCATGCTCGAGCACGTCGTAGTGCAGCCGCCCGTGCAGGTGCTGCGAGTTCTTGAACATGTGCTCGTACAGGTGCGCAAAGCCGCTCTCGCCCGGCTTCTCGTCGGCGCTGCCGACGTGGTACCAGACCTCGACGCCGACGATCGGCACGCGGGTGTCGCGGTGGAGTATCACCTCGAGCCCGTTGTCGAGCGTGTAGCGTTCGAACGGAACCTGGGGGACGTCACTGTCTTCACCCGCCCGGGCGGGGACGACGGCGAGCCCGATCGCCACGGCGATCCACAGGGCGCGCAACATGCACCGACCTTACCGCCGCTCGCGCAGCAGCGAAAGCGCCAGCTGATACAGCTGCCGCCGCGGCTTGCCGGTGCGCACGACCAGGCGCGCCGCCGCGTCCTTGGGTCCCAGCCCCGACTCGAGCAACGTTCGCAGCTCGCCCTCGACGTCGACCTCCTCCGCCCCCGCGCCCTCCGGCGCGCCCTCGACCACCAGCGTGCACTCGCCCCGCGGCGCCACCTCGGCGAAGCGCTCGGCCAGCTCGGCCAACGTGCCGCGCACGTGCTCCTCGTACATCTTGGTCAGCTCGCGCGACAGCGACGCCCGCCGCGCGCCGCCCATGGCGTCGCGCAGGTCCGCCAGCGTCGCGCCGGCCCGCTCGGGCGACTCGTACAGCACCAGGGTCGCCGCCCCGGTGCGCAGCCGGCCGAACAGCTCCCGCCGCGCTCCCGACTCCCGCGGGGGAAAGCCGACGAACGTGAACGGCGCCGACGGCAGCCCGCTGGCCACCAGCGCCGCGATCGCGGCCACCGGACCGGGCACCACCACCACCTGCGCGCCAACCTCCACCGCCGCGCGCACCGCCCGCTCGCCGGGGTCGGAGATACCCGGCATCCCCGCCTCGCTGATCACCGCCACGTCCTGCCCGGCCTCGAGCGCGACCGCCAGCTCGGCGGCGCGCTCGGCCTCGTTGCCCTCGAAGAACGACATCACCCGCGGTGCCTTGACGCCGAAGTGACCGAGCAGCCGCGCCGCCGTCCGCGTGTCCTCGGCGGCGATCAGCGACACCTCGCCGAGCACGCGCACCGCCCGCGCGCTCATGTCCTCGAGGTTGCCGATCGGCGTCGCGACCACGTAGAGCGTGCCGGCCACCGCCTAGTCCCGGCCGAGGGCGCCGATGTCGACCGCGGCGCCCAGATCTTTCTCCAGGTAGGTGCGCAACCGCCCCAGCAGGCGTTTCTCGATCTGCCGGGCGCGCTCGCGGCTGATGCCGTAGCGGTCGCCGATCTGCTGCAGGGTCAGCGGCTCGTCGGTCAGCCAGCGCTCGCGGAAGATCGTCTCCTCGCGCCCCTCCACCGTCTCGGCGAACTTCTCCAGCTTCTCGCGCAAGACGGTGGTGAACTCGCGCTCCTCGACCGCCTCGTCGGGCCGCACCGACGCGCCCTCGATGACGTCCAGGCGCGTGCGCACGCCGCCGTCGTCGTCGCCGCCACCCATCGGCGCATCGAGCGACGCATCGGCGGCCGACAGCCGCTTCTCCATCTCGATGACGTCGCGCTCGCGCACGTCGAGCCGCTCGGCCAGGAGCTTGGTGTCGGGGCTGAAGCCCTGCTGCTCGAGCCGCTCCTTTTCCTTGCGCAGGTTGAAGAACAGCTTGCGCTGGGCCTGGGTGGTGCCGATCTTCACCATCCGCCAGTTGTTGAGGATGAACTTGAGGATGTAGGCGCGGATCCACCAGGCCGCGTAGGTCGACAGCTTGACCCCGCGGTACGGGTCGTACTTGCGCACCGCCTGCATCAGGCCGACGTTGCCCTCCTGCACCAGGTCGAGCAGGTTGCGGTGGGCGCGCCGGTACTCGTAGGCGATCTTGACCACCAGCCGCAGGTTGGACTCGATCAACCGCCGGGCGGCGCCCATGTCGCCATCTTCGACCAGGCGCACCGCCAGGTCGTGCTCCTCTTCGCGGCTGAGCAGGGGAAAGCGCCGCGCCTCCTGCACGTAGGCGGTGAGCGGGTCGTGCTTGACCAGCGACGCGCCCCGGCCCTTCTTGACCGGCTTGGCACCGATCACGCGCTCGAGATCTTCGTCGCTCGCTCCCTCCTCCTCGCCCTCGCCGACTACCTCCGCGACGATGACGTCATCGTCGTCTGACTCGGAGGATTCGTCCTCCGACTCGGACTCGGCATCGCGCGCCTCCTCCTCGTCGGTGGGAGGGTGCGCCGCGCCTTTCTTTTTCTTCCGGCCGGCCATCGAGAGCGCCCATTATACGCACCCCCGAGGCCCGTGCTATCCATGGGCGGTGAAGCGCCGTCCAGCCCTGCCGGTTTCCCTGTACGTCGCCGATCGCTCGGTGATCGTGGTCGGTGACGGCCCGGGCGCGGAAGAACGCGCGGTCCGGCTGACCGCGGCCGGCGCCCGGGTCGAACGGATCGCCTGCGCCGACTACCTACCCGATCGGTTGGGAGGCGCCTTCGCCGTGTTCGCCCAGGCCGATCCGCAGCTCAACGCGCGCGTGGTGTCCGACGGCCGCGCGGCCGGCTGCCTGGTCTACGCCCACGACCTGCCCGACCTGTCGGACATGGCGATGCCAGCCCTGGCCCGGCGGGGTCCGATCACGATCGCCATCTCCACCGACGCGGCGGCGCCGGCCCTTGCCCGTCGGCTGCGCCAGCTGTGCCAGTCGCTGCTCGATTCCGGCGGCGAGGCGCTCGACGCCCTGGTGGCCGAGCTCGAGCGCCAGCGCGCCGCGCTGCCCTCCGGCGCCCGGTCCGGCCTCTATCGGATCGCCTCCAGGCTGGGCCTGTGCGGCCGCCTCGAGGTCGCCGACGAGCCCGCCGGCGACCCGGCCGAACTCTGACGCACGAGCCGCCGGGCTGGTCTAATCTGGCGAAACTCCGCCGGAATCGGCACCCGCACGGGGAAATGGGTAATGGCTCGTCCCCGATCGCACGTCTATACTCGATGTCTATGCGGAGTAGGTTCTCTACCACCGCGCTGATCGCCGGCATCGCCCTGGTCAGCGCGCTCGTACTCACCATTACCCGCCCCTCCCCCGAGGGCCTCATGCGCCTGGGCGTGGGTGAGCAGGAAGTGCGCGCCGCGCCGGGGGCCCCGGCGCCCAAGGTGAGCACGCACAACCTCACCGGCCTCGAGGTCTTCAACGTCACCCTGGTGCGCATCCGCGACGCCTACGTCGACCCCAGCCGCATCAGCCCCAAGGAGATGCTGTACGCCGCGCTGGACTCGGTGCAGTTCGACATCCCCGAGGTGCTGGTCGAGCCGTACCGCAAGCGCGACGAGCTGGTGGTACAGGTCAACAACAAGCGCCAGACCTTCTCGACCAGCGAGGTCGATTCGCCCTGGCGCCTGGCCGGCAAGCTCAAGCGGGTGTTCCGCTTCATCGAAGCCAACATGAACCCCGGGGCCGACCTGGCCGAGGTCGAGTATTCGGCGGTCAACGGCATGCTTCGCACCCTGGACCCGCACTCGGTGCTGCTCGATCCCGAGACCGCGCGCGAGATGGAGGTGTCGACCAGCGGCAAGTTCGGCGGCCTGGGCATCGTCATCCGCATGCGCGACCGCCAGCTGACCATCGTCCGGCCGATGAAGGACACGCCGGCGTGGACCGCCGGGCTCAAGGCCGGCGACTACATCTACAAGATCAACGACGAGATCACCGAGAACCTGACGCTGACCGAGGCGGTCAGCCGCATGCGCGGCGATCCCGGCACCCCCATCGTGCTGTGGATCAAGCGCAAGGGCGAGCCCAACGCGATCCGCTACCGGATCACCCGCGACATCATCCGCGTCGAGTCGGTCGACAGCCAGCTGCTCGACGGCGGCGTCGGCTACATCCGGCTCAAGCAGTTCTCCGGGCGCAGCGCCCGCGAGGTCAAGGACGCCGTGGCTGCGCTGAAAAAGCAGGGAGCCAAGGGCTTCATCCTCGATCTGCGCGGCAACCCCGGCGGCCTGCTCGAGCAGGCGATCCAGATCGCCGACCAGTTCGTAAACTCCGGCACCATCGTCACCACGGTGGGCGGCCGCGAGCGCGACCCGCGCCGGGCCAAGCGCAAAGGCACCGACACCAAGTCGCCACTGGTCGTGCTGGTCAACGGCAGCTCTGCGTCGGCCTCCGAGATCGTCTCCGGCGCGCTGAAGAACCTCAACCGGGCGCTGATCGTCGGCACGACCACGTTCGGCAAGGGCTCGGTGCAGATCCTCTACGACAACAACGACGGCTCCAAGCTCAAGCTGACCATCGCCCAATACCTGACCCCGGGCGACCGGTCGATCCAGTCGGTCGGCATCGCGCCGGACATCGACCTCGAGCGGATGTTCGTCAGCGACACCAACCAAAAGCCGGGTGATGGCGTGCGCCTGTTGCGCTCGTCGCACGGCTTCCACGAGCGCGACCTCGAGTCCCACCTCACCAGCCGCTACGCGCGCCGGACCGACAAGCCGGCCTACGAGCTGCCGTACCTGTACGAGCCGCCCAAGGACCCCAACGCGGCGCCCGGCGACGCCAGCGCGCTGCCGGACGACGAGAACGGCAGCGCCGACGACCTGGACGACTCGTTCGTCATGGACTTCGAGATCGGCCTCGCTCGCCAGCTGGTCGCGTCGGCGACCAGCTCCACGCGCAAGGGGATGATCAAGGGCGCCACGTCGATCGTGCAGAAGACCCGCGCCGAACAGCAGGCCAAGCTGACCGCAGCCCTGGGTAAGCTGGGCGTGGACTGGAGCGCCCCGCAAGGCATCGCCGGCGGCGCCAAGCTGAAAGCCGAGGTCAAGCTCGATCCGAGCGGCACCGTCCACTCGGGCGACACGGTCAAGATCATCGGCACCGTGACCAACGCCGGCACCGCACCGGCGTACCAGACGTTCGCCCAGCTCAAGGCCGACGACCGCGCGTTCGACGAGACCGAGCTGGTTTTCGGCAAGGTCGACCCGGGCCAGACGCGAACCTGGACCAGCTACGTCAAGGTGCCCGAGGACGCCCCCGACCGGATCGACCGGCTGTCGTTCCACATCCGCGACGCCGGCGGCCAGACCGCCGACGCCCAGCCGATCAAGCTGCGCGTCCAGGCCGCCGAGCGGCCGGTCTTCGCCTACAGCTACCAGCTGATCGACGAGGGCAACGGCGACGGTCTGGTGCAGAAGGGTGAGACCCACCACCTGCGGGTGCAGATCAAGAACATCGGCAAGGGCACGTCGGGTGACACCACGGCGCTCCTGCGCAACACCTCGGGCAGCGGCGTGCTGGTCAGGAAGGGCCGGTTCGAGCTGGGCAAGCTCGATCCGGGCAAGACCGCCACGGTCGACTTTGTGTGGAACGTCACCTCGGACCTCAAGGCAGACGATGCCGTGCTCGAGATGACCGTCTACGATGCCGTGCTGCACGAGTCGGTCACCGAGAAGCTCGACTACCCGGTGCACGCCCCCTCGGGCGGCCCGGCCCGGGCCGGTGGCTCGGTGGCGGTGCGCAAGAAGGGTGCCGCCGTGCGCGAGGGCGCCTCCGACGCGTCCAACGTGGTCGGCTGGGCCAAGCGCGGCTCGGTGTTCAGGGTCACCGGCAAGGAGGGTGGCTGGTACCGGGTCGATCTCGGCGACAAACGCCCCGGCTTCCTCGCCGCCGGCAACGTCGCCCGCTCGAGCGCGTCGTCCCACCCGACGACGCGTCCCAACTGGCAGGTCACCCCGCCGACGCTGTCGCTGAGCGTCCCCAGCCTGGAGACGGCTGGGGATCACTACAGCCTCAGCGGCGTCGCCACCGACGACACCCACATCGAAGACGTCTACATCTTCGTCTCCAATGCCGACGCCAAGATCGACAACAAGAAGGTCTTCTACAAGTCCAACCGCGGGTCCAAGAACGGCGACAAGATGTCGTTCAGCTCCAACATCCCGCTGTGGCCCGGCTCCAACCGGGTGACCGTGGTGGTGCGCGAGAACGACGATGTGCGCAGCTTGAAGACCCTGTACCTGTACCGGAAAGACGGCTCCGCCGGGATCGCCACCAACGCCAAGGCCAAGTAATTTCAGGACCTTGAACCGGCCGTTGCGAATCAATGAATGATCCGCACGGCCGATTGTCCAATACTACGAATGATGCGCTTCCTCACGGGTGCCGTGCTCGCCGCCGCGCTCGCGCTGCTTTCGCGCAGCGCGCACGCAGACGAAGCCTCGACCTATCGGGTCGCCTACATGCAGGTGGCCAACGACTGCAACAAGGACGGCCTGACGCTGTCCAAGGGCGACGTCGTGGTCAAGGGCGGCACCGGTAACACGCTCACCGTCGCCATCCCGGGCGTCCCGGTGATGAAGGGCACTCGCACCACCAGCGGAAAGTTCAAGGCCGAATCGCGCGGCGCCAGCGACCGCCCGGGCGTGCAGGGCAAGTTCTCGAGCTCGGGCCGCGCGAGCAAGGGCAGCCTGCAAATGGTCTTTATCGTCGAGTTCTATCGCGGTAAGAGACCTCTGTGCACGCAATCCTGGAGCGCCACCGGACAATCGAAGTAGTCGCCAGCGCGGCCCTTGCCGCGCTGCTCGCCACCGGAGCCACCGCTCGCGCCGACGCGGGCGCCAACGCGGGCGCCGACGCCACGGCCACGAGCACCGCGGTCGTCCGGCACAAGACCGCCCCGACCGATCCCGACACCGTCGTGATCAACTTCATGGGCGACGTCTCCTACCCGTCGGGGTGGGGTGGCTGGGACTACATCGACAAGCAGAAGAGCCTGCTCTACCGGCAGGTGCAGCGAATCTTCGACTCGGCCGACCTCAACTTCGCCAACATCGAGTGCCCGATCACCGACAGCGAGGCGACGGCGAAGAAGCGCTTCCCCATCCGCTGCAAGCCGCGCCAGATCCCGTACTTCATCAACGCCGGCCTCGACTTCTTCTCGCTGGCCAACAACCACTCGATCGACGTCGGCAGTGTCGGTCTGCACGACACGATCGAGAACCTGAAGAAGGTCGACAGCGACCAGCGTCCGCTGTGGTGGGCCGGCATCGGCACGGACCGCGTGGACGCCGCCGTGCCCGCGCACTTCACCGTGCCGGGCAAGCACGTGGTGATCACGCTGATCGCCGTGGCCAACACCAGCGGCCGCGGCCGGGTGGCCGGCTTTCACGACCCCGAGCTGCCGGCACGAGTGACCGAGGCAGCCAAGAGCTCGGACATCGTCATCGTTTCGTCGCACTACGGGCCCGAGTACGAGCACGTGCCGTGGAAGTCGGCGGTCGACCGCTACCACGAGATGATCGACGCCGGCGCGACCATGGTCGTCGCCCACCACCCCCACGTCGTCCAGGGCGTGGAGCACTACCACGGCGGCGTCATCTTCTACAGCCAGGGCAACTTCTCATTCGGGTCCAAGACCCGGCGCCACCTGGAGAAGGGGGCGCGCATGTACTCGACCATCGGCCGGGTGACCTTCTACAAGGGAAAGCTGGCGCGCGTCGAGATCATCCCGCTGTACGCCAACAACATGGCGCCGTGGATCCTCGACGGCAAGGCGATCGACCCGCGCCACGCCGAGCCGCAGCTGCTGGCCGGTCCGTTCGCCAACTACGCCCTCGACGAGTTCGTCGACTTCGCCCACAAGATTCCCGGCGCCGAGAAGACCAACTTCATCCGCGTCGGCGACCGGATGTTCGTCGACCTGGGCAACGACGGCTTCGACGAGGCCGAGCGCGCCAAGCTGGTCGCCCAGCAGAAGCGCGAGTACCAGGCGGTGCTCGATGCCGGCGTCGGTCCGCGGACGGCTACCGAGGCGGAGGACCGGCGGCATCAGCGCGCCGGTACACCCTGGCCACCGCGGCCCCCCGAGCCGAAGTCTCATAAGCGAGGGAAAATCCGGAAGGCGCACGGCAAGAAGCACGGCCGGCACCATGAGCGGGCTGGTAAACGATCATCCAGTCGGCGGAAGAAGCATTAGGCGCCAGGCTGCGCCACAGGTCGCCGCGCAGCCAGCCCAGGTGGTCGTACGGGCTGATGCAGTGCTTGTCGACGCGCGCGCCCCTGGGCGCTTCGCGGTTGACGTAGTCGATGGCCGACTCGAGCCCTTCGCCCCACCAGGCGATCTCGAAGTTGCGCATGCGCCAGACCCGCGCGGGTCCGCCGACCTGCACGCCGTAGTAGTCGAGGTAGTAGGGATGGATCAGCGCCAGGGAGATGGCCAGGTAGGCGGCGACCAGCGCGCCGCCGACCCAGCGGACGCGCTCGCCCAGGCGCCGCGTGGCCGAATCGAACAACAGATCGAAGCCGGCGGCCGCCGCCAGTGCCAGCGCCAGCAGCGACGGGATGATGTAGCGAACGCCGTCCTGGCGCACCGGTGACAGCGCCACGCCCAGCGGCACCAGCAGCCACAGCAGCACCACCACCGACGCCCGCTCGCGCTTCAACGCGGTGCGGACGAGCCAGGCGACGGCCCCCAGCAGCACGCCCACCGGCGCCGTCGCCCACAAGTAGACGGCGAAGTAGGTGCGCGGCGGCGTGTTGGTCATGACGCCGAGGAACCACTCGGGGGTGTGCGGCTTCTTCAGCTTGTCCCACGACTCGGCCAGGTGGGTGATCGGCGCCGACCACAGGCGCGGCCAGACCGCGAAGCCGACCGCCAGCGCGACCAGCGGCAGGATGATGGCGCCGTAGGCGACGACGCGGCCGCGGTGGCCGGCCGGCGCGCCGTACAGCAACAGCAGCCCCATGAGCGGCGCCACCAGCGCGTTGGCAAAGCGCGAGAAGACCGCCAACCCCAGCACCAGACCGATGCCGGCGAAGCGCAGCATCAACCGGCGGCGGTCGGCGCGGGTCGACAGATCGAGGTCGTCGTAGGCGCCCAGACAGAGGAGCACGGCCAGCGACCACCACAACGCGGTCGGCGCCTCGTGACCGACGATCTGCCCGTGGGCGACCAGGTGCGGCGTGAGCGCGGCGATGACGCCGGCCAGCAGGCCGACCCGCAGCGACCACAGCCGGCGGCCGATCGGCACCAGCAGCGCGCAGGCGATCGCCATCATCAGCGCCGACAGCCCGCGCGCCGGGCCGTAGCCGTCGGCGAGCTGCGCACCCAGCCCGGCGACGTACTTCATCACCGGCGGGTGCTCGTAGTTCCACCGCCACGACGACTGCGAGAAGTCGAGGGACAGGACGTTGGTCACGTAGTTGCGACCGGCCGACCAGTTGGTGTTCTCGTCCCAGGTCTGGCCGTGTCCGCCCAGGTCGTAGAGGCGGACGCCCAGCGCCAGCACCAGCACCGCGGCGGCGACCAGCCAGACCCGGCGGCCGTCGCCGGCCAGCGCACGGCGGAGCGGTCGCCGCGTCAGGTAGACGGCCCAGCCGGCGCCGACGATCAGCAGCATCAGGGCGAACATGCCGTCGACCGGCCGCGCCCCGGCCCAGCTGCCGAACCGGGCCCGGTCCGGCGGCTCCGGCGACAGCGAGCGCGGCGGCACGTACTCCGGGTCGCTGCGCCGACCGGGCGGAACCCACAACAGCCGCGCCCCCGGCGGCGCCTCGAAGCGGACGCCGACGACGCCGGGGTCGAACGCCAGTCGCCCGGACCGCGGCGCGTCGGCGCGAATCGCACCGCGCCACGGCTCGCGCACCACCGGGCGGCCGCCGCGCGGGCGGATCTCGACGCCATCGATCCACAGCCGCGCGCCCGGGCGCGACGACTCGAAGCCGACCATGTACGGACCGCCGCGGGGGAAGTACCAGCTGCCCTCGTAGATGCGCACGCCGCCGGTCAGGTCGCCGGTGTGGCGCAGGTGATCGAGCGGACCGTCGACCGTCAGGTTGCGCACCGCGAAGATCGCGACGACCGCGATCAGCGCTAGCGCGCTGGCGACCAGCGATCGACGCGCGTGGTCGCTCAGCGAGATCTTTCGACCAGGCCCTTGCACTGGAAGGTCTTCAGCCGCTCTTTGAGGATGTAGAAGGTGTAGAAGGTGCCGTTCTGCAGCGGCTCGGGCGAGGCCGGCTTCCACCCGGGCGGGTGGTCGTGGTGGATGGAGTCGGTGCAGCCGATGTGCAGGGTGACCTGGGTGTAGTCGTTGCCGGCCGGCGCCCTGCCCTGCCAGTCGCCCGCCGACGGCACCGGGCCTTTGGAGAAGGCGTAGCGGGCGAACCAGAAGGTCGGCGGGCCGCCGTGCACCTTGGACCAGTCGTAGCGGTGGTCGTGCTCGGGCGGGCAGACGTGGCCGTCGCGCCGCGGCTGCTTCTTCAGCAGCCCGTCCTCGCCCCACTTGTCGTGGCCGGCGCGGGCGTTGGTCCGCGGCTGGCAGTGGGCGACGTCCCACGACACCAGGCCGAAGGCGTCGATGCCGTCGACCTGGGAGTAGTACGGCTGGGCACCGACGCCGCCGAACACGGCGAAGTCGTCATCGAGGAAGCAGTCTTTCATGTGCATGCCGACGACCGCGCGGTCGTGAGTGTAAACCGACAGGAACGCCGGCGTGTCGATGCCGTGGTCGCTGGCGAAGTTGCCCCAGGTCAGCGAGCGCACGGTCAGGTGGTACTGCGACACCGCGAACGCGACCACCAGCGCGGCGGCGACCGCGGCGACGGCATAGTCGGCGCGCGCGAGCCGATCGCGCAGCCAGCCGGCGACCACCGCCAGCCCCAGGCCGACGCCGACGGCGACCAGCACGGTGATCGGCATGATGAAGCGGTGCAGACCCATGAAGTCGCCGCCGACCTTGGCGGTGTAGCCGAGGTAGGCGACCGACAAGAGCGCCGCCGCCGTGCCCATGGCGAAGCGCGCGGTGCGTGGGCGGGCGACGACCAGGCCGACCACTGCCAGCGGCAGCGCCCACAGGATCCTGGTCTGCACCGCCCACTGGTGCAGGTAGTAGAAGCCGGCCTTCCACATGGCGGCGGCGAAGTCGCCGTGGAACTGGATGGCCCCCGACGCCTTGACGTAATAGGTGTTGGGGAACGGGTAGCCGTAGTACCACCAGCGCCAGGCGAAATACGGGACGAACAACATGAGGAAGTTGCTCACTCCGCGGATCTCGTCGGTCGTCGGGCGCAAGCGGCGGTCGCGGATCAGATTGAGACCCAGCCGGTGCAGCCCGAGGACGCCGGTGACCAGCATCCCCTCCGGGCGGGTCATCGCCGCCAGCGCCAGGTAGACGCCCAGACGGCGGAAGCGGCGGTGGTCGCCGTCGGCGCGGGCGTACTCGAGGAACGCCGAGGCGACGAAGAAGGTGAACATCTGCGTCTCGAGCCCACCCGACGACCAGCAAGCGTAGCCCGCGGTCAACGCGAGCAACAGCGGCGTGACGTACGCGAACGGCGTGCGCCGCGGCTCGCCGGTCCCGGCGCAATGCTCGACGATGCGGAACGTCACCCACAGCGTGGCGATGCCGAAGCCGAGCCCGAGCACCTGCGAGGCGATCTCGGGCGGGATGTGCACGACCATCAGCAGGCCGAGGACGAAGGTCCACAGAAAGTTGGTGTAGCCCTCGACCCGGTCGCCCAGGTTGAACACCAGCGAGCCGTGATGGGCCAGGTTGCGCGAGTAGACGAACGAGATGAACGCGTCGTCGGTGACGAACGCGTACTGCAGCGCGTGCCAGACCAGCACGCCGGCGATCGCCGCCAGCGGTCCGTAGCGCAGGAGCTGCCCTGCTATGCCGCGGCGCTCGTTCACGGGGCGGAGTCTACTACCTGCCCCAGCACCAGGCGGAAGTCGCCGGCGTGCGCCACTTCGCGGTCGACGCGCAGCCATCGGGCGGCGGCCAGCGCCTCGGCCGGGCCGGCGACCAGGACCCGGCTGCCGGGCGGCCGCGGCGGCGGGTGCATCGGCACCCCGGCCTCGTGGAAGAAGTCGACGTCGTCGAGGATGCGGTAGAAGCGATCGGAGGCGGTGACGATGCGCAGCTCGCGCTCGCTGTAGTAGCCGAGCGCCAGCGGGTACCAGTCGATGGCGTAGATCGGCCCGGGGGCCTCGGCCACGGCGCGAGCGGCGCGTCCGAGCGCGACCGCCGCCGGATCGGGCAGGAGCTGCGCCCGCGGGCGGCGGTTGGCCATGCCCAGCAGCATCAGCGCGGCGCAGAGCAGCGGTCCCGCCAGCCGCGGGATCGGCCGCCGCCCCGCTCCGCCCAGGCGGTCGAGACCGCGGCCGAGGAGCACGCCGGTGGCGATCGCCGCCGCGGGGAAGACCGGCAACAGGTAGTGTCCCAGCCGCGTGCCGATGATCGACAGGATGACCAGCAGCGCCAGACCGTAGCCGGCGATCACGCCCAGCGCCCGGTCGCGCCAGGCGATGGCGCCGGCGGTGGCGCCGGCGGTGCCGCCCAGGACCCACAGCGCCGTGATCGGACCGTCGAAGATCCACAGGTAGCGGACGTAGGCGACGCCGCCGCCGGGCATGCCGACCTGCAGCTCGCCGCGGGCGCGGGCCAGCAGGCTGTAGCCGATGTGCTCGCGCAAGAAGCGGACGCCGTACTCGGACACGCCGACGACGAAGAACGGCGCCGCGCCGAGAAGGAACAGCCCCGCGGCCGCCGCCGTCTTGCGCAGGCCGTGGCGCCGCGCCGCCGGCAACAGCCACGGCGCCAGCGCCACCGCCGGAGGACCCGCCGCCAGGCTCTTCATCGCGATCGCCACCCCCAGCGCCGCGCCGGCAACGTACAGCCCCAGCGCGCGCTCGCGGGCAATCGTCGCCCCGGCCAGCGCCACCGTGAGGGCGAAGACGAACGGCGGATCCGACAGCAGGGTGCGGCCGAAGGTGTAGAACGTCGGCGCCCCGGCGCAGAGCAGCGCCGCCGCCACCCCGCCCTCGATCCGCCCGCTGGCTCGCCGCGCCAGCACGAACACCAGCGCCAGGGTGCCCAGGCTGAACAGCGCCGAGGTGAGGCGCAGCCCCATCGGCCCGTCGATCAGCCGCGCCCCCAGCGAGGCGATGACGAACGGCAGCGCCGGGCGCTGCATCACCGCCACCCCCTGCCAGTGGAGGATGCCGTAGTTGCCGCTGGCCAGCATCTCGCGGACGTTCTGCGCGTAGATGACCTCGTCGCCGCTGCCGAACGGGTGGCCGAGGCCGAGCATGTACAGCGCTGCCACCCCGGCGGCCGCCAGCCCCACGACCAGCGCCAGCAAGCTCTTGTGCTCGCTCACGTGCCCAACCATGACGCATTGAAAATGCGTCGTGGTGAAAAGGCAACAATGGTAGATAGCTAACGCAAACGGCTGGAAGGAACCGACCTTCGTCCGCCCTCACCCAAAGGGGTGGCGAAGTCGGTTCCTCCGCCAGGCGTTTGGGTTTGGTCGTTACACGTGAAAGTCCGGGCATTTGCAGGTCACGCCGGGTTTTATCTTCGGCGCCCGGCGAGGTAGCCTTCAGAGAAATGTCGTCTGCTCCTCGCTCCAGGACGCCGCTCGGCCAGCTGCTGGTCGCGGGGCTCATCGCCGGCGCCATCGCCGGGGCCGCCGCGGGGCTGGTGGACGCGCTGTGGAGCGCCCGGGAGGCGGGACAGTTCGTGCCGACCGTGGGCAACAAGCTCAGGTTCCTCGCCTACGTCGCCGCCA
>Ga0114931_10006740_pt1 | contig 14102 bp, 14 predicted proteins | sample 2SBtaG_FD_89579 | JGI IMG/M metagenome (GOLD analysis project Ga0114931, IMG submission 89579) | Deep subsurface microbial communities from Kolumbo volcano to uncover new lineages of life (NeLLi) - 2SBTROV14_V59a metaG | ecosystem: Environmental > Aquatic > Marine > Volcanic | place: Kolumbo...
GAAGCATACGGTTCACCTATTTATTCGACGGGAAAAGGACCTTATTTGTCTCAAGCTGGGGGTTTCCAACAAAGTTATATGGAGGGTTACGGACAAATGCTCCCCCAAACAAATTACCAAATTTTTGGAGCTGGTTTTTCTCAACTTCCTCAAAGTTTAGGAGGACAGCAAGGTCAACAAGGCGGGGGGAGAATGGGAGGTGGAGGATTTTAAATTTTGAAATTCCCCTAATATTTAAATACTGTAAAATATATATTGGAGTATAAAGATGGTGAAAAAAAAGACAAAAGCTCACAAGAAATCTACTAAAAATGTTTCTAGAAAAGCTCAAAAGAAAGTGAAAAGTAAAAATTCTAAAAAAAAGTCTAAAGGTAAAGAAATTTCAAAAAAAGACAAGAAAAATTATCCGACTTTAAATCTTAAAACCGATCATGAAATTGCAACAGACTTTGCAATTAAAATTTATAAAAAGTTTGATAAAGTAATAAAGTCAGTAATTCTTTTTGGTTCGGTTGAAAAAGAAAAGCAAACAATTGGTTCAGATATAGATATAATTGTTATAATTGATGACGTTTCATTAAAATGGGATCAAGAATTAATTTCTTGGTACAGAGAAGAACTTGATAAAATTATTCAAGCGAACCCCTATGCTGAAAAACTTCATATTAATACTATAAAACTCTCAACTTGGTGGGACGACTTGATGCAAGGAGATCCAGTTGTTTTGAATATTATAAGAAGTGGTTTTCCAGTTTTAGATTATGCAGGTTTTATTGAACCTCTAAAATTTCTTTTGCTTCAAGGAAAAATTAAAGGAACCCCTGAAGCAATTTATCAATGTCTTCAAAGAGCTCCAAGCCATTTAGCAAGAAGCAAAGCAGCTGAACTTGCAGCAATAGATGGAGTTTATTGGGCAATGGTTGACGCAGCACACGCAGCACTAATTTCAGTAAATTATTTTCCTCCATCACCCGAACATGTAATAGTTGACTTAAAAAAAGCTTTTGTTGACAGAGGAATACTCAAATCAAAATACGTCGACTGGTACAAGAATATATATTATTTACATAAAAAAATTGATCATAAAGAGTATTCTGAAGTAAAAGGTTCAGAAATTGAAGAGTGGCAAAAAAAAGCCAAAGAATTCATGGAAGAGATGATATCAATTGTAAAAAAAGTAGTTGATTATAAAAATAAAAAATAAATTTGTTCCTTGAACAAAACTATGAAATTAAATTAATTTCTAAAATCAATTGAATCTTTGAGAGCTTGAATTGCTGTAAGTTTTTGAGTTAGATAATCTTTAACAGAAAGCTCATTATTTTCTCTTTTTCCACTAGTTTGATAAATACTATAATTTAAAAAATTGTAATTTTTATCTGGAAGTTCAGAATTTTTGTTTGTGGGCGTAGAGAGAAAATCAATAAATTCAGAATCATTTAATTTTTTGGATTCATAGATCAAATTTCCACTCATATCAAGAATATGCTTTCTTTCTCAAGAATCAATTTTTGAAAGGTCAATTCCGCTTACTGCAAGGGGAAGAATTGATAATTTCAAAAGTTTTGCGATGTTTTTTTTCATTTTTTTGTTATAAAATTTATTTGCCAAAATTAATATGCCCTTTTGGGATTATAAAGTTATTTTCGTTTTGTCTTTTAGTTATAATTTTATAAGCAATGCTTGCTATTCTCTTTGTAGGAGAATAACCCATAAATTTAGATAAGCTTCTTCTGCTTAATTTTGATTCATTTTCTTTTTCCATTTTAATCTTCGTTTTTTGTTGTTTAATATAAAATTAAAAATTAAAAAAATAAATTTATTTCTTTTTAACTGGCTTTTTAGCGGATTCTTCTTTCTTATTTTTGTATCCTTCCAAGAATTGGTCAAAGATCGCATTATAATTTTGGTTTACAGATTCATTAAGAAGACTTAATCCAGCAAATCTTTTATAGGCTTGACTAACAAGTCCATGAGCTACAGCAAATTGTTCTTCTTCCATTGTAGAAGTATACTCTTTACCTTCTTGTTCAGCTTTCTTCTCTTTTTCTAAGAGAGAAAGGTATTTCATTTCCCCAAATTCTCCTATAACTTTGTCCAATTTATCTTTTATTCCAGGTGCAATTTTTTTAACAATCTTTCCAAGATCTTTTAATTTCAAATTGAGTTGAGCATCTTGAACCAAGCCAAGAGCCCCCATTTCAGTTTCATTATTTGTCACATTATATTCTGGGGCAGAGATTGTTTTGTATCCTGAATTCCCTTTTTTTTGTGCTTCTTGAACTTTTTGAAGATAAATTTGGTTCCTAATTTGCGAAGCTTTATCAGTCATTAAGAAGTTATTGAAACCCATTTTTCCAGCATTGGCACCTTCTTTTCCATAAGGCATATCTACTGAAAGATGGTTTGATCCAACATAAGGCAATAAACTTTCTAGATTACTAATTCGATCTTTTCTAATCTCTTCTGCAGCTTCTTCCTTTGTCATTTCTTTTTTTGTCATATTCTTATTTGTTTTTCCTCCTTTGTAGACTCTTTTAACACGAGTGTTATGAGTTCAAAGTGATAAATATTATAAGAACAACTAGTATATAAACCTTTCTATTTTGTTGTATCTAGGTAAGGGTAACAATTATTTAGAACCAGTAAAAGTATAATCTGTTTTTGTGTTTCCAGGAAGTTTAGACTTAATTTGTTTTATCAATTTTCTTGTAAATTTAACTCCTTTTTCTGTTGGAAGGTAAAAAATAAACAAATCTTTACCTGGTTTCATTATTGCAGCTTTTCCAACAGATTTTCCAAAAGCAAGTTGCATTCCTGTTTGCATACGATCAGCCCCAGCACCAGTAAGCATTTTGTTTTCTCTTTGAATGTGGTGGGGAAAAGGAACAACTTTGAACATGTATTGTCCAGCTAATTCTTTATCAAGTTTTTTGTTCAAAAATTGCCTGCAAGCTTCAAGTGCGTTATGTCTAATTTGGAATTTTTCAGTTGTCACAACTTTTAATTCATGAGGAAGTTTTCCTTCGCGAACAAGAGCACTTTTCCCCATCTCAAACTTAACAATTTTTTGAGGCGGAACAGTTCTTATGTAAGACTTTTTTCTTCTCTTTGAAACTCTGGTGTAAGGTGTAACTTTTCTTTTTGAATATGCGTTAGCTTTCCTTAAACTTGCCATTTTATTTTATTTCGACCTCTGTTGTAATTGATTGACCAGGAAGGCCTTTTTCAAAAATAACCCTTAAAACTCCTTTGTTACCATGGGGAGCTGAAACTTTCCCTTCTATAACTTTTCCAGCAGGAGACTTCCAAACAACAACTTTTCCAACCATTTTTGAAGCACCTTCTCTAGAATTAATCCCCTCAGCTTCGACTAAAAAATGCTTTTCATGAACAGTGTGTCTTCCTCTTCTAAATTGAATAACTTTTCCTTTCATAAATAAATTATTGAGGATTTGGTTTAAAAATGCTTCGTTCTACCTATCCAAAACATAAATCATTCTACCAACAATTTGATTTTTCCTATATTCAGGAATTTCATAAATCATCTTGTAACCTGTTTCTTCTAAAATTCTTGAGATATTACATTTATGCCTTTTTTTGAAAACTCTTATGTAAGGAGTTGTAAAAGCAACACGTCCCGAGACTTGTGTTTTAAGATTTTTAAGAAATTTTATTATAAGATTTTCAAAATCTTTTAGTTGTTTTTTGGCTTCTTTTTCAGTTGGAGTTTTTCTTAGTATTTCTCCCAAATCTGGTTCAGTTGCAACTCCATTAACAAAATCAATTTTTTTATTAGTCGAATCTGCATTAAATAATTTATAGTTGTCCTCACTAAATCCAGACCACTCAAGATTTTGTCGAGCTCCCAAAACAGCATTTTTGTCTTTATCTATTCCAACAACTTTAATTCCTTGTAAAAGTGCTTCAGTTAAAACAGTTCCAATTCCACAAAAAGGGTCAAGCAAAGTTTCACTCTTTTTTACTTGGGATAAATTAATTAATATTTTAGCAAGACGAGGGGAAATAGCAAGGCTCTCACGACGAACTGGTTTATTCATATCTCTAGCTTCAAGCGCTTCTGAGTCGTACTTTTCAAAAATTCGTCCAAAATAAATTTCTTTTTTTCCAAAAATAAAAAATTCCTCATCAATTAATTTTGAAGAAGGCATTAGGATCTTACCTTCCCCTTGCATCTCGATTTTTCCAGTTAGATGTTTAAATGTTGCTTTCAATTTTTCAGATTTAAATCTTTTTTTTAAGTAGTCAACACAGTTTTCATAAGACGAAGAAAAGTTCCAAACAACATAATTAAGTTTATTCTCAATTCCAGAATAAAGGTTTCTTGAATCTAAATTTTTAAAAATTTCTTTTTGAGTTCCAGATGCAACCACTTCCCCAATTGAAACAACTCCTCCAAATTTGTCAACAATTTTTTCAGAAATTGACTTTTCTAAATCGAGAAGTAAACCATTTTTTATCAAATCCTGAGATAAGATTCTGTTTTCCTCTCTTTCAAAATATGAAAAAACCTCTGCTTTTGAAAGTTCAATATTTCTACCAAGAATGAATAAGTATTTCATTAAAACAAAAAGGTTGTGGGGTTTTTAGGGGTTGCGGAACTAAAACAAAACTTCAAACTTCCCATATTCTTTTTCTAGAACAGAGAAAACTTTAGGATTAATTTCAACATTAGAGAGATTTTTTTGTTTTGCAAGAGCCTTTTCAAACTCTTCCAAGCTTGAACTTACAACTTTCCCATCAACTTTCTTTATAGAATTTCCATCAAAGACAAATGTTCTTCCATCGGCGTTAACAATTTCAATTTTCGTTTCCTTTGTTTTTAAAATCATTTTTCCCCGAGACATTTTGTCCATTTCTTCTCTTTGAACAAATTCAGTTAAGTCTTTAATTAATATATCTGCATCTTTACGAACTCTGTCAATTTTGTGTGAATCTGATTTGTTTTTCTTAAACTCTTTTTTCATTTTTATTACATCTTTTAAAATCCTCAAGTGTTGGTTTGTAAACTTAGATTTTTTAACATAATCTTTTTCAAAATCTTTAACTAAATTTTCAACAGACTTTTTACCAATAATATTTTTCAAAAGTTCAACAACATCACCATAAATTTGTTTAACAGTTTTTTCTTGAAAATTTGCTTCGATTTCTTTACGTAAATCCTTTAATCTTTTCAAATAGTTTTCAGTTTGTGAAAGAAGTAAATCAATTTCTTTTCCTGAAATCTCTTTTATTTTTTCATGTTCATAATCTTTCCAAGTTTTTACAACTTTTTCTAAAAAGTCAACATATTTCTTTTCAATCATCTTTGTATCCAAAAATGCTTTCTTAAATGAATTAACAAGTTCTTTAGAAGTTGGAGGAGGGTATCCCCCAAGCATTAAAATTGCTTGAGCTGGAGTTGTTACTCCCCAAAAAATATTTGTAAAAACGTCAGACAAAAGTGTTTTTTTACTTCGAGGAATTACTCCATCTCCCATACTCATAAACATATCAATTGACTCCGGACTTGGTTTAAGTTTACCCATTCGAAGAAGCGATTTCCAGGGCATGAAAGTTCCTCTGTCATAAAGTGGAACCCCATCACGAATAAAGGTGAACATCACCGGATGAGCATCTTTAACTGCATCCCAAAAGTCAGTCAATAAATAAATTTGGGGTTCAAGTCTGTTTTTCACGCCAGCAATTTGAGTAGCTTCAGCAACATATTGATAAATTATTCCTCTAAGTCTTTCAAGAAGTTCTCGACGAGGCATCCTTTTTACATCAGTGTCATTAATTATAACAAAAACATCAACATCACTTGTTTTAACTGCATCTCCCCTAACTAAACTTCCACCTATAACATAACTAACAACATACTTTTCAAATTTTTGTAAGACTAAAGATTTATGGATTTCTGAAACTCTTAAAGCACCCAAAATTCCTTTGTCATATAATGGATAACTCATTGCAATAGCTCCAGAAAGTTCAAACTTTTGGTCCATACAAATTTCCCAAACTTCAGAAGGAGTCCAGATGTGAACCCAAACTTTTTCTTTTATTTTCTGAATCTCTTTTAAGACTTCTTGTTTTATCTTGGGAATCTCTTTTGCTTTTTCGTCAGGAATTATTATTTCTATGTGAACATATTCTTTGGATTCTGCCGGAGCTTCCTCTTCTTCAATAAACTTTGGAATTGATTGCGGGGGCAAAATTCCAACAGCAATAGTATACTTGAATTTCTTTAAAATGAATTCTTTAATTTTTTCAATTTCCTTTTTAGTCTTCTCGAATTTTTTCTTTTCCTCTTCAGGATTACTTTGAGTAATTTTTGGTTTAGAATAATTTAAGTTCATTCCTGGAATTGAATCGGTGTTTGGAGTCATAACCTAAAAACATTTAACTTATTTATAAAAGTTTTGGGGTGAAAAAATAAAAAAAACATGGTCCATGAAGGAATCGAACCTTCGCCTTCTCGGTGTAAACGAGATGTTCTACCATTAGACTAATGGACCAGGATAAGAGTTAAACTGCTCTTAGTTTTAAAAAGGTTTTTGTCTCCTATTTCTTAACTTTCTGTATACTAAAAACCCAACAATAAAGATAACAGCAATTGCTCCAACTATTAAAGTAATGTGTGACTCCAAATATCCTTGCTTTGTTCCTGCAAGGTATCCAATAAAAATTAAAAACAAATTATATGTTCCAGCTCCAAGAGTTGTGTAAATTGAAAATTCAATTAAATTCATTTTTGAAAAACCCGCAGGTAAAGAGATTACGTGTCTTAAGCCGGGAATAAACCTTGAAGTCAATATTGCAACGTGGCCATTTTTCTTAAAGAAGTTTTCAGAGCTTTTCAAATGTTTTTGATTCCAAAAAGGGATTCTTGGATATTTCCTTCCAAGTTTTTCAAAACCTCTTCTCCCAATTTTGTAAGCAATATAATAGCTTAAAAGAGAACCAACTAAACTTCCAAGGGTAGAAAAAACTATCAAATAAACCCAAGACATTGAACCTTTGAAAACTAAATATCCTGCTGGAATTAAAACAACTTCAGCCGGAATTGGTACAACCATACTTTCAAGAGTCATCAGAATAAAAATTCCCAAATAACTCCAAGCTTCAAGAGTTGTAACAAGCCAATCAATAACATTCACCATTCTTAAAAATATTAAAGAAATTTAGTTTATATTCTTATTTATATGAAGAAGTCGGTGTTCGAAAACCCCAATTGTCAAAACTTTTTGTAATTGAGGACAATTGGTTTTTCTCGTCGAACCCTCGGGTCCTCACCCAGAGGTGTGAAATGCGGAAACCGGGAATCGGACCCGGGTCACAACCTTGGCAAGGTCGCATTCTACCACTTAACTACTTCCGCTCGACAAAACTAATATTATTCTGAGATTTAAAAAATTATTCTTAGCAACCTTTATAATTCATTTTTTAAGACAGCATGACCCATTCAGGACATACATTACATCATTATCACATAAAAAGAGGATTCACGAAAAAAGAGAACAATTTCCAAGTGCTGATAAAAAATAAGATTTTTAGACAATATTATTTATATTGTAGGAGTTTTAGGTCCAATCATGACTCTCCCACAAATAATAAAAATTTTCTTTTTTCAAGATGTCCAGGAGTTTCATTTATAACTTACCTTGCACTAAATTTATTCTCGTGCGTTTGTCTTTTGTATGGAATAGTTCACAAAGAAAGACCAATAATAATAAGTAACATCTTGTGGATTTTAACCGAAGTCTTAATGGTTATAGAAGTCTTAATAGTTCTAGGAGTCGTCCTATATGGAAAAGGGTTTTTGTAAAACTAAGTGATTTTGTAATTTCTAAAATTTTTAGGAGTCTCTTTTTGTGAATCAAAAAATGAGTTGAATATATGAGAAGTTTCAAATCCAAAATAGTTAATCTTTTGCATCCTGTTTTAAGGCTTATCTAAATAATTAAAATAATTAACAATTTTTTTAGAATTTTCTGGAGAAACATTTACCCATAAAATTTGAACCGAGGAGGAAGAAAAACCAATCAATTGTTCAATAAGATAAATTCTAAAAGCAATTTTCTCAAAACTTTAAAAAGATTATTATATTTCTTTAATTTATGATAATTGACGTTCATGCTCATTTGGATATTCTCTCAAAAGAGAAATTAAAAGAAATTCAGGAAAATAAAGAAATAAAATTAGTAATTACAAATTCTGTTGATTTAAAGACTAGTAAAAAAAGTTTAGAATTAGGAAAGGAATTTCCAAAAGTAAAAGTTGCGCTTGGATTATATCCAGATAAAAAATTAAAAATTTCAGACTTTGAACCTTTCCAGAATTTTGTTAGAAAAAATAAAGATTCAATTGTCGCTTTGGGAGAAATTGGACTAGATTTATTTCACACAAAAGAAAATTTTGAAATCCAAAAAGTAGTTCTTATTAAAGAATTAGAATTAGCAAAAGAGATGAACCTCCCAGTAATAATTCACTCAAGAAAAGCTGAAAAAGAAGTTTTGGAAATCTTGGAAGAATTTCCTAAAGTAAAAGTTTTGCTCCATTGCTTTTCAGGAAATTTTAAACTCCTTGAGAAAGGAATTAATTTAGGGTGCTATTTTTCAATCCCAACAAATATTGTTAGAAGTGAGCATTTCCAAAAAATGATTTTAGAAATTCCCAAAGAAAAGATTCTAACCGAAACAGATTCTCCATACCTCTCTCCCTTTAAAGATAAAAAGAATGAACCTGCTTTTATAATTGAATCAATAAAAACTATCTCCAAAATTTGGAAAATTTCCAAAGAGAAAGTAGAAAAACAAATTGAAGAAAATTTTAGGAGTCTTTTTAAATTTTAATTTTATAATAATTGTTAGTAATAACATTTTGTAATTATTTGAAAAAGGTAAAAAATCAAAAGATTTATAAAGATTAATTAGTGTCATAATTCCATAATGACAAAGTTCAACCTAATAAAATATCTAAGCATGCCCCTTCTTATGGCAGGAATCTTTTTTGGTTCTCAAAACATTAATGCTCAAAATTTATCAAGAAAAGATAAAATTAATTATCAAAGAGGAGTCCAAGCTGGAGAACTATTAAAACAAAAATCAACTTCAGAATATGATGTTTTCGGTTTTAAATTTAATAAACATCTAGAAAAATCAATTAAAAGTTCAAAGAAACCAAAAGTTAATTTATCTGGAAAGTATCCTGTTGGAACATTTGTAAGATTTAATTCAGACACTTCAGGAATAGAATTACAAGTTCCAAAAAAAAGTATTAATTATAAAATCTCTAATCCAATTGGAATAGTTTTGAGAAATGGAATTAATGTTGACTTATGTGGAGACCAAAAAGGAAACGTAGGAAATAAAAATACTCCAATCTCCTCATTTTATTTTGACCCCCATCAGCTTTACTTAAAAAAATGGAATGTCCCCGGTTCTTCAATATTGGATTCTCTTATTCTAAATAATGTGAGATACGTTAGAGAAAAAGTGAATAAAATTGGGGAAAAGGTCGAAGGTTTAGAAGAGAAAGTTGCAAGTATTAATTCAACAACTAAAGAAAATGCTAAGAAATTAAGTTACTTGGTTAAAAAAAGTGGGGAAGGAAGCTCAGAGAAGAATAAAAATTATGAAGAAAGTAGATTAAATTTTACTTTAAACGGATCTATTGGAGGCCAAAGATATTTTGATGGGCAAGTTCAATATAATATTGTTAAGGGTCCTTTTAATTTTGGGCCTTTTGTTTCATTAAGTGAAGGAAAAACAGAAACTGATGTAAAAGATGAAGTAAGGTTTAGAGAATCAACTACAATTGGTTCAAACACAGTAAAAGAAAGAACTGATGTTTATCAAGTAGAAAATTCAAAAAATTATGTTGGAAGTTTAGGATTTAAGGCAACTCAAAATATTTCAAAAGGGTTTTATGGACTTATTGAAGCGGGATGGAATGTTATGAAAAACAAAGCAAAAGAATTTGGAACGGCATATATTACTTATACGAGAGATGGAAAAAAAATTCAACCGACAAATTCAGCTCCAATAAGTGGCACTGGCCCAGATAAAACCACTTACAAATTTGTACCCATGGCCTCTTTTGGGATTGGTGAAAAATTATCCAAAAATATCTCATTAGAAGAAAAAATAACCCATGATTTTCAAAAGGAAGGAAATACTTCTGTCTCACTTGGAGTTAAAGTAGGATTTTAAAATGAATAAAAAAATATTTTTCAGCTTTGCAATTTTTATTTTTGTATTTGCAATTTTCGCTGCAGGAGTTCAAGCTTCAAGCGTTACTGGGAACCTTTTCTGGGACTCAACATTCGGAAAAGATTTAACAATTAGTAACGGAGATTCAGCTCTTATATTAGTAAGTGCTGACACAATTTTCGAAAGTTCAATGACTGTTAATGTTGACCTTGTTGATTCAAGCGGAAATACAATTTCAAATCTTCTTTACGTTTTCACAAAAAGTGATTCATATACAAATTCAGTTTTAATTTCAAAATCTCTTTACAAACTTCCTGGAACTTACAAGGTAAAATTGAAAGTTACAGCAGCTTCGGGACAATTTGTAACAGATGAACTTAATTTAGTTGTTAACAAACTTCCAGATACAACTTCTCCAGTAGTTTCAATATCAAGTCCAAGTGAAGGAGCAACTTATACAGTTAATAAAACCCAATTGGTTGCAACAATTACCGAAAAGAATTTAGCTCAATGTTGGTATAATCTTGGAAGTGGAGATGTTTCTTTTTCTTGTATCGATGGAGTGAATGTTATTAATTCAATTTCTTCAAAACAAGGAGTAAACACATGGAAGGTATATGCTAAAGACGGCGCTGGAAACATAGGTTCGGATACTGTAACTTTTACAGTTCAAAATCCAGCAGACACAACACCTCCAACTTTAAGTATTTCAGACCCAACCAATGGAGCAATTTACACAACACAGAGAACAAGTTTAACTTTCAATACTTATGACGATCATTTAAAATCATGTTCATATAGTTTAGATGGTTCAAACTTTATTGTATTCTCTTCAGCTAAAAATGGAGTAAATATAATTACTGGAATTTCTTCAATAAGTGGCTCTAACACTTGGACAGTTCAATGTAAAGATGTAACAGGAAATGCCGCAAGTAAATCAGTTACCTTTACAGTTAATATTCCTACTCCCGACACAACGGCCCCAATTGTAAAAATTCTTACTCCAACAAATGGAGGGGTTTACACAACAAACCAAACTTCAATGACCGCAACAGTTAACGAGGACACTGCTTTAGATTCATGTTGGTACAATTTAGGTGGACAAAACATTTCTTATGTTTGTAACAATGGAACTAATGTAGTAAATTCAATAATGTCCCACCAAGGAACAAACTATTGGGAATTTTATGCTAAAGATATATTTGGAAATGTTGGAAGCGACAGAATTTCCTTTGTTGTTAAGAATCCAGCAGACACAACTTCTCCAGTAGTAAATTTGATTGATCCAACTGACGGGGCAACTTATCCTTCACAAAGAACAAGCTTATCATTTAAAGTTACAGATGAAAATTTAAAATCTTGTTCTTACAGTTTAGATGGAACAAATTTTAATTCTATTCCCTCACCAAAAAAGGGTTTAAACACTGTCACTGGAATTTCTTCAATAAGTGGCTCTAACACTTGGATTGTTGAATGTCTAGACTTGGCAGGAAATAAAGGAACAGATTCAGTTACTTTCACAGTTAATATTCCTGGACCAACAGACACAACTGCACCAGTGGTAAAAATAACTAACCCAGTTAAAGGAGGGATTTATACAACAAACAGAACCCAATTGAATTCCATAATCACCGAAGAGAATTTAGCTCAATGTTGGTATAATCTTGGAAGTGGAAACGTTTCTTTCTCTTGCGTTAATGGAACAAACACCATAAATTCAATTTCTTCAAAACAAGGATTAAACACATGGAAAGTATATGCTAAAGATGCTTCAGGTAACGTCGGAAGTGATACTGTTAATTTTACAGTGATAAGCTCTCCAACAAGTCCATTAGAAATTATTCCAATTGTTCCAACTAGTGGCCAAATAATTAAAGGAAGCATAATTCTTGAAGCAATTGTAAACAAAGCTTCAAATGTAACATATAGTCTTGATGGGGGAGCAAATGTAACAATGACTGAAAAATCCTCTTTAAACTTTGTTTCAAGTTCTTTAAGTCTAATTATTGGAACGCATACAGTAATTTTTTGTGCAAAGGATTCGGCAGAGGCTGTATGTAAATCAGTAACTTTTGAAGTTATAAAAGACAAATCAAGTGAGAAAAAAACTTGCACTTCATGTAGAAAGAGTAACAATGGCCCCCTTAATGGAACAGTTAATTTGAATAAAAAAAATCTTCCAGGACTTCCAGGAAATGAAGAAGTTCTACAATTAAATGTCAAAAGTCCGCAATTGAATATACTCGAAAGGTTATTTTTGTGGATAAAAAAGCTTTTAGGCTTGTAAAATATTAGTTTAAAGTGAAAACAAACGAATACACAACAATTTTTGACTTAGTCTTAATGGCAACCCTAGCTATTGCAATGATTTTCTTCTATGTTGGAAGCGTAAACACATTCGATCTAGTAGGTGCCGCAAGAACAAATTTAATAATTTTCTTAGGAATAATTTATATTATAATTTTGGCTTTAGTTTTAAGATTTAAAGGATTCATTTTAGAAAGAACAAAAGTTAGAAATAGAATTATAGAGAGGCCAGCTGAGAGAATAATTGAAAAACCTGTTGTTAAAGTTGTAGAAAAAATTGTTGAAAAACCTGTTGAAAAAAGAGTTTATATTGACAAGACAAAGAAACCTGAAAAAAAATATAAATATTATGGTTCAACTTTGCAAAACACCTACCATAAAGAAAAATGTAGGTTTTCAGGAATGATAAAACCAGAACATTTGATTCTTAAAAACACTAAAACCTACTTCAAAAAGAATAAGTTTAGGGCTTGCAAAAATTGTCATCCAGAAAGGAAATAAAATTGGCAAAGAATTTTGAAAAGTAAGATTAACAATTATCTAAATCCCCTAAGGAATAATTTCTGGTCCAAAATATTTCTCATATGTAAAATCTTTTTTTCTAACCTTTCCAGAATGAATAGCTTCTTCAATTTTAGGAACTTTATTTCTAATTGAATTAATCAAATATTTAATTGTGTCACAAATTAATTTATCCCCCTCGGTTGGCCAAAGTTTAGCATCACGCCAATAAAGGCAACGCCCCCCGCAAACGTCTTTAACCGAACAATTTTTGCAATCTAAGTCCTTAATTACAATTTCTTTTTGGATACCTTCTTCGACACTACCACAATAAAAGTTCTGAACGGAATTCATAATTGGGCAAGCTGAAAGTTTTCCTGAAGTGGTTATTGTGAAATTCTCATATCCCGAACCGCACGGAAGACGAGTTTCCTTATCTCGCCCAGTTAAGCGATTAAAGATTCCCAAAAATGGATAAATTCTGTATACTTTCCCCTCGCTGACACTTTTAAACCAAAACTCAACTAAAGAAGTTATTTCTTTATTATACTCTTTAACAAATTTAGTAAATTCTTCTTTGTCAAAATCAAACTTATAAAATCCTGCATCAATTTGCCAATGAATTGAGTCAAAAATTCCTTCATCAATTAACTTTATTATATGTCTAACTTGTTTAAAAACATCAGGAAAAGAGATTGTCATTCTTGCAACAATTTCTCCAGTGTAACCGTGAGAACGAAGTTCTTTCAAATTTTTAATAACAAGTCTGTAGACTCCCTTCCCACGATTTGAATCAGTTCTTTCTTCATCTCCGTCAATAGAAACAAGCATTTTGTCAATTCTTTTCAGATATTCAATTGGAAGTCTTTTCAAAAGAAGGCCATTAGTCTGAATACCAAATTTACAATTTATGTTGTCCATAATTTCTTTTATTTTGTCAACCATTACAAGAGGCTCCCCTCCATAAAAAATAAGTCTATCTTTTTCTTTCACGATGTTTTTTATTTTGTCGACGGAAACTTCAGAATCAAAAGGGATTTCATTGTCATAATCCCATTTTTCTTCGAGACCATTATCAAA
>Ga0114931_10006741_pt1 | contig 14102 bp, 9 predicted proteins | sample 2SBtaG_FD_89579 | JGI IMG/M metagenome (GOLD analysis project Ga0114931, IMG submission 89579) | Deep subsurface microbial communities from Kolumbo volcano to uncover new lineages of life (NeLLi) - 2SBTROV14_V59a metaG | ecosystem: Environmental > Aquatic > Marine > Volcanic | place: Kolumbo...
GCGTCTGAAAGCCCAGGTCGATTACCGCATCGATGAAGTAGTTGACCAGGTCGCTGTCGTCGGTCTTGTAAATCCCCTTACCCATGTTGAGGACACATTGCAGGGCCGCTTCCGGATACTGGCCAACGCTGGTTTTCAGAATGGAAACGGTCTTGCGGATCAGATGCATCACGTCGCGGTAATTTTCATGCTCAATCAGCCAGCTCATGGTGCGGTTGATGTCGCGCAGGGCCTCTTCGTGCATCATCGACAGCCCGGATATATTCATGATATGCGAAAGAAAAATCGCTTTCCAGTGGTGGCCCCATTTACCGGTCTGATCGGCCCTTAACAGTTGTTGGGGAATGCGGCGGTAGGTGTCGATAATTTCGCCGTAGCCGGGAAGCTCGAGCAGATGCTGCAGCTTTTCCCGGCCGTTTTGGCCGGCCGTACGTTCGATTTCCGACAGGTGCTGTCGCCAGTGTCCGATTTGTTCGTGGGACACCGGATCGAAAATTTCCACCGGCGCCCGGGGTCCCTGATTTTCTCCGATCTCCCTTTCAAACCACCTGCGGGGATCTTCTATTTTTTCAAGCCAATAATCATAACTGCACCTCAAATAGCGGATCAGCAGCGCACTGGCCGGGCCGTAGTCGCTTTCGGTTTTTGCGGTGCGCTCCAGAAAAATCCGGGCCAGCTGCCGGATCTGGTAGAAACTCTTTACAAAGATAAAAAAATCCGCGTCGGCGTAGCTCGCAATGCGGCCAAAAGCGGCATTCAGCACGTTGACAAAGTGGCCGATCTTCTCTCCCGAATCGTTCATCACCCGCTGCAGCAAGAGCAGCAGATTGTCAGCGGCATCCGTTCTGACGGATAAGTTCCGGCTGGATTCGAAGACATCGAGAAAAATATCGCAGAAAAGGCCGACACCTTCGTCTCCACGGGGATGCTTTAAAAGCAGGTGGATATAATCCAGGCTGTAGGTACGCGCCTCCTGAACGATGTCGTTGAGGTTTCGATAGGGATGCGACAACTCCTCCAAAAAGCTGTTCAAGCCCTCCTGCAGGCCGTAGTACTGCGACAGGATGTCCTGCAGCAGCATATATTTTTCGTCGATGGTGACATCCACATGGTAGTCGGCGATATTGACTTCAAGGGCCTTCGATTTGACCGGCACGGCTATCTCCTCTGGCATGCCCATCCTGGCGCACACGTTCTGTGATGGCTGCGGGTGTTTGTCCGCCCGCAATATTCTTTTAGCAAAACAGACGGGTATCTTCAAGACACGAAAAAACCGACGGCGGTGGATATCCCCCTAGGACGTTCCTGTCCCTTGCAAAAGACATGGCACGCCATGGCATGATATCTAACCGGCCGGCTGGCCGGCGGAGTCGTTTTTGACTTGAAAAAAAACACGATTGACGCCAGAAATGAATTGCATACGGCCAGATGCAGCAAAACCCTTTTACAGCCGGATAAATGCCAATGGAAAGATTTGCCGGATTCAGAACCGCGGCGGTGCGAAGGTTCGGTGCCGCCGGCGCCTGGGCTTATGACCAGTGGGAACGCCTCAACGCGGCGTTTTTTGGCAGCGGCTGCATCGTGGGTGAGATCATCTGGGAAAAGGCCCTGCAGGCCAAACGTCTGGGGTACTACGCGCCGGGCGAAAACCGCATCGGCCTGAGCCGGCACCTGATGCGCCCGCTATACCCCGCGTTCGCCCTGAGTTGGGGATTTCGTCATCTCAACCGGAAACTGGCCGCCGACATTCTGCTGCACGAGATGATCCACCAGCACATCCACCAGACCGGCGGCTGGTATGGTGAAAACAGCCACAACAACGACCGTTTCGTGCGTGAAGTCAACCGCATCGCAAAACTGATGGGCCTGCCGATCAAAGCGGCTGTGATCGGCAAAGCCGGCACCTGCAGCCAGGCGCGGTCCGACGCGCACGGATACCTGTCGGCGGCCGCGTTGTACGATTTCCCCTATTCGGTACGCGAACCCGGCTATTACGCCACTTGCACGCAACGCCCCGGCTGAAAAAGACGCGGGAGAATATTGCCCTGTGCCGGTGGTAAAGCGCCTGCGGCAACACCCGTTCAAGGGCAGCGTTTAATGCACATCGTACTCCAAGTCATCGGGCAGGTGGATGATGTCTTTCCACTCTCTTTTTTGCTCGGCTTTTTGCTTGCCGGCGTCGGATTTTTCTTTAGGCTCTTTCGGCGTTTGATCTTTATCTGTGCACATTTTACGCAACTTCCCGCTCTTGTGGCGGCTGTCCGTAGAAAATCGGCCCGACGGCCCGCGAAGAAGAGCATCAGCGCGACAGGGCGATCAGGCGATAGACCAGCATACCCGCCAGCCAGGCGATGTCTTCCGGCGAGAGGATCTCCCCTACGGTGTGGTCGAAAAGAATATTGGCTTCGGGTGCAAACTCATCGTCTCCTTCCCACAGAATCAGCTGCAGCGGCACCTTGGGCAGCGGCTTGAATGCATAGCCGGCATCGCCGGTTTCCGGCAGACGCCTTCCCCCCAGCACTGCCGCCGCACGGTCCAGGCTGGCCGTATCGCGGCCGAAAACCTGCTTTAAAGGATCGATGGCCCGCTTGGCAAAGGCACTGAAGTAAAAGCCGGCTCCAGGGATTTCACGGTAGGCCACCCAGCGGCCGGTCGGCTGAGGCGCGGCCGGTGCCGCCAGGTAGTGCAGAATCAGCACCTGCTCCTGCAGCGGAATTGCCGCACGATCTTCTTCTGTGGTGTAAAACGCAAAGGCCGGGTATCGGACCCGGTAATGCCGGTTCAGAAAAGGGACTTCCAGGACACCGGGTTCGCTGGACAAATAGCCTGACTTCTCACGCAGGTGATCAAAATCCAGTTGCGACAGCTTCTCAGCCGCCATTTCCCTGGCCTGCTTGTAGTCGTCGGTACGTGCCATGACGCAGACCCCTCAGACAAAAGCCCCACCCCGGACAGGGGCAGGGCTCTGTAAAAAACGAATCCAAAAAATAAGTTAAAGATCCAGCCAGGAATCCGAATACAGCGTACGGCCGAGAATCACGTCCACTGTTTTGGCATAGTCCAGCAGTTCCTTGGAAAGCGTGCTGCGGTCGGGCTCGTTGCCGTCCATCACCGCGTAAACCAGATCGACGATATCCTGCCGCTGCCCCTTGGCGATGGCAATCGTCTGATCGTCCCGGGGGTCCGCAATCACGGACATCATGCCGTGCTTCTGCAGCATCACGGTAAAGGTGCGGTTGATGATCCCGCGCAGGTGATCCGGCGTGCCGTTGGAAACGTTGGAAACGCCGCAGGTACTCTTGGCACCCGGTGCGATATCCGGCAGCATGCTGTTAAACTCCATCAAAGCGATGGCCTGTGGCTGCTGGATGTTCACCGGGGTAACAATGCCGTCCACCCAGATTTTCTCGTTTGGAATGCCGGCCTCGTTGGCATAGTAGAGCAGTTCCACACACAGCGCCGCACGCTCGTGCTCATCACGCGGCAGCCCTTCGGGGCCCCACATCAGGGCGATGAAATCGGCGTCGTATTTGGCCGCTATGGGGACCATCTTCTCGTAACGCGCCGGCCGCACCATGATGGAGTTGATGATGGGCGGCTTGTCGGTGGGCTTGATGACCTTGAGGGCTTCCTCGATGGCATCAATGTTGGATGTATCCAGCACCAGTGGAACATCCGGCACCACCTCCTGGACCACCTGAACCACCCAGGGCATCAGTTCATGGCCGTCCTTTTTGGCCGGCCCCAGGTTGATGTCGATGTAATCCATGCCCTTCTCCTTCTGGAAAAGAGCCTCCTCCTGGATCGGCTTGGGATCACGGGCTTTAAACGCTTTGCCGATCTTGGTTGAAATCACATTCAAACTCTCTCCGATCAGTATCATAGGCCCTCCCTTTTATACTTACAGCAAAGTTGCCAGGTTCCGGGGGTTACAAACAATGCCCCCGCATTTACCCCCATACCTTCTGATACGCGCAAACCAGCCGGAATGCAAGTCCTTTTGACATTTTGACAGCCGACAGGGTCAGCGTGATTTCAGAAAGGCCGGCAGATGCGCGGCCTCGCGCGGGCCCACCGTTACGGTCCATCCCGGCAGTTCTTCCTCCATGTCGCCCACGATGGCGGCGGCATAGCCCGGGATGATGACTTCCTGGTGTTTGACCTTGTCGGCAATGCCGCTCTTTTTGACAAACAGGCCCACATCGTCACCGGAAAATTTTCCGGCCGCCCAGGCGGTCAGCACCGACAGGCCTTCGGCATCCTTGATCAGCAGCCAGGACGGAACCTTGCTGCCCTCGATCTCGCCGGAAACGATGAAGTAGGTCAGGGCGAAGTTGGTCGTCACCATGACCGGTGAATTCTCATCCGGATTGTTGACCTCGTAGATCCCCTCGGTCACCGTCATGGGCCGCTGCGGATCGGTAAAGATGTTCAGCCGCTCGAGCAGCAGTGGGAAAAGGCTTTCCCCGGCAAAATCCGATAGTACCGTAATGGCACCGTACTTGGCGATGTGCATGGCCGCAATCAGCGTTTCCATGTCCAGGTTCGAAGCCATTTCGCACGGAAAAGTGATGGTGGGATATCCCAGCGCCCGGTTGCCGTCCTTCAAGGCCGCCCGCCGGATGGCCACCATGTCCGCAAAGGACTGTTGGATCTCGCGTGATCCGGGATCGATCACGATGTCTTTGATCCCCATGCCGGCCAGCTTTTCGGTCAGCGGGATCAATGCCTCGGCCGAATCGGCTTTTACCGCCAGCGGTAGATCGTTGTCCTTGGCCAGGGCGCCCCATTCGTCGATGTTGGCCTCGGTGGCGGCATACATCAGCGGCCGCTTGAAGCCGCAGGCGGCGATGCCGGCTTTCATGACATCGGTGTCTTCGGTCATCAGCACCAGGTTGAACTCCGATGTTTCGGCGATCTTCTTGGCCACGGCGGCAAAAGCGTCCTTGTCGCCGCCGGCGTCTTTCAGCGCCACCAGCTCGGGCCTCAGGTTGAGTCCCACCCGTTCGTACTGCAAGGCGTTCCAGGATTTCAGCTTGGTCTCCAGGTCGGCATCGGAAACGTCGGAAGCGACCAGGGCCCCCAGCAGCGTAGGATTGTAGAAAGTTTTTTCGTGGCGGTACTGCACGGTTTCCCCGCCCACCGTCCTGGCTCGCACCCCTTTACCGACGGCCACCGGCCGGATGGGCGGCGCCGAAGCCTCGGCCAGTTGTTCGCGGGCCTCATCCGAAACATACGGGCAGCTGTCCAGTTCGGCCTTGCCCGACGCCAGGTTCATGGCAAAGGCCAGGCAGGTGGGTACGCCGCACTCTTTGCAGTTGGTTTTCGGCAGGAGTTTGAAAATCTGAATACCGGTTAATGCCATAATGTTCTCCTTATGATCATGTAAGTCATCGATGGGATGCGATCCGCGGATCGGCACCCGGGCCACAGCCACCGCCGTGTTACCTACATTCCGGCAGCTGGCTGGCGGCAGGGGCAAACGCCTCCATTTACCCCTGCCGGGCGGTTGTTTTCAATCAGGCAATCAGCGGGTCCATGGAAAGGGCCGGGTGGCCTTTTTCCTGCAGGAAGGGCAGAATCTCCTCTTCCGTGGTGCCAACCGTTTCATCGGCAATCATGTCGTAGAAATTGTCGATGCCGAGCTCTTCGCCGCGTTTGATCAGCCTCTCCTTGATCTCTTCCTTGAGGATCTTGGGCATCCAGACCACCCGCGCCAGGCCGCCGTCACCGGCGATGAACTTGCGCTGGGTGATGTTGTACTTGGAATGTCCCACAAATCCGGGTGTGGAGGCACCGCCGCCCATGACGCCGGCCAGTGTGGTAAACTTCATGCCGCAGGGGGTTTCCCCCATGTACTCGCGGTTGACGGTCATCACGCCGTTGCAGGCGGGCAGCATGGCGGCGATACATTCACAGCAGCCGCAGGTGGTCATGGGATCGACGACTAGCGAGTAGAAATTATAATGGTCAATGGCGCCGCGGGATGCCTTGGCGACAAATTCATTGACCCCATTCCACTGGCCTAGCAACGGATCCAGGCACTCGCCCTTTTCAATGGGCTGATTGGGGCCGGTGGGGTTGATCTCGTAAGACGCCTTGCAGTCCATCCAGTTGTAGGCGCCGCACAGTCCCGTGCGCTCGGGGCTCACCGTGCAGACATGGCTGGGCGCAAAGGATTGGCACAACGTACAGGAGTAATAAATCTCTTCGGCCTCGTCAGTCATCTTTTCCACGCGCTCATCGCGGTGCTTGTATTCGGCACGCGCCTTCGCGGTGAGCTTGTCCACATCGGCCTTCTTGGTGTACAGCGTCACCTGCACCTTGTCGAAAATGGCGCCGAAGTCCTGGTGCAGCTTGGCGTGCAGCACGATGCCGATGTGCTTGAGTGAAAACCCCTTTTCCATGGCGCCCTTGCTGATCCGGATCCAGGCGATGTCGCGCTGTCCGATGTGCATGATGCCCTGGATGTAGTTGATCAGATGATGGATCTGGCGCTCCAGGATGGGTTCGAAGTCGTCCTGCATCTCGCGGCCGGCCACCTCGATGTAAATGCCCAGCGGAAACACGTCGCCTTCTTTGAGTTTGGTTACATCAGGCCCGACAATCTTGACCTTGCCGTCTTCCACGGCGTTCATTTCCGCCATCTTGACCAGCTCGGTGGCCTGGGTCTTGCCGCCGCCGCACTGGGCGTACAGGTCGGCACCGCGCACACGCTCGCCCTCGTAGGCCGGTCCGTAGGACATGGGGATGTCGATTTCCGAAACCGTGGTCTTCAGGCCGCGCACTTCCACGGACCGTTCGACCATTTTGTCGTGGGGCACATTGGCCACCACATGCTCGTAGGTACAGACACCGGTGGGCAGCACCTCGGGGATATCGGTGTCCGCCAGGGTCGGGAAACCCCAGTTGATGGCTCCTGCGGCCGCGGCGGCCCACTCGGCGTTGACGTCGCCCAGCGCGTTGACGAAGGCGAACACGCGGTTCTTGTTGTACAGCAGGATCTTCTTGTAATCGCCGGGTTCGACGCCGCCGAAGGCCATGGCCACGCGGTTGGCAAACCCGAGGGCGAAAACCGCCGATGAAATATCCGGGCCATATGGTACGATACGCGTGTTCCAGCCGATCTGCACACCGGCCTCCAGCAGCTGCTCGGCGCAGGTTGTGCCGTTCTGATTGGCGGCCAGGAAGATGTACAGGCTCCTGCGCTGGTATTCCTCGATGATCATCTTGGCCGTTTCCGCATCCGGGGCAGCCCCCACGATGGCGGCAAACCCCGGCGCTGTGCCGTCGACGAATTCCACACCGCGTTTGCGGAAAACGACGTCATCGGCGGCGCCCAGCCAAATCTTGCCGGCATCCTCATCGATGTCTTCGGAATGTAGGTAAAAGTCGGGTTCGGCCAGGTAGCGCAGGGCCTCTTCGATTTCAAAAGCAAAGACGGCCGCCATGCCGGCATCCAGCAGAGGCCCCAGGTAGGGCAGATGATGATGCCCCTTGATGTGCGGCGGCAGCAGGCTGCGCGCGATTTCCAGCGGCTTCTGCATGTCTTCCAGGGTCTCGACCTTCAGCCCCAGCAGCGAGTAAATCACCGGCAGGTAGTACCCCGTGTTGGGGAACCCCACCTGGGTCGAGGCATCCCAGGTCTCAAGCGCCCGTTTATATTTTCCCTCGACCTTCGATACGATGTTGTATCCGCCCTGAATGGCGGCAAATGCGACAAGTCTCGACATACGTTCCTCCTTCGTTGAGGATTTTCAACCCCGGGGGGTCGTTTCAAACGTTAATCTTTTATTAATGAATTATGGACAACTCCCGCCTGAGGCGGTTTTGATGCCCTTGCGGCCGATCCCTTTCCATCCGCTATGCACCACGGCGCATCCTTGTTAACGCCCGTAATGGCGATGCCAGCGACTGATATCCGTCAGCATGTCTTGCAGCTGTTTTTCGATTTCGGCCGCCCGGTCCATTTCTTTGGGTGCTTTTTTCTTGGTTTTCCTGGCTTTCTTGGCAGGAGCGGCTTTTTTCGGCTTTTTGGCCTTCTTTTTCTTGGCCAGCTTGGCCCGGATGTCATCCATTTCAGTTTCCACCGCCGCTTCCTTGGCTTCGGCTTCCGCTTTGGCCTTGGCTTCGGCTTCCGCCTTGGCCTTGGCTGCGGCTTCCGCTTTAGCTTTGGCTTCCGCCTCTGCTTTGGCCTTGGCTGCGGCTTCCGCTTTAGCTTTGGCTTCCGCCTCTGCTTTGGCCTTGGCTGCGGCTTCCGCCTGGGCATCTACCTTTTCCTCCACCACCGGGGCCGCCGCTTCAGGCGCAGCCTTGGGAGCAGCCTTGGGAGCTTCCGCTGCTTTCGGTTGGGGGGCTGGTTTCGCCGCTGGTTTGGCGGCTTCCGGCTTGGGTGCGGCCTTCTTGGCCGGCGCGGCTTTCTTTTTCTCTTCTTCGATGGTCAGATCGGGTTCGGGCGCCAGAGCCGCCAAGTCAACTTCCACTGCCGGCAGCTGTTTGGCAATGGGCGCAACGTCCACGGCCGAGCCCCCATCCTGGATCAGATCGATAAACGCCTTGGTCAGACGGATGGCCTCCGGATGTCTCATGATCAGCACATCCGCGCCGGACAGCAGATAGGTCACGGCACCCACGGCTTCCATGAGGATACCCCGTTTCTCGGGATCTCCCATGGTGGGTGCTTCGTCTACACCCAGTTTGGCCTCCTTGCACTTCCAGACTTCGTTGGCCAGATTGTTGATGATCGGCAGCTGCAGTTTGTCATCGCCCTGCTGCAGCGCGGCCATGCGCAGCCGTTCCATAACGGAATATGAATACTCCAGGCCGTATCCCAGGCCGCCGGTGGTCGGATCGATGATGACACGGTCCAGGGGCATGCCCAGATTTTCCAGCAGGATGTTGACCTGCTTGGCCAGGTTGACGTCGATGGGCGAAGAGGAGATAACGGTGTGTCCGTATCCCATGGCCGCAGCCCCGATGCCCTTGTGGTTCTTGTCCTCCACCGGGCCGATGATCAGATTGGCGCCCTGGCAGGCCTCGGCGATGGCTTTGAAAACCGCCTCGTCTTTTTCCACATTGGCCGAGCCCCACAGAATCAAGGGAACGTCAATGGCATCCAGAACTTTCTTGACGGTGGCCACCGCTTCTTCGGGGCTGGCATCTTTGTCGTTGGGGTCGGTGCTCTTGAGCTGCAGCACGATCATCTCGGCGCCATATTCGTCGACACACTTTTTGGCCCAGGCCGCCGGATCGGCAATAACATCTTCAAAAGGCTTCAGCGCCGCCGCCGCCCATTCCTCCGGTTGCATGTCCCAGATTTCCATGGCAATTTTCGGTTTGCAGGGCATTTCGCCTTCAAACTGGTAGAAGGGGTAGCAGGTCTCCCCCCCTACGACCACGGCATTGTCACCCGCTCCCAGGGTAATCTGCTTTACGCTGCCCGCATAATTTTCTTTAAAAAATTCGAGAGCCAAGTTCTACCTCCTTAAGTCATTTACCGGTTAATGATTGAGGTCTTGATTCAATCTGCACGTACATCGAGCAGTCGCTGTTGTCGCCTCCATCGAAACAGCCGCCGCCCAAAAAGTAACCTCACCCCCTCCTTTCTATGAATTTGAATTTTATCTTTCCATTTCGCTTGGGCTTGTCCATCTGACGGTGCCCGCCAGTTCCCGAACATCCCGGCTCAAGCGCCGCTCGCCGGCAACGGCCGGCCTGCCCGGGAAAAGCAACACCCCTCCCTGATTTTAATTCAAACATAATCTTGTATATGTCATCGATTTAGTTGTCAATACCCCTTGAAGAAGTTCGTGTCCGAAAAAGAAGCACCTCATCTCTAAATAGTGCAAAACATACAGAATATTCACCGAGACGAAAAAGCCGGCGAGTCTGCACGCGAAAATGCGACGGCAGGGCTTGCGCTCCGGCCAAAACCCTCCCACACTGACGTCCTGCGAACATCAGGCGCTTTGCCTGTCGCGCATTTCTCTGCGCCGTTCCAGGCGGGCTTTCAGTTTGGGAAACAGGTTAATATCGGTGTGCGGTAAAAACAGCGCAGCCACGTAATGGTTCATGTAAGAGGCTGTTTCCGACAGTTCGAAATTGGTCATTTTACGCAGGACCTCCACGACATCCCGCCGGATGCGGTTGGTCAGCGAACTCATTTTGGCGCCCATCAACGACCCGTTGCCGATGTAAGTCACATGCTCCGGATCGGTCTCCGGCAAAAGACCGATGACCATGGCCATTTCAAGGTCCACGTAGCTGCCGAAGCCGCCGGCCAGAAAGATGCGTTGAATATCGCCGATGCTCAGGCCCACTTCTTCCAGCAGCGTCATGCAGCCGCTGTATATGGCGCCCTTGGCCCGGATCAGGTTTTCGATGTCGATTTCGGAAAGCGTGATATCGCGGTCGATCTGGGTTTCGTCTTTCCATGCCAGCACGTATTCCCAGACACCCTGGTTTTCCCGAATGCGCGCAGTCTGCAGGTCGCGGTCGAACTTCCCCAGGTTGTTGATCACTCCGTTTTCAAACAAGGTGGCCACCATGGTGATCAGCCCGGATCCACAGATCCCCTTGGGACGTACATTGCCGATGGTCATGAGCATGGGTTCGGCGGTCAAAGGATCGATGGAAAAGTCCTCGATGGCACCGCGGGCCGCCCGCATGCCGAACTGGATACCACCGCCCTCGAAGGCCGGACCGGCCGAGCAGGCCGCGCAGGCCAGCCAGTCGCGGTTGCCGATGACGATTTCGGCGTTGGTGCCGATGTCCATGAAGAGCGTCAGTTCCTCGGTGCGGTACATGCCCGATCCCATCACGCCGGCCACGATGTCACCGCCCACATAGCTCGACACGGAGGGATAGACCAGCGCCTGCACGTGGTCCCCGAGTTCGATGCCCAGCGAAACGGCTTTCACGGGCGGATAGAGGGAGGCCGCCGGCACATAGGGTGAACGCCGGATGTAGCGCGGGTTCACCTTGAGCATCAGCTGCGTCATGGTCGTATTGCCGGACATGGTCAGCGTGGAGATCTCATCCGGATCGATCCCGGAGCGCTTGATCAGTCGCCGGATAATGGCATTGATGGTGCCGATGACCACTTCGTGGAGCTTCTGCAGCCCGCCGGGTTTTTCGGCGGCCATGATGCGCGTAATGACGTCTTCGCCGTAGCTGATCTGGGCATTGAAATCACCGAACTGCGCCAGGACTTTACCGGATACCAGGTCGATCAGCTGGCCGTAGACCGTGGTCGTGCCGATATCCACGGCAATGGCGTAGTTGTTGGCCGTGGTATCCCCGGGCTGTACGTTGATGATGCGGGTCTTGCCGCCCTCGTGAACCGGGCGTGCCAGTGTGGCCGTGATACGGAAGTCCTGGGCGCGGAGGACATCCGGTATCTTGCGGATCACCGGCAGATTGACTTCCAGGGAGTGTTCGCCGTGGTTCAGTTTCAGAAAACTGACCAGGCGCGTCACGTCCGGTAGGTGATCCTGCGCGTTGGGAGCGGGCAGCTCGAGGTATTTTTTCTCCATGGGTGGGGAGAAGAGGCCCTGCTCTTTGAGCTCATCGAAATCCATTTCCTGGATGCGGGCCGTACGCCGCGGTCCGCTTCTCACATTGAGCACACTGACATCCACTTCGGATTCAACGGGAACACGCACGACGATGTTTTCACATACGATGGAACGGCATGCCAGGCGATAGTCATTTTCAATATCTTCGGCGCTGAGCTTCTCACTGATGCCCTTCGCCACGCGGCCTTTTTCGATGATCACGCGGCATTTGCCGCAAAGGCCTTCGCCGCCGCATGAGGCGTTGATGTGCACGCCGGCCTCCATGGCCGCCCGAATCAGTGTCTGGCCATCCGGCACTTCGATCTTCCGATCGTGCGGCAGAAAGTGTATCCGATGCATCTTCATGTTCTGTTTTTCCTCGTCATGCCCCTTTTACGTTTTGCAGGGTTCTCAGATATCCACATCCTTGGCGCCGGATGCGGCCGCTGACGCTGCGGCGTCTCCAGGTGTTTTGGGGCGGTCAAACCGGCAGCGCAGCACCAGCATATTTTCTTCATAACTGGTTTCCGTTTCATATGGCAGGGTATTGAAGAGGTGAATCATGGCACGGTTGTCGAGCGCCGTATAGGCAACCAGTCCGTCAATGCCGTTTTCCCTGGCGGCATCGGCCAGTTTGGCCATCAGGTGTTTGCCGAGCCCCTTTCCCTGCCAGTCGTGGCTCACGGAAAAAGCCACTTCGGCAAAATTGTCGGCAGGATCGAGGAGGTACTCTCCGACGGCGATTACGCGGCCGAATCCGAATTCCCCGATCACCGCCAACAGCGTCAGGTTGCGGATGTAATCAATCTGGGAAATCCCCTCCATCTCTTCGCGCAGGAAGCTGGTTTTTTCGTGGAAAAACCGTGAAATCACATCATCTTTTTCCAGGTTATAGAAATGTTCCTGGATGCGGCGCTCGTCAACCGGTTTGGAGGGACGAATGACAACCTCCTGGCCGTCGATATGAAAGACCTCCTCCAGTTTCAACGGATAGACCCCCAGAATGGATTCTTTCAGGGTGCGCCGGCTGCTGAGCAGCCCGATTTTCTGGGCTTCACGAAAAAGATCGTCGCGGTACTCGGGATGCGCAATGCTGATCATGGCCAAAGCCCGCTCCTGCAAGCTCTTGCCGAAGAGGTTTATGACACCGTACTCGGTGGCGACGTAATGCACATCGCCGCGGGGTACCACCACGGCGGATTCAGCCAGCATGGGGACAATGCGGCTGACCTTGCCCTGCATGGCCGTCGAGGGCAGCATCAGGATCGACTTGCCGCCTTCGGACTGGGCCGCCCCGCGGATGAAGTCCAGCATGCCGGTCACACCCGAAAACTGATTCTGCGGCAAGGCATACGCAGCCACCTGCCCGGTCAGATCCATCACCGAAGCGACGTTTAAAGATACCATTCTGCGGTGACGGGCGATCACGGACGGATCGTTGACATAATCGGAAGGGTAGAACTCCACTCCCGGATTGTCATTGATAAATTCGTAGAGGTCCTCGGACCCCAGCGCCGTACTGGCCACCAGCTTGCCCTCATTAAAACCCTTGCGACGGTTGGTAATGACCCCCATGGAAACTAGGTGCATCATGGCGCTGGTCAAAAACTGCGTGTGGACCCCAAGGTCATTACGCTTCTCCAGCGCCAGGAGGGTGGCCCGGGGGGTGGTACCGGGGCTGATCTGAATGGTGGCGCCGTCTGGTATCAGTCTGGCGATCAGTTTGCCGATGCGGTTGGCGCGCTGCGACTCGGGCAGATCCGGCGCCGTCAGCAGTGGTTCGTCGTATTCCACGATGACATCGACATCGTTTACATGCACGAAGCTCTGCCCCAGCACCCGCGGCATATGCGCATTGACCTGGGCAACCACCAGTTCCGCCGAACGGGCCGCCGCCAGGGTCACATCCACCGAAACCCCAAGGCTCATCCAGCCGAAATCGTCCGGCGGCGACACCTGGATCAGCGCCACGTCGACCGGCATGCGCCCGCTGTTGAAAAGGCGCGGAATCGCCGAAAGATTCATGGGTGTCAGAAAGCGCATGTTGCGGGCGATGCTGCGGGGCTTGGCCGAGCCCAGGTAAAACGAACGGATGTTCATGGCCCTATCGCCGGTTTTGTTGGCGATCAGTGTCAGGGGGGTACTTTCCAGCGAAAGCAGGCGTACGATTTCAAGGTCGGTATACCGCTCCGAAGCCTCGGAGAGCTCCCGCACCAGATGCTGGGGCTCACCGCACGAAGAGCCGATAAAAACGCGCTGTCCGGGACGGATCATGGCCATGGCATCTTCGGCGCTGCGCCGCCGTTCCACGTAGTTGTCCGCCCAGTACCCTTTCGCTTGTACCATGGCCGCCTCTGGTGAATCCCCGATGGAATTAAACCGTACCGCTTTTTATCAAGTGCCCGTCCATAAATCGGTTAAAACCAGTTCGGGCACTCAGTAGTGTTTCCAATCCAGAAATACGGATTTTTGTCCAAGGTCAAGGAAATCAAGCGTTTGTGCGGAGACGTAGCTGGCTACGTCGCACAAACAAACGCGCCGATTGAC
>Ga0114931_10006742_pt1 | contig 14100 bp, 14 predicted proteins | sample 2SBtaG_FD_89579 | JGI IMG/M metagenome (GOLD analysis project Ga0114931, IMG submission 89579) | Deep subsurface microbial communities from Kolumbo volcano to uncover new lineages of life (NeLLi) - 2SBTROV14_V59a metaG | ecosystem: Environmental > Aquatic > Marine > Volcanic | place: Kolumbo...
GTAATAAAAGAAGCGTTGCCCATATAAACTTCAAGATAATACGGTGAAAAAAAGACCAATAAAAAGCTTATGATTATAAAGTGCCGTTTGTCGGAAACCATTTTGTGGGTAAAGAAGATAGTAACGAGAAAACAAATTTCTTGAATACCCATCCAAACCCCATACCCCCAATCATATCCCAAACGAGAAATGTAACTTAAAATAGTCATGGCAAAGATAGGGTGATATCGAAACCCATACCCGGGTCCCTGATTATAAATACCGTCTCCTACCAGCCAGTGTTTACCTGCATTAAACAGAGCGAAGAAGTCCGAACCGGGACCAATCCGATGGGAAGCATCGTTAAATAAAAAGTCAAGTTGGCGGGTTAAGATTAGATATAAAATGACATAGTGGATAATTAACAAACCCAGCCATAAAAACTTTTCTTTTCGAGACATTAAAAATTACTCCGCCATAAATTTGTTAGAACAAAATTGTTCTTTAAAGTATATAATGGAAAGAAGATATTCAGTCAACTTTGATTGACAACAGGAATATAAATAAACACATGACGATAAAGTAAAGTGAACATAAATCTCTTTTCAATTTATTATAAATATTTTCTTCATTTTAATTAAGTTTTCTGACTTGTGTTGGCGCTTAAAGTGATGTATAATTTAAAGTGATAAATATATAGAGAAAAAAATGAAAAAATATATTCTCTTCCTTGTTGTCGTATTACTATTGACATCTTGCAGTAAAGAACCCGAAACCTATAAAGCCTTAAAAAGTGCCGGCCAAAAAGCATTTGTCAAACAAGATTATCCTACCGCGCGTAAATATTTTCTTGAAGCATTACATAAAAATCAATCGGATAAAGATTTATTGTACCTCCTTGGTCTCAGTTATCAACGCGATTTCCTTATGGATTCGGCTTTGCTTTATCTAAAACGAGCAGACCTTCTTTTCCCCGATGAACGGGAAACTAATCTTGCTATTTACCAAGCCGCGCTTGACCTTCAGGATTGGGAAGCGGCAATTAAAGCTATCCATGTTTTGGTAAAAACCGGAGATCCCATTGAGATGTATTATAATCAGCTGGCTCAAATGAATTTGAAAATAGGACACTACGTGGTTGCTTATATTTTTGCTAAAAAAGAATTGGAAACCCATCCGGATATTCCCAACAATTATATTCAGCTGGGCAATGTTGCGGCTATTTTGGATTCTTTTGATGTCGCCATTAATACTATGGATAGCGCCATTAAAAAGTTCGGTGATAAGGATGTTTTCTTGCTCAATAAAGGTATTTACTATTCGGGAAAAAGAAATTACAAAAAAGCGGAAAAAATATTCCGCTCTTTATTACTAAAAGATTCTACCTCGATTCCAACGAAAGTTAATCTTGCCAATATCCTTTCTCAGCAGAAAAGTCGTAAGAAAAAACTTGAGGCTTATCATTTGTATAAAGAGATTCAACCCAAAATAACAACCGATGTCTTCAAAATCGATTCAACCATTACAGCTTTAAAAAAAGAACTTAAGATAAAATAGTTATCATAAAAAAAACGGGCAGGATTATTTCTAATCCTGCCCAACGCAGGGCTGTCTCTGAGAGAGACAGAGGGGGGTTTTTGGGGGTTTTCGCCTTCAATAATATAACACTTTTTTCATATTTTTCGTTCAAAAAATTAAAAAAAATAACAAAACCGCAATAATTACTACAAGCAAAAAACATACCCAATTCGGCATTATTTAGCCGAATTGGGTATGTTTTAAGAGAATGTAAGAAAAGTCTATTTAAAATCCGTCTTTCTCCATAGAATTATCAGTGGAATCAGTAGTTTTTTCACAATATGTTTTCCATCTTCCTTGGAAGAAACCACCTTTTAACCACTGGGATGATTTATACTTGCCATGTAAAGCCCCGATTTCAGCTCTATTGGAATTATATATTTTTCCCGCAAACCATCCACCGGAACGCATCATACCTATCATATTGGCATTTTCATTTGCTCGCTCTCCATAAGTACCTTTAATAAAGCCTTCAAAATTACCGGCACGGTTAATCCATTTGCCGAAAAAGACCTTTCTACCTTCGTCATTGACACCATAATTCCCTTTTAAGAAACCGGTAATACGTCCAAAACGGCTTGTCCAGACACCTTTGAAGATACCTTTACTGTTTTCGTCGTGTCCCCAATAACCCATCAGAAAACCACGAGGACAAGGACGTCGGTCAAGTTTAAGCCCGTGGAACGCTACGGCATTGGAATCATCGAGATATACGATAGTATCGAGTGTACTAATCTCCGACAAGGAGAAAGTACGACTATACGGACCGGTTTCAAAAGAAACTTTTACCGGCTCTACATCGGGATAAACGGTATCAACCGCAATATTATCAACCGTATCCCCTTCGGGAGTTACAAGAGGGACAATGGAAGTGTCAAAAATAGGTCTAATCGGTGGCACAACAATATCAACTCCAATACCATCATTATGAACGGTGGTTTTAGAAACCCATTCGATAAGTTTGCGATCGGTGCGAGGGAGAATATAATCCTGACCGGGTTCAAAACGGATTACCCGCCGGATTATTTCCGCTCCTCTGGTAATCGAAAGAGAACCAGTCCAATCAGTGACCACATTAACGGTGGAATCATACCGCAGTTGTCCCCAGATAATTCGTAAATGGTAATAACCGGATTCAGTATCCGCTACCATTGAGTCAACATCCGAAGAATTCAAAATAGGATCGGCGTAATCAACATCGCTGCTGACCTCGGTTACTAATTCGGGGTCATCAAAAGCCGGTTTTTCGGCAGTGGCGGTATAACCCCCGAAATCACTGTTAAGATTGGTATCGTTAGGAGTGGTGGTAAGGTTCTCAGGATTATTGGAACATCCCACTGTCCAGAATACCAAACTTAAAGTCAGAAGAGGTAACAGAAGTTTTCTTAACATTTTTTATTCCTCCATATATAGAAATTATAAAATTAATAAGTTTTAAAGTTTCAATTAAAGAGAAAACAACTTTTGTGCCATTATTCTTCTGAATAGCTAATGGGTTGTATTACAATAAGATATAAAACTTACAGTAAAGAATTTAAGAAATTATTTCTGTACCAATAAGTACATTAGATATTTTATGAACTTGAAGGTACGCGAAAATCAAATGATATGTAAATTCTAAATATTATTTTTCCGGGAACAATAAATATTAGTAGGGTGGAACCCTTTAGTGGTTCCGCCTTTTTTTGATTGTTGGCTTAAATTTATTCCCTTCCCAATAAAACAGGTTATGTTCCATATAAATATACCGTGTGGTGTGCCTATTTTTTTTAAGAAATTTGGGAAATGAAGCCGTTGGCTTTTTGCAATTTCTTTCGAGCTGTTTTCAAATCACAGGAACGTTGTTTCATCACAATGGCTGTTTTGACAGAGCCTTCTGCTTGATTGATTAGCTTTTCCGCTTCTTCCAAAGAGATGCTAAAAATATCCATTAAAATCTTACGTGAACGAGCGGCGAGCTTTTCAGAATTAGCTTGCAAGTCAATCATCAAATTACCGTAGGTTTTCCCCAGTAAAATCATCGCAGTGGTGGAAATCATATTGAGGGTCATTTTTTGAGCGGTGCCCGATTTCATTCTGGTCGAGCCGGTGATTACTTCGGGACCAACATCGAGCTCAATCAAGCTATCTACCTTCATATCGGCAAGAGCGGAATCATCAATCTTATTACAAACGATAAAAGCTGTTTTACATCCTATTTTTTGGGCGTAAGTTAAACCCGCAAGAGTATAAGGAGTCCTTCGGGAAGCCGCCAAGCCGATAACGAAATCATTTTTATCAAGCTCAATTCTTTTCAAATCCGCTATGGCTTCATGTTGTCGGTCTTCCACTCCCTCTTGTGACAGAACAAGGGTATCATACCCTCCGGAGATAACTCCCACAATCTGCTGGGGTTCGGTGTTAAATGTAGGAGGACACTCGGCGGCATCCAAGACCCCCAAACGTCCCGATGTTCCCGCACCGATATAAATAACTCGCCCTCCATTTTTCAAAGTAGCGGCAAATACCTCGGCAGTTTTAGCTATTTGGGGAAGTTGTTTTTCAACCGCAAAAGCAACGGTTTTGTCTTCTTCGTTGATTTTTTTGACAATCTTTAAGGGACTAAGGCGGTCAATATCCAAAGTATTTTTATTTATCTGTTCGGTTTTTAATTTTCTCAGGTGCTCTATTAAATGGTTATAATCACGCATACGAAAAATTAACCAAATCATCGACAAGAAGCAATAAAAACAAAATTTGATTGAAAAAAAGAAGGTAACTATAAGATATTATTGTTGAAGAACAATGCGCACAGAGTCTTTTTTTGATACTACTATCGACCCCAAATGTCCTTTTAAATGATCTCGATTAATATTATCAGATAGCTGAGAGGGAAAACGCACCGGCAAAAACTCTTCCGACAAAGCACTGTCTGGTACACCCGTGTAGCCGTAGACATAAAGATAATACCAGCCGGTATCGGGAACATCGGGATTACTTTGACGAAAAGCTTCCGGGGGATAGGTAGCGCTATTGGTTTGAGATGTAACATATTCGCTAAAGCCGAAGCCGGTATAGATTGAATCTCTCAACGTAGCCGCGATTACATAACCTTCTATTTTGCTGGCGCTACTCCAATCTATTTTAACATCAAGAAGTGGGGTGGAAATTCGTTGCTCGGGGAATATTGATATAATTGAAAAGGTATCGGTTACAATAGTATTAATAGTATCAAGGGAATTTGAGGGGTCCTCAATTTCTATCTGATAGGTTTGAGGTAGCAACAAGGGAGTTGGAAAATCGGAAAAGGAATATACCGAATCAAGAGCAAACGAAGGATTGTTGAAAGATAGAGTTTGATTGTTAAATTTAATCTGGGCTATAGATAAAACAGTGTCATTGCGTTTTAGAGAAAGGGCTATTTGAGTAGAATCAACACCGGCTTTGTCGATATTGGGATTTTTTACGATAAAACCTTTGATATAATAATCATTGACAGATACCGGATTTATAGAAGTCGAAGAGCCATTACACCCATACAATATCCCCAGAGTAATTATGATAAGCAAAATCACTAATCCGTAGGTTGTTTTTTGGAAATTGTGGTTCATACAATATTATATCGACTTCTTTTGTATATCAATTTAATGATAAATATAGTTGTGTCTTTTATCAAGACAATTTAAATGGTTACCTATTTTAATTTTAATTTCATAAGTATAAAAAAAGCCACCGATAGTGGCTTTTTTAAGTTAGAATTCAGCAATTATTCAATTGTTATTTATTGTTAAAAAATATTTTTTTGAAAAACATCTCCGCCGGACAAATTTTGGTGAAAGAAGATTGTATCAGATTCAATCCTATAAAAGCCGTAAATAATAGCCAGTAAGGAGAAATTAACCAATACAACAAAAGTGACACCAAAATCATTATACCCGCAAATAATCTGACAGAGTTTTCTAAAGTCATTTATTTTTTCCTTATTGCTTATTGGAATCCATAAGTCATTTTAAAATACACATTATCATTTTTGGCAAATTGTCCAAAATCGGTACTCTGATGTTTTCCATCAAAAATATTGCTACCTACTTTCAAAGTGATTTCATCGGTATATTTATACTCGGCGGAAACCAAAGCATAAACATCGGCATCGGAAGGTGAATAAAAAACAAAACCTGAAAGAATAATCGTTTCGGAGTTGAGTTTTTGGGTAACACGACTGGTTAATAAATGATAAATCTCATCACGGATATAACCTTGGGGATTCATTTGCTGTTGTTGAGCTTTATAATTGTCGTAATCGAGCATATAACTCAACTGCCACTGAGCATTAACGGTAAGGTCAGTGGCAACCTGACGTTCAAAACCCATCAGACCGGAGACAGAAGAATTGGGCATAAAAGGGTTGTCGCCATTTTTGTCTTGACGGGAGTCATAATAACCGCCCTCCAGCCATAAAACCCCGCTAAATACCGCACCGCGAAGAGAAGCTCCGTAGAGATTGAGTTTGGGATAAACAGCGGTCATATTAATCGGATCGAAACCAAAAGGATTTTTATAAAAACCATGATAGAAATACAAGGCGGTTTTAAAATTACCTACGCTTCTTTGGTAACGGGTGGCGATTTCACTGTTTTTGAATTTCGGCTCCGGTACCGGAGGGTCAAAATAATAAGAAGGATCTATTCCCGTTCCTACAATAGCCCCCCTTCCGCTGTTCGCCATGGGATTGAAATAACTCAATCGCTCCCCTTGGGGAAGACGGTTGGGTTCAAAACGCGGTGTCCAGACAAAAGAAAAGGAACCAAGGGGATTATAATATTCCATTCGTAAAGCATTTTGAGGAGCTTTTAAATATTGGTCATCACGTCCGATAAAAAGAGAATAATAATCTTTGGCAAAGACATCATTGATAAAAATCAAATCGCCCGTCCCCCATGTAAGGACCTGACGGCCAATTTTGAAATCAAAATTGTTACCCATTCTAAATTTCATATAACCTTCACGAAGTTCCCAATCGTACTGGGATGAATCAGCGCCGTCATAATAAAAATCGAGCCGTCCGAAAAACTCTCCTCTATCACCGAAATGTTCCAAGCGCAATTGAAGTCGGGTTTCCGAGGCTGTTTGCTCGGTATTGGTGGGATTGTTTTTATCGAGCCTCCCTCCGTAAAGACTTTGCAAAAAACCGCTGATATTCAAATCGGACTGAGCAAAAGTCGGTGTTACCGCTAAAAGCAGTAACACCAGTATAATCATTGATATTCTTCTCATCTACATTACCCCCGCTATTTAATATATTTCCGTGGCGGATTTTTGAGGTAACGTTCCGTGAAAATACCTTTATCGACTCCAACATTATAGCTTATTTTCGAAAAAGTTACCGTAGTTTTACTGCCTTTTTTAAGGTTTTCCATCGTTCGCACCGTAACCGTGGGAATATTATCAATAGTCTCAATCTTGTTAGCGGTGAAACGACGAATCATTTTTCCTCTTTTATCAAAATATTCCTCTTTAAGAGGCAAGTAATTGGTGGTATCAATATAAGAAATTTTCTTGGCAAATCCTTTGTAAGGCTTTTTGGGAACAGATTCGATAACAAAAACCGGTTTCCCATCTAATTGTGAGACCTCTTTAAAAGTATGGTTGTCTTCGGTCCAATGGCGTCCGGAAACATCTTCATAAGTAAAATCGGAGCCCACAAAACTGGAGTTTTTATCATCGGCGGAAATGGGTTTTACCAAATCAATGGAAGGGATATAAATCCAGCGCAGATCGTTACCGTCGGGAATCTTATGAACCATAAAAGTTAGACGGGCAACATCGGAAGGCTTTCTAAAATAAGTGTAATAATCCTGCCTTCCGCCTTCTTTAAGGTCGAGACGGAGCATGGTAAATACCCGGTTTCGTTCTTTCCCTCTTTTGTTTGTCAAAGTCATATTGACTTCGGCGATTCCGTCATTACCGGCGTAGTAATAACTGAGATGTGATTTTTTCATAATCGCGGTGGCATCGTAGGCAGCCATGGTCGAAGTAGCAAAAAGCGCCAAAACCAATAATGATGCCAATAAGTACCGAGTTGCATTTTTCATTCTAATTTCCTCTATTATTTTATGTTTATTTTTTGTTTTTCATTTATTCGTGTTTTTTGCTTTCTTTTTGATGGGTGGCCGGGACAACTTTGGGAAAAAGAGTCTTTTGAAAAATATGAGCTATTGCCGGTAGCAAAAGCATGGTAACCAATCCTGAGACCAATTCAATAGCAAGGAAAAAAGCACCAACGGTTATGTAAGGCACCAAACTCGAGAATAACATAGGCACAAACCCGATAGAAATCACAAGTACGTTACGCATAATGGCTCGTCCCACTCCTTCAAAGTTGTCGTGAAGCGATTGATGGAAGTCGTTGGTACGTCTATAAGCTGTCCGCAAGCGTTGGATAAACTGAATAGCAAAATCAACCGACAAACCCAAAGTCAAAGTTGATAAAACAGAAATAGGCATATCATAAGGCTTTCTGATAAATCCGATGAATCCATATATAGCCATAACCGTAATCGTTAAAGGCAACATAGAAATCAGTCCCCATCTTATCGAGCGGAAGAGAAATACCATCATAAAGAAAACAATAAAGTAAGCCAAAAGAAGAGCATCGCGCATACCACCTACCATCTTTTCTTGCCAGACAATATTAATATATGGTAACCCTGCCCAATGAACTTGAATACCCAGAGGAGGAGGATTATCGGCAATAAATTTATTGGCTTTTTCAACAACTTTAGAAACAGCCTGATTGTCGCCGTTTTTCATCTGCACCCAAAGATTGGCATCTTTATAATCGGAAGTTACAAACTTAAATAAATCATCAGGATTTCCTCCGGACATCTCGAAAAGAAATAGTAATTGAGCTATTTCTTTCCTGTTGGAAGGAATAAACATCTTGGTTGAATCTTCTCCGTATAGTTCATAGCGGATTTTTTTAATAATGTCCGGTAAACCGGTGGTGGCTCCCACATTCTTCTCTTTGCCAAGTGTTTTTTGAACACTCTCAATATATTTTTCCACTTTGGGATCTTTTATATCATCTTTTTTTTGTCCTTCAAAGACGAGATAATTCATATAAGTCCCCGCCAGATGGGCATTCATGACTTCATCAGCCTGACGAATGGGGTGTGATTTTTTGAACCATTTCACCGGATTGTCATTAACGACGATCAATGATAAACCTACGGCGGAGATAACCATAACAACCAAAGCCCAGGCAACAATCGCTTTGCTGTGAGCCGTAGAAAAACGTCGAAAGTAATGTAATAAACGGGATAAAACAGTTTTTGATTCATCTATTTTAGTAAAGCTACGTAAGGTTTTTGTTGAGATTAATACGGCAAAAGCAGGATTGAGCGATAGAGATAACAACCAAGCCACCATGGTACCAAAGCCTATGAAAATACCAAAAACCCGTACCGGCGGAATGGGAGTAATAGCAAGAGCAAAAAAACCAATAGCAGCCACCGAAGATACAAATAGCATCGGAATAAATAGTTCATTGATAGAATGTCGAATAGCGGCATCTTTATGCTGGTGTTTGGTGTAATGACTGTGAAATTCGGAAATAATGTAAATGGAGTTTATCACCGCGATAGGTATGAGAAATATGGGAATCATCGAAGCCATAATATGCACCGTGTTACCGGTGAGGATTAAAAGCCCCATTGCCCATATAACGGACATCAACGCTACAATCAAAGGAGCGATAATTATTTTTATTTTACGGAAAAACATCAACAGCAGGAAGAAAATGATTACAAAAGTGGCTGGCGCCGCATAAGCCATCTGAGCGAACATCATCGTTCCAAAAGAGTCTTCCGCTACCGGCAAACCGGCAATATAATATTTTTCATTTCCTTTGTATTTATTGATAATTTTTTTTATTTGTTCAGAAATTTTATAGGACATATTTTTGGATTCGATAGGGATAAATATAGCAATTGCTTTACCGTCATCGGAAGCTAATTTTCCCCGCAGAATAGGATTTTCTTTGATTCTTTTGAAAATATATTGTGCCTCTTCGTTGGTGGAAATTTCATCTCCCATAAGGGTTTCGATAATAATCGAACCTCCGGGACCTTGTTTAATATCATCCACCACCGAAGGTGCAAGAATATCATCCACGATGACTCCATTAATGTCTTCTATTTCTTCGGTAATGCGATAAACCCGATCTAAAATGTCGGGAGTAAAGACATTATTGTTGGAGACGACACCGACCACGATAAAATCATAGAGGTTAAAAGTTTCTTTGGTTTGATTATCGAAAACTCGGTTAGGTTCATTTTTATTGAGCATATTTTCCGGGTCGGTGTCTATTTTTATTTTGGGAAATTGAAATGCGAAAAATATAGTGATTAAAACAGAAACAATAATAATAATCCAGGGATGTTTAATGGAAAAATTAGTAAGAGTTGTTTTCATATAGTAATCCTCATTTTATGTTTTTGCCTTTTTAGATTGAGTTTTGTTTCAAACGATGCAAATATTATTTAAGTTATTTTTTCCTCAATTATTGATGAGTGAAGCGATAATCAATTTTATGAAAGAAAAATTGAAATTCATAAAAAATCAAATAAATATTTTGGAGATGAAAGGAGAATTAGGTGTTATTCCTCAAATTTTTTCTGCCAATGCTTTTTTACAACATCGTTAAGCTTTTTTTCCAATAGGGAGGGGAGCTTTAATTCCTTGTTTTCACGGCAGAGAGAAACCGTTTTTTTCAAGGTGTCAACCATAATACGACAGTTTTCGCATTGTTTGAGATGATTCTCAATTTCCTGATATAAATCAGAGTCAATTTGTCCGTCAATGTAATCGTTTAAATCATTAACGTAGTCTAAACATTTTTTTCCCATAGCGCTCCTCAAAAACCTTTGATAACTGTTCTCTGATTGCGAGTCTTGCTCTGAGGACTCTTGATTTTGTCGACGCCACCGATTCATTTATAATTTTCGCTACCTCTTTAATAGGCAATTCTTCGATATATCTTAATAAAAAAGCCTCTTTATATTTCAAAGGAAGAGAATCAATTGTCTTATCGATAATTTTTTTTAACTCTTCGTCTTCAAGCTCCTTATGGGGGTCTTTCCACTCAAAAAAACCGGGAATAGACTTTTCATGTAGGTTTTCGGCTGTTTGGGTGGGCAGATACTCCTCAATTGGTTTCAGGTCAGTTTGTTTTTGTTTGGCCAAAAGAGCACGCGTTTGGTTTAAGGCTATGGAATACAACCATGTACCAAAAGAGGATTCCTCACGAAAACGGTCAATATTGTCAATAACCCTTAAAAAAGTCTCCTGTACAATATCCTCAGCATCTTCAGCATTACCGGTCATTTTAATAGCCAGAGAGTAAATTCTATTTTTATTGTCATTTACTAAAGTAGTAAAAGCATTAAAATCTCCGGCTTTGGCTCTTTTAACCAATTCTCTTTCATTCATAAGACTTCAATATATATAAAAATGATTCATTAAAATAGTAATTTATCCTATTTTTTCAATAGAGGAGTATACTATTTGAGATAATAATGAAATTGTAATTTTTTGCATCTTTTATTTAAAAATTTTATCTAAGATTAGTGTTGAATTTTTGAAAAAAAATATTAAATTATCGGAATTTTTGAAACTAAAAGCATAGCTTTTAGGTTTAACTAAATAGACTGAAAATTAAGGCATCCGGGTTTAGTGACTTATGAACTGACAACAGTGATGCCTTATTACCCCCGTACCGTTCCCCTCCCCCGGTGCGGGGATTTTTTTTGATATTTTGGTAATTGTGGTTATTTCCTATTTATCCTTGAGATTCAACCGTGATATTCAATGGTCGGCAGACGGGGACGTCTGCCACTAACAAAACTCCTATCGTTTGGAAAAAGCATCCAATAAGGAAAGCAAACGATCAATATCCTTTTCGTTGTTGAAAAGATGAATGGAAGCTCTGATAGAACCTTCCCTTGGGACAAGAATTATTTTATTTTTTAAAAGGAGCTGGTGAAGTTGAGGGAAATTATTACAGGTGAAAGAAAAAATCGATGAGCGGTGTTTGGGTTCCATAGACGAAGTGATAGTATAAAAGGGATTGCTCTTAATATAATTTGCCAATCTATCAATAAGAGTGTGGTTGTGGGTTTGGATATTTTTTATACCCAAATCTTTGAAAAGCCCTACCGAAGCTTTCATCCCCACTAAATTCAAAACAGCATAATACCCCAATTCAAAACGATTGGCAGACTCAAAGAAAGGCAAATCATATTTGAAAAGGTCGGTGAAATTCATCTTCCAGTCAGCGCCTTTCCAACTTATGAAAGGAGAGTTTATCTTGTCGCGGATATGATCGGCTATATAGAAAAATCCGCAACCTTGAGGGGAGAGCATCCATTTTTGACAGCCGGAAGCAAAGATATCGATACCAAGTTTTCTTACGTTTATCGGTTCAACCCCCATCCCTTGAATGCCGTCGACAACTAAGATTATATTATGTTTTTTACATATTTCACTTATAGTAGCCAAATCATTTTTATATCCGTTGAAATATTGAACGAACGAAAGAGCTAACACTTTAGTTTTTTTCGTAATAGCTTTTTCAAATATATTTATATCGAAGAAGCGGTTGGTTGATTTGATGAATTTTAACCGGAAACTTTTTGTCTCCGCTGCTGCGCGCCAGGTGTAAACAAGAGCGGGGAATTCAATATCCGATACCAGCACCTCATCACCTCGTTTTAACGGTAACCCGAAAGCGGCGATATTGAGACCGAAGGAAGTATTCATCCCCAAACCGACTTCTCTTTTGTGAGCACCGATTAAACCTGCATAGTCGCGGCGTAGTTCTTCTTGGATGTCGTGAACATAAAAAGATTCATCTTGGTCAGCTCGCAGGCGGATTTTGATATTATCGGTAACAGCTTTTTCCACTAAAACGGAAAAAGGGCAATACGATGCGGAGTTGAGATAAACTATTTTATTGGTATGGGGAAATAATTTTCGGGCTTTTTGAAATTTTTGTTCCATCTTGTTTTTCATAAGAGGCACCTCTTAAAGAGAATATAAGTAGCTGATTATTATCAACCCTCCGCTTATCTTTAGAAAATAACTGAGCAGAATAAACATTAAATATGATATGGGCAGTTTGAATCGCACCGATAGTGCCATTGTAATGGGAACAGCCCCAATAGTGAGAGCCATAAGTGCCACTGCCATACCGGCTCTGACACCGGTAAAGGGAATCACCAAATAAAAGAGGCTATAACCAATCGTGGGAATGATAATAAAAAAAAGAAATTCCATTAAAAAGTTAACGATAAACCATGACCATCCGGTATCTTCTAAAAATAGAGGGGAAATATTTCCGGTAAAACCCCATTTTTTTCTTATCAGTTCCAAAATAATGCTTATCAACAACAAATAAACAACACCGGTGATAAGACAATAAATCATTAAAGAAATTGAAATCATTTAAAGCCATCCCTTCTTTTTGTACCATTGATAAGTTTCTTTTGCTCCTATTTCAAAGGGGATTTGTGATTCGTATTGTATCTCTTGCTTTGCTTTGACTGTCGAAATTTCCCAAGAAGCTAACAATTCGTTTGCTTTCTCCAAAGTAAGCATTGGTGTCGCATTGACGAGCTTAAACAATGTTTCTGAAAAAATAGCGATTAGTTTGAAAATTGGAGCCGGTATGAGTAAGGGGATTCCTTTTTTTTGGCAACCTTTTTCAAGCAGTTTGATCATTTCTTTCATAGAGTATGCTTTCTTTTCAGCGATAAAATATATTGCTCCCGATTTGGTCTTGTTAACCAAAGCCAGATAAACTGCACGGCACAGGTCATCGACATGCACCAACTGAAGTTTGCGGTTTATATTACCAATATAAGGTTTAATCCTGCGGTTAACGGTTTGGAAGAACGAAAAGATTTCTTTATCCCCGGGACCATATACACCCGCCGGTCGCAGAGAGACGACATTGAATTGTTGAGCGAAAGATAACGCCGTTTTCTCACCGGCAAGTTTGGATTTGCCATAGGTGGTGATGGGATGAGGAGGGTCAGATTCCTTTATGGGATTGATACCATCGGAAGTACCGGCGGCGGCTAAAGAGGAAATATAGATGACTTTTTTCACCTTGGGGTTATAGTTTGCTATGGCTTGGAAAAGATTGCGGGTGCCTGTTTTGTTAACCTCGAAAAAGGTTTGCTTCTTTTTGGCTTTTACCACGCCGGCATTGTGAATGATGTAGTCAATATCGGCAACCATTTCTTTTAATGTTTCCGGGATGGTAACATCGCCATACCGATACCGGAGATTCAATCCTTCCAATTGGCTCAAATCGGCTGTTTGGCGCACACCGGCAATGACGTCAAATTCTTTTTCCAAAAAAGTGCGACACAGCCGAGCTCCGACAAATCCATTGGCACCGGTGATTAACACGGTTGGTTTTTTCTCTGCCATAGGTGAAAAGGTAGTAAATTGGAAACATAAAAACAAGAGGATATGAGCAAAGTGAGAAATGTGATTTGA
>Ga0114931_10006743_pt1 | contig 14098 bp, 4 predicted proteins | sample 2SBtaG_FD_89579 | JGI IMG/M metagenome (GOLD analysis project Ga0114931, IMG submission 89579) | Deep subsurface microbial communities from Kolumbo volcano to uncover new lineages of life (NeLLi) - 2SBTROV14_V59a metaG | ecosystem: Environmental > Aquatic > Marine > Volcanic | place: Kolumbo...
CGGGCCAGCAAATCGATCCAGTGCGCGCAGCGCACAGATTGCTGGTCCACCAAGTGCCAGATCGGTAAGCACCTCTGCCAGGTCATCCGGCATTCTGCCAAGATCAATCTCGCCATCATGCAGTGCTATAGCTCTGGCAACATGATCTCTCCAAGCGTCATCGCCGGAGGCATCCTCACCGGCCCACTTCACGGCCAGATCATGTTGAGAAAACCACTCCCAGGTCGCCTCAGAGTAGTAGTGCTGGTCCAGAAGTATGGGCGCAGCCCAGTACCATTGTTCATCTGCGCGGCCATCTACTGACTCCGGAACACGCAGTTTATTGAGCCGTCGAGTCAGATCTTTCAGAATCCACTTGCGCAGTATAACTAGCGTGGGAAGCCGCCCGTTACCCTGCTCACGTGCTAATACCAAGGGATCATAATGGTGGGCGAGCGTAATGCATGGGTACATCAGGGCGAGCACCGGCATACCTGTCGGACGTCCCTGTGATACAGCGATACGCAGCAGCAAGGTACGACTGCGACGTTCGCGCTCCTCGCTGGTGTTTATGGCATCCGGTTCATGAAGCTTCACCGCTCGACGCTCAGCCTCGTAGCTGAGCAATGTCGAGATCACCTTGGGCACCACTCGCCAGCTTGAAAATATCAGTCGCTTGGTCAAACGAACACTAGCGTGCTGCCGGAACGGTCCTTCCAGTTCGTAGTACGGCAGCGCAGGCGGCAACCAGAGCAATTTCCACATACCGGAATCAATGACTTGTTCAGTCAGTCCACGCAATCGTGCGTTGCGCGGGTCAAGTGCCTGATAGCGCTCCATGTCATCCCAAGAGAGCAATAAATGACATGACTTGGCAAGGGCTTGCGAAATCACCTTGCGCTTGTCGCACATCTCAAGTGCGGCATGAAAGCTGCGCTTGAGTTTATAGTCTTCCATGAAATTGAGCAGATATGACGAGGATTTCCAGTATTCGAGTGTGTCATGCATCTCCAGCTCACGCGCAACCGACTGGAGTTCGACATAAGCCAGTGCATCGCCGGGATGAAGCCGCACGTCCTTCGGTTCGATCTGGGTCAGCATCCCTGCGCGATCATCGGTCACAGACAATCGCTCTGTGCGTGCTATAACCCGTCGCAACTTGCGCTGAATATCGGCTTTCAGAGATTCAAGGCGCACGGGTGATTTTTCGTTAAAGCGCAGGAGCTCATAGCGGTATTCACGTAACAATTCGGCGAAATAATCTGTCCTTTTCCTGTCACGAAACAAAAACTCCAGCGTATTCAGAAAATCCCGATAGTGGTCATCGTCGCCACTTTCATCCGAAAGCGTGTACATTTTGTAAGGGGTCGCAGACAACAGCAACACCCGTACCGAGTTCTCGGCTTCCGAATAATCGAACAGCTGGCGTGCCAGTACGCTCGCGGCATCTTCCCCCGCTAACAGGTGCTTGAATCGCTGGAACTCATCCAGAATCACCAGATCTGGCTCCAGCATCTCCACACAGGTCTCGGCAAGTAGCCCTCTCAACTCACCGATAAAGGCGGAACGTTCCAACCGGGCCTGCCGTGAGATGCGTGAATCGCTGCGACGAAACTCGCTGCGAAGACGCTTGAAGCGCTTCTGCATCCCGTCCTTGCCATTTGCTCTTGCTTCCTGGCTATACACACGCAGGCGGCGTCGGAACAATTTCCTGAGTCCTGGAGATATATGATGTTTGTCATGAAAGGACGCTATCTTCCATCGGAAAGTTTCCGTCCCGACATTCCCCTGGAACACATTCATTGGTGCGCTACCGGAGAACTTCCAGATTCCTTCCAGCAACCAGTACAACAACACGCGTTCCTGCACCACACCAAGATGGCTCTTGAGGTCAAAAGAGGTCCCTGGAGTGAAGGAAATAAAGTTAATCCGGCTGCGGTTCAGATCGTGCAGTTTGAGCAGCAAGAGTGTGATGCGAGTCGGCAGCGTCTTGCCTTCATCACCCAGCACGTTGAGACGTTTGATATTCTGGCGGGCGATATCGGCATTGGAGCAGATATAGACAATATCAATCCTTTTCACCATATCCCACAGGTGATGCAATGTGCGGGCAATCACGGCCCTGGCAATCAACGTCTTGCCAAGACCGACCTCGTCAGCGACCAGAAAGCGGTGTGTGGAATGTTTGCGCTCGTAGAGTTGCCGGAATACTGCGGTGGCTGTACGTCGCTGGAAATCCTTGAGGCCACGATCTACCTCGCGGAGGTCGGGCAGTGTGATGCGGCTAACCGGCATTTCGGGCAAGCTCCTTGCGGGCTGCCCAGAGAGGCTCCCAGATCTGGTCGAAGTCATCTGGAAGTAGCGCACGACCCTCCTCGGTGCTTTGCAGCTCTGTCACAAGTTTCTCTACATGGTCTAGTTTCTCCGGGCTGCGCTCCAGCGCACGTACCAGCGACTCAAACATCGGTATTGCTGTATGAAAGCCCTCCCCCTGCGTACCTGAACCAGCCTGCTGAAGATTTCCGGCGAGATCTGACAAGGAAAGTGTACCATCCTCGGCCAGCAGGAGGAGCAGGTAGCGCATAACCTGTTCACGATCCTTGAGCATATAGCGCAGCAACTGCTGACGCCGGTTTTCCGGAAATCCAGTACAGGGGAGATTGAGTACAAAGCGGCAGATACCAGACTTGTCGTTTACAGTCACCTGCCCTTCAAAGGCAAAGAAGGTGGTCATGCTCTGGAACGACATACCACGATAGGCCAGCTCCACCTTATTGCCGACAGAAACCTGTTGGGCAGCCGCGTCCTGTTTTAGCGTAATAGGCCAGCACTCGATCATGAATTCGGCATCCAGCCTAGATGGATTGCCCCGGGAAGTAAGCTTTAGATCATACAGTGACTCATCAACCTCCTCTGCATGCACCTCCAACTCCATATCCGCCACATACTGACGCAAATTATTTAAGGCACGATCAACTAACTGCTGGCCGGTATCGCCCCCCTCCTTACCCGGAGAAAACGGCTCCAACAGGTCACGCAGGACGCTAATGCCTTTCTGCTGCGGAGCAAGGATTGCTTTAGCTCCCATCTTCCGGGCCTGACCCCGCATTTCGACCAGAAACTCAACATTATTATGGAAGGCGGCGTTTGTGGCATTGGCAGAGCCGGTCCAAACATATCCCAGATCGCCAATATCGAAGGCAAACAACTTGGTATGCAAACCATCCAGCGTGGAATCAGGATCAGTTACTGTCTCGTTATCGGTACTCTCCTCCAGCCCTAGATCCGGCACATCACTCAATGAAAAAGTCTCGAAGCTATCCAGCACAGCAGGCTTGACCACCATCAATGAATCAATACGGGAAATCAATGTCTGTTTGGAAGTTCTTCTCAACCGATCCAGAGTATTCCCGGACAAGAAGGGTGAAATAATGACCCCACGGTCTGCCTGCTCAGGGAATGGCCACTCTACTCGGCCAGGCAATCCCAGGGGCCAGAATCGGACATCCTCAATATGCTCTGGCAGCTGAAACTCAACCCGATTGAGATCCGCCTCAAGTTGCTTGATCGTAGCGTTAACTGGCCGCGACAATCTCTGAATGGACAAGCCGGGCAATGCCTGTAGAAACCTGCTGAGAGGCTTATTGATCCTATTTACCCGACCACTCACCTCACCATCAAGCACCAGCAGCGTGTCCCAGGATCGATCAAAGGTCAGATTGCGCGAAGCACATAACAGCCTGTAGCGTGGTTTCTCACCCTTCGCCACGTAGCGGAGCACCCAGACTTTTGGGTGGAAAATACCACCAGGTCGATGAGCACGCGCTTCATGCACACACGGTTCTAGATAACTGAAAAGCGTCTGGTACGCTGCCGGGATACTGATCTGCCCCACCTGACAAAATACATGAATATGGTCAGCGTGCCGCCGAATGGCCTCGAGGAGTGCATTTGGGTCTGTGGTTGGCTCACCACCTTCACTCTCCCAGTCAAAGAAGGTGAATGCCAGTGGCGCGATCAGCAAAGCCATCAGGTCAAGTGAATAGGTTGTACAAAGCGCAGTGTCAAGCCGATACCCTTCCGGGGGGCGCAAAGACTCAAGCAGCAGATTTCGCTCTTTAGGCGAAAGCATTAGCCAGGCCTCTTGCCGAGGCCATTGAGAATATCCTTTACGATAGTCTGCACCTGCGGCCAGCGGTATGACAACCGACTTGTACCTGCCGCACCACTCCACATCTCCAGTGCTCGCACATTGTCGAGTCTGGCTAACCCTCGCTTGAGACGCTGCTCACGATGGTGAATCATTGCCCTGGCATTTTTTGATTTAATCAGAGCGGTGTGGCTACGCGCCTCTAGCGCAATATCAATCCATTGATTAATGAAATTCTCTGTCGGCAGTGGAACACGCTGATTGATACGATGTATCTCTTTCCAGAACTCATTGCGATCATCTGCCCATTGGGTGAGCGCCTGAATGGATTCACCGAGATCTGCAAGCCAGGCTTCCAGTTCGCCATGATAATGCTTGACAAGATCTGAGGTGCTCGCGCTTTCGCTATTTACTGCCACGCGTTTCTCTGCCAGCATGAGGTTGTAAAACAATGCTGCCCCGTGCATCACCAGTGAAAACAGGCGCGTATGTTCAAGCTGGCTCTGTACAGTGTGTGAACATTCAGTAATCTGTGGATGCTTCCAGGGGAAGTTGGCTTTGTCCCACCACACGCCTTGGTCAACGAGAAACGCCAGGAAGGTACCGGGCACATTCGCCATAATCTGCTGACGCAAATACTCTGCTTCTTTTTTATCCAGACCTAGCGTTGCACCAAGAGGAAAATCCTGATCTGCTGGCGGAATACCATCGTGCCAATTTGCCTGCGGCTTGATTAGCTCAACGACTCCATCTTCGGCTGACGCGTGTACCCGTGTTCGCCCTCGATAATATACGTCCAGTGACCGATGATACTGATCCTGGGAACCAGGGTAACGACGAATACCAAATTCGTACAAACCCGACCAATAGACTGCACTCGGAAGACGCTGTAGCTTCGACTTTGCCTCCTTGCCAATAATACCGTTGGTATCTTCCGATTCCAAAAGGTCATAGATCAGATCTATTTCATGCTTTCTCGCCAACCTGCCCACGTCCCGAAACTTCGTTTTGCTCTCCTCGAGGGCCTGATAAATCCAGGGGACAAATAAAAAGTATTTAGCCCGGGTCTGGATCGTACTGATACCGGGGAACAACGCGTCAGCCAGTGCATCTCGCACTGTTCCAATGCCCAACTCATCCCGTGTATCCTGCTCACGAAACAGGTCTACGATATCGAGCGCCTTGCGGCGATCAGCTTCTGAGTAATCAAGCCATGCAAATGTTGATGCCATTTTAGCGCCTACATAGTATTGTCATTCGCTGGGATCATCTCGCACTACTCAAATAGTGGATGTAAGAACGCTACCTAGGAAGCACTGGCATCAAGTGGCTTTATGAAAATACTCGCTTCCCCGTGACCTGTTATGAAAAGGTGGCGTATAGCACGTGTTGCTGCCACATGAAACAAGGCACGTTCCTGGAACTCCGCCCTAACCCGTTCCACAGGATCCTGGGTATCCTTAACTGCTTTCTCTAACGGTACCGTGCCCTTTGAAACCGAAGCCATGAATACGACCTTGAATTCTAGTCCCTTTACCCGGTGCATGGTCGCCAGGCGGACGCCGGGCATGTTGCGGTTATCAGCTTCACGACGGACAAGTTTTCTTGTCGTAATATCCTGCTTCTTCATGAGTCGTGAAATGTCATCAAGAATATAATTCGTACGAGCAACCACACACATATCTTGTGTGTTAACGCCGTCCTTTTTCAACTTACCTATCTCGCCAACAATCCACTTTACCTCTTCTGTCAGACTGCCAAATAGACCGATTACTGGCGGCTCACCATGCATAAGTGAGCGATAACCATCAATGGGATCCTGCCCACCATCCAGATCATCTATAGATTCGTTCTTTAGTAGTGCCGTGGCAAATCGGCGAATCTCTTCCGTTGTTCGATAATTAATCCTAAGCTTTCTGCCACGACCACGAATATTGATACCGCACTGGGATAGCGATGAGTGCCTCTGGTATATCCGCTGGTGTGCATCACCGACAATAAACAGGTCATCTTTGTCCTCGGGCATTAATGACCTAATCAGTGTCATCATCTCTACTCCAAAGTCCTGCGCCTCGTCGACAATTATGCTGCGGTATGGTGGAGGAAGGGTCTCTTTGGCAATAAGGTCAGCCGCATCAAACGCTGCATCCTGGATCGTTGTAGCCTTTATCTGTCCTAATTGTATTCTCATTTCCTCAAACACAGGCCAAATTTCATCCCGCTGTTTCCGCTTTAGCGCAACTCCTCGGCCTGCACGGTTTGCCGAGAAATACTCCCGCTTCGTGGTAATACGCTGAGGAAGAATGACGTTTTCCCACTCTTCCGAAAAGAAACTATCCGGCAGATTTACGCTGGACGGGGCCAACTGCACTGCACGCCCCCAACATTTGTCATATTTTTTATCTCTACCACCTGGGTAAACAATAGCCAATGCGTATCCATTCCTTTTAAGGAACGATGTAACCCATGCGTCGAAATTTCTAACATCGATACGTGACATTTCCTCCGGCGAACAGATCTTCCTGAGATTTTCCTGGATATCGATGGCCAGGTTTGTCGAAAAAGTAGTAAAGAGCAGCTTTTCGCCGTCCTTGAGCACATTCTGCGCCAACCATTTTGCACGATGCATCGCAACCACGGTCTTACCGGTACCCGCGCCGCCTAATACACGCACAGGGCCATTCCAGCGCCTGTTAATCAGCTTTCGTTGGGATGGGTGCAGGAACACCCTCCATTTTTCCAGGGGCGCTTCAAGAATCTCCCGGAGCTCCATCTCGTCTCCGACCACATGGAATCTGCGCTGACTGGCTTCCCGTTCAAGCGCTGCTGCATAATCCGTAGTATCAACTTCAGCTTCACCGGCTGCGGCATAATCACGAAATATCTCTTCTTCTGGCGTACCGGCCGCCAATAAGTAAAGTGCCTCAAACGCCTCCACTGGCAGCTTGCTCTCCATCGCTTCCAGTGCTTCTTCTGTTGTAATTCTTCTCACCGCCTGCAACTGACTTTCCGGCACACCCAACCGCAGCAGCTCCTTGTCTTTCAGCTTAAAGAGAGGGGCTTCTTTTGTTGACGGCTTCCCTTGAGAAACCGACACAGGAACCTCGGAACTCTCACTGGATTCAAACAACTGGAGCACCCCCGTATGCGGGTTGATCGCACAACGATGACGCCGCGCCCAATCATAGGCGTTGTCATGCTTATCCACCCATAAAAGCACATAAACATTGCCGCTTGAAGGCTTTAGCACTACACCACGATAATCCTGATCGATTCTAACTGAGCGGAAATTCTTTTCTTCTGCCTTATTGATCTTTTCGTAATTAATGCCACCGCCCATGGGGTTGTGCCTGAACTTGGCAACAAACTCCATTACCTTTTTTTGCTTAGCCTTAGGTATTGCTGCAAAGGCTTCGAGAAAACGGTCGCCAATTGCAACCCTCAGTTCTTCCATCAGATTCTCCCACCAAGCAACTGCTCAACAAGTTTGTTTATCCAGCCCTCTGATTCCAGACTGACTAAGGACCATCCCGGAATTTCCGGTAACTCCTGAATCGGCTCCAACACAACCGCCACCTGCTTATCACCCCAACATAACTCTGCTGTCAAAATAACCTGTCCATTCTGTTCCAGATCAACACCCACCTCGGGACAATCCACATCTGACTCCATAATAATTTGCAGGGCAGGCTTGTCGATGACGGATAACTCAAACACTTCCTTCCAGGGTGTTTCTTGTTCCGGCGCTTCCTTTATATCACTACGTATTTCTCGCCACTGTTCCAACAGTACGTCATAGGCATGATTCCGAATCCCTTCTTGCGTTCCTCCCACAAATGTAGGCGCGAACTGGAGCATATTAAATGCGTGCCAGTATCCCCTCCAGTATTGATTAAAGTCGTTACTCTGTTGCGCAGCACTTGTGTCCAGACTCAAATAGGCGAATGCGTCCGCCTCAATCCGACCTAGCGAGGTTAATGAACCCCTAGGCAAACCCGCGAGGATTTTGACAGGCGCTGAATCGGTATCGATACATTCAAGAAGACCTCCGAAGACTATCGCATCATCTGATTCCAACTTTTCCTTCAAATGCGGCGCAGGCACCACCTCTGAGAGTTCCTTGTAACAAACCGATGTAAGATCCGAATTAAAAGACTCGGGATTTAACCAACCAATCACATTACCGAGAGCAATCTGGGCAAATGTAGTACGCGCCTCAAATGGGTCTTCTAACCAGCGCAGCAACCATCGAAAACTGCCTTCATTAATGACCGGGGATAGTGTCGACGCTGGCTTCCAGCCTGCCGTCCTGGCCAGGGCATCATAACGAGCCAACATATCTGCCTTCAGATACCTCTGCAAGTAATCTCCCGCCGAGAACGGCGGTGCCTTGCCCTTCTCCGGCAAATCATGCCAGGCCAGAGACCAGACGACTTTTCCTGCTGCCAGCAACGCCATGCGCTTACGCGTATCGTCGGTTTGCTGATTGTAATGGTGACTGAATCCATCCAGATAAATCACCATTTCCGGAATCTTTTTTCGCTCACTATCCCGCGCCGGGCGTAGAACAAAATCCGCGCGCGTCTGTATCGTTACACCTTCTGAAGGACCATACTCGACTTGAGGCTCCAGTTCCCATACGCGTTCATTAACCACAAGTTGGAAACCCGCCTTACTGTTCACTGTTCGCCGTGTGACATTTAGTGAGAGATCAAGTGATCGAATAAAGCGCGCTTCAAGATCACTTTCAATCAGTGAGTTATCACCAATATCATCCAGACACTCAATTGCAACTAACTTATCAGCAGAAGCCAGAATACGCGTCAGCAAGTCCGTAGCAGACCGACGAGATATGACATCCATGTTTCGGCTATCCCGATAAGCAAGAATGCAGTGGTAGCAACCATCACGATTCTCATCTTCAACGCACTCACAGCCGATCAGTCGCTGCTGTGCCATGCGCAGCATTTCCAGAAGATTATCAGGTGTTCGCATTAACTCTTTCAGGTAGCCCGTACCGCCTGGTATACGGTCATAAATCACGAGGTAACGGCGTGACAAGCCGCTGGTGGACAGCATATTCATAACAGTCACTTCAAGATGATGCACATCACCCTTAAAGTAAGTTTTCAGCCCCAGGTTCAGGGCCCCTACGAAGGAATGCAGTGCAACTTCCGATTCTCCAACATCTCCGACAGGTAGCCGGATACGCACTGCCTCGGAAGTTAACTCACGATAGAGATAAAGACTTTCTATCCAATCAGATGCCTTCTCCTCAGCACCCTTACGGGATAGTGGGCAATCGAGCGCATGTGGAAACTGCCCCTTCCTCAGGCGTTCCCGTTTTACCATTCCGCAATGCCGACATATCTTGAATCCCCGGCGAGACTTAACTTCTCCGGCCACCTGGAACGCGTCGTCATCACCGCCATCGGGTCCAAAGTTTATTTCCCGCAATGTCGCATTACGCAGATACTCAAACCCGAAAGGCAGCTCATCCGAATCTATCCGGTAACCGCCCTGACTTGTCCCCTCGGGTATTTCAACCAGCATCTGCCGGTTATAGAACACGGGTTCCCGCTGTTCGCTGTCATCCGCTATCCGATCTTGCCGCGCATCTGCTCGCGCATAGACCTGGCGTAACTTCAACAAGGTGCGCTTCTGACCCACATCTCGCCAGCCAGCACTTCCGCAACCAGGGCAAACTGTATGTTTGTCACCTAATTCACTGAGATTCTCGACATGATGGCAATCCGGGCATAAGCGCCATTCCTGAGGCGACGCTAATCTTACGTCTATCTGTTCAATATTCAGTCGGTGAGCTACAGCGTAAAACTTTTGCTCCGGGGCCAGCTCCGCTAACGCCGCTTGGGCAGAACGCTGGAACGAGACCGACTCAAGCTCGTATCGTTTCCCGCCTTCCTCCACTTCACGCGATTCCCGACGTCTGAGGATTATGGAGTGCAAGGTTACTCCTTCTTCCGGAAACGCATAGTTGGGTAATAAACCTTCATCAGTAAAGAAATTGAGCGTCTGACGCTGGTTGTCACCCCGGATCAATGCAAGGAGCCCATCCCGTTCCTCGCGAGCTGCCCTGAGATAGAGATCTCGCTCTTCATCTTCAGGCAATCCTTCGTAATGACGTATTGTTTTTTTGAGATCATCAACCCGGCGTTTCAGACTTGCTCGATTCTTGACCAGGGTGTGCAGACGATCCAGTACCCGCCAGCCCACACCACCGTGAGTCTCGCCTCCCTTCAGAAAGTCTCCCAGGCGCTTTCTGGCATCGTCATCAAGATGTGGAAACATGGCAAAGAAGCCAGTCAGTAACGTCTCTGAATTCTGGTCAATAGAATCAAGCAAGTTATAGGGGAAACTGCTCCTGCGTCCTGCTTCTACGGCATCCAGTACAGGCTTCAGCAAACCAGGAATTGCCGATTCATCCACCCCGGTCGCAACCCAATGATCAAAGCTATAGGCGATCAGTTGCCTTTCGAGTACAGCCAGGGCGCGTAGAAACACTCCCGGTGGCTGTACAGCTCCAGCCATCATCTCAACCGGGTTTGCATAGAAATACAGATCATGGGGCAGCCCATTGGCGATAGTAAACGCAACAGCATTGCCATCGTGACGCCCGGCACGGCCTATACGTTGCAGGTAGTTAGCCTGTGCCGGAGGAACGGAACACAGTAAGACTGACGACAGATCACCGATATCGATGCCCATTTCCAGTGTCGGTGTAGCCGAAAGGAGGTTTACATCCCAGCTGTTAGCGCCATGTATAAAGGATTGCTCAATCTCATGACGCTGCTTCCCATCAAGCAGCCCTGTATGCTCGCTGGTCACTAATCGATGTGGCCATGCCCGGTAACTACGATCTGACTCAGGCACGCCAGAAAAACGATATCGGCCACTACATGCATGGCGTAAACAGGGCGCATCCTGAACTTCGCTGGCATCCGAAGCCGGTAAAACTAATGAACGTCGACAACGAGTACAGCTTAACCGGGAAAGGCGTTGTGTAACCCGCCACCGATCTATGTTCAGGCCCCATACCTCATTCTGTTTGGACTCTTTGCCAATCAGCCAACCATCAGACTCGAGGATATCCAGCATCAACGTACAGGCTTGTTCATACTCTGCCGCCACGAAAGGTTGGTCACTGCCCAATGTCTTGTGAAACCACCCTTCGTACCACTTTCCACTCTGGCTTAGCAACGCCTCAAAATTTGTGCTGACGTGCTCCAGGCTAAGAAAGGATGGTGGCCGTTGTCGGCGACCGTAACCTGGCATGAATGGCAACTTGTTTAACAAAAATTCTTTCCCGCCCTCGCGGATATAGCCATCGAGCACACCATCGTAAAAGGCTCCCTGCTGACGGAGTCGAGTCAGCACACCCCATAGAAACATCTTCACATCGCGGGAATTAGTACCCCGCATGCTCTCCAACTCTTCCCGATAGCGTCCAACCAGTCGTTCAGCCGTCCGTTCCAGCGCATCTCCTTCCACACCAACGCTCGCCACCTCTGTACGTTCGAGCGTCCGGCCTGTACCAGCACGCAACCCGAATTCCACAATAACCTCCCAACGCAGACGGCGACGAACCAGGTCCGGTAGATCACTGTCCGCAGGCAGACTACCAGTCCGTCGCAGCCCGTCATAATGTGCAAGCCACTGCATATTCGGTGCAATAAACGTCCCCACAAACTGAGCGGCGTCGCCCAGCTTTCTTCGCCAATAGCCGGGTACTTCGTCGGCAAGACGTCCAAGCGACATACTCTCACCCTGATCACGTATCAGGCCCGCAATCGCATGCCGTACTGTCTGGCTGTAGGTACGTGCACCGAAAAATCCTGCACGATGCGCGGCGTCCTGCACCGAATCTGAAAAGGCAATGAGCTTATAGTCGTCGTTGAAGGACGATCCATACAACTCACCAATCATGACACTGGCCAGGCTCGCCGAACGGTAGCCCAGCACTGTCAGAGTCTCACGCGCGCCACAACAGGGGCAATCTGCGCTCACGACAAGACGCCGTTCTCCACGAACCGTTTTCTGAACAAGCAAGTTTGGAGCCCAGACCGGGATGACAGATTCTACGCAGTCGGGGCAATCGGTGTCGTCCTTGTAGGGGGCCACCCGCAGGCAATGCGGGCACAGTAACTGCCGCAGTCCCTTGCGCACAGGGGATTCATCGGAAAGCGGATAGAACAAGGCAGCATCCGGTTTCTGGCCGAACCAGGTGGAATAGAACCGCTGGAGATCCGCTTTGATATATTGATCACCCTCGGGCTTCACAACACCCCAACCTGCCGCATGACATTCACGGCAGTGCAATACCGGCAAGCGCAACGGATCCGACAAATCCTGTACATCGTCCGCATGAACGAGTTCTGGTCGGGTACCTACGCTTGCCACCATGCGCCGCAATTCACGCAACCAGAACTGCAAACGCACCTGAAGGAAGGGTTTAGTGCGCTTGCCCTCCGGTAAATCCAGACGCCGTTCATCATCACGCCACAAGCGCGCCGCTGACACCAGTGCACAGAGACTGTCAATTAATATCCGGGCATGCTCTTCCCCTGGCAACCGCAACCGTTGCTGCCACCGGGATGCCAGTGCAACGAGGTCGCACAAACTCGCACACTCGCGAATCAACTCCTGGAAAGCACTATGATGCAGTAGAAGTTCGCCAAGCCTCACGGCCGCACTGTCCCGTTCACGAGCATCATCTGCATCCAGCGGCAATTCCTCTCCCAGCCAGAGACGGGCAGCAATGCGCAGATAGAGCGCCTGATCACGCAGTCCCGGCCGAAGATCGGCAATGTGGTCAGTCGGCCAAGCAACTTTCAGCTCGGATTCTCCATCAGCCTGTTGGAGATATTCATCTACTGTGAGCCGGTCTTCAACAACAATGGCGTCTTCGTCAAACGTCGTGGCAAATACCTGTTGCGCATAGTCACTGAGCGCTGAACTGGAAGACGCATCGCCCAGTGTCGCAGACGTTCCCACGCATGCCAGCTCATCACCTGCATCAAGCCTGTCGCGCAATCGTCGAATCAGGCACGCAAGATCTGTCCCCTGTGCACCATCAAAAGTATGTAACTCGTCCACCACCAGATAACGCAACGTTCCCGGCGTGTTGTGTCGCCACAATCGCTGGTCACGAGGCCTCAATAGCAGGAAATCCAGCATCTTGTAGTTGGTTAGCAGGATATCCGGGGGATACTCACGCAAAGTATCCCTGTGAGTTATCACCTGCTCTGGCGTCATGACCCGGTTCTCCCCCCCGTCGTCACCTGTAAACAGTCCGACACTCAGCTTAGGGTCAAGGTCGCTGACTTCTCGCGCAAAACGCCGCGCCTGATCAGTCGCCAGTGCATTCATCGGGTAGATAATGATCGCTTTGATCCCGGGTTGCCGATGGGACAGACAGTGATCCAACATGGGCAACATGAAGCATTCGGTCTTGCCTGAACCCGTGCCAGTAGCTACCAGGGTCGAACGGGCACCTTCGCCACACAGGCGCTGAAAAGCGATCAACTGATGCTGGTAGGGACGAAAAGAGACACTCAGCTTCTCGAACGGAAGTTGCGCGGCTTTTTTGGCAAGACGGAATGGCAGCTTCAGATCCAGCCATGGCCCTTTGAGCAAGGCCCCCGGCTGATCCAGAAAATCATCAATCAGCGTACGTCCGTCATCGCGACGGAAGTCTTCGCTAGTGAACGGAAATGCACTTGAAAGGAAGCGCCGAAGCGCATCCTCAACATCATGCGTAACGAGAGATGGCAGCACTACCAGACTCCGCCATTGTTATCACACGCTTCAATGGATTCGGAAAATCCGGCAAAATTATCAATCGCCTCATCCATCCTCCATATTTCCCAACCCTGCTCTTCCGCCGTGTCGCGGTCTTCGCTCCGTATTGGTACTGCGATCTGGCAATCCGGCCAGGCCAACTCCAGTTCA
>Ga0114931_10006744_pt1 | contig 14098 bp, 14 predicted proteins | sample 2SBtaG_FD_89579 | JGI IMG/M metagenome (GOLD analysis project Ga0114931, IMG submission 89579) | Deep subsurface microbial communities from Kolumbo volcano to uncover new lineages of life (NeLLi) - 2SBTROV14_V59a metaG | ecosystem: Environmental > Aquatic > Marine > Volcanic | place: Kolumbo...
GCACGGCCAAGTTCGTCGTGAAGAAAGGCAAGAGTTTCATGCTCGGCGCCCTGCCGCGAATCAACAACAACCATCCTGTTCTCGATGAGGACATCAAGCGCGTGCTGAAGAAGGCGAAGATATCCTTCCCGAGCAAGAACCCCTTCCACAACAACGTGGCGCAGGCGATCGAACTCGTCACGTGGGTGCGGCGCGCGAAGCGCTTGCTCGAAGCGTACCTGCCCTCAGGTTTCCGGAAGGAGACGATCGTCGTGCACCTGAAAGCAGGCACCGGCGTTGGCGTTGTCGAAGTGCCGCGTGGCATCCTTTTCCATACGTACACTGTTGATGCGAAGGGCCATGTCACCAAGTGCAACATCATGACGCCGACGTGCCAGAACCTGAAAGCGATGCAGGAGGACGTGAAGGTCTACCTCCAGCAACTCCTCGACAAGGGGGCGAAGAAGAATGATATCCCCCTCGAACTCGAGAAGCTCATCAGAGCGTATGATCCGTGCTTTTCCTGTTCGACGCATTTCTTGAAGGTCGACTGGGAAGAAACTATTTAATTCGTTGGCGTTTCTCTTTTCTTGATGATTAATCCTGCTGAGTATACGCGCCTCTTCAGCCTGAAAGAGAGCCTCATGACGTGCTGGTTCGAGGTTGAGGAGCGGAAACGTATGACTCTTGATGGCTACCCGAATGTTTCTCTTGTCTATATCGATGGTGAGTTTTTTCTTCGGAAGAAAGACATGGCGCAATATAATCTCACCAACAAAGAACTGCACAAGGCTATCGATCTCGTGAAAGAACGTTGCGAAGCGTATCTTGCGTTCTCAAAAAAGCAAGAAAAAGATTTTTCTGAGCATGATTGGGAAGCATTGATGTGGGTCTTCTCTGATTTCATGAAAACTTGGGGCAGTCTCATGCGGATTATCGACATTCCGGTGTATGCATCCGACGCTTTTGAGAAACGAATCCATGACGCTGTAATCAAGGCGGATTTCAAAGAGACGGACTTCGACATCTTGACACATCCGCTCACTCCTTCCTATCATCAAGAAAGGCATCGCGATGTTTGCTTCGTGAAACAGGGGAAGCTGACGCGCGAAGCCTTCAAGGAGAGATGGGCGTGGAGTCAGATGATCATCTTCCAGCGCCATGCCGTCGATGACACCTTCATCGATGAGCAACTCGACAACATCAAGGATTCGAAAGCAGAACTGAAGGGGCTGGAAGCGAAGCAGGCCGCCGGGAAGCAAGCCTTCGAGCGGCTCTTTACGAAACTCCCTGCCACACTTCAGGAGGATGCAACGCTTATCCAGCGCATGCTGCGTATCCGTGATTATCGCTTCGCAGCCATCCTCAAAGGAGCCTATTCCTTAGGACCATTTCTGGACGAGCTTGCTAAACGACTCAAGATTAGCTACGACCAACTCATTCACCTCACTCCTAACGAGATCAAGGCGAAGAACACTATCTCTTGCGATGAGCGGATGGAGGGTTATGCGAACTCGCCGGACGGCATACTGGTCGGTGAGGAGATGGAAGCGTTGAAAGCACGGTTCAATCCTCGCAAGGAGAAGCATGAGATTAGAGGCAAGGGTGTTTCAGCAGGAATCGCTACTGGTCCAGCACGTATCGTTCGCTCCATCAAGGACTTGCATAAGGTGCAGAAAGGCGATGTGATTGTCTGCGACCTCACGAGCCCTGATTACATGGCTGCCTTGCAGAAAGTCGTTGCCATCGTCGCCAACATCGGCGGCTTCACCAGCCACAGCGCAATCGTCAGCCGCGAATTCGGCATCCCCTGCGTCGTCGGCACGGGCGACGCGACGAACTCGTTCACTGACGGCGATATCTTGGAAGTAGATGGAGAGCGAGGAATCGTGAAGAAAGTGGGGTAGGCCGCTTCGCGCTGAGGCGACTTCCTTCTTGAGGGATGACTAAGGGGCTTAATAATTCTTTTCCCTGACGGCTACCGCAAACTATATAATCACTGCTGCACAGGAGGCTTCCATGGGGTTCTTGCAGCGGGTCTACGCCGCGGCGAAGCGGCAGAAGGCAACGATCGTCCTGGCTGAGGCAGAGGATGCGCGTGTTCTCGACGCAGCGAAGATCATCGAGCAGCAGGGCCTCGCCAGGCTTATCCTTCTGGGTGATGAGAAACGACTGCGCACGATGCTGCGACGGAAGAAGCTGCGGCTCAAGGCACGCATCCTCAATTATGACTTGTACGAGCGGAGCGAGCAACTCGCCAAGAAGATGGTGCTGCTGCGGATGCGCCACGGTCTCGTGCTGAACGAAGCGCGCCACCTGCTCAAGACGAACATGAAGTACTTCGCCGCGATGCTCGTCAAGGCGGGCGTGGCTGACGGCTACGTCGCCGGGAACCAGTGCCCGACGGCCTTGACGATACGGCCGGCTTTGCAGCTGATTGGCGCCACGTCGGGCTTCGCCTCTAGCTACTTCCTCATGCTGTACAAGAAAAAACCCCTCCTGTTCGCTGACTGCGCGCTGAACGTCGAGCCCACGGCCGAGCAATTGGCGGAGATTGGGGTGCAGAGCGCGCGGAGCGCCCAGATTTTCAAGATCAAGCCCAAGGTGGCCTTCCTCAGCTTCAGCACGCACGGCTCGGCGAGCCACGAGCGCGTCGAGAAGGTGCGCAAAGCGGCTCAGCTCGCGAAGAAGCGCCTCCCCGATATGCTGGTAGATGGGGAGCTCCAGTTCGACGCGGCCTGGCTCCCTGACGTCGCGCGACGCAAGGCGCCCGACAGCCCGCTCAAGGGGCAGGCCAACGTGTTCATCTTCCCTAACCTCGAAGCGGGGAACATCGCGTACAAGATTGCTGAGCGCATGGCCCAGGAGGAGGCGATCGGCCCCATCATCCAAGGCTTGAAACGGCCGGTGAACGACCTCTCGAGGGGTTGCAGCACGGACGACATCGTCGATGTCGTCGCAATCACCGCCATGGAGAAGAAGCGATGAAGAGCCTCGCGATTGTTCTTATTCTAGTGCTGCTGCCAGCCTGCAGCGTGCACACCAGCGACGAAGTCGTCGTGCATCCGGCGGAGAACCCCGTGGCGGACACGCCCGCTTCTGTCCCCCAGGCCGATGCAGTGGTGGCAGAGCTGGACACAGCCCCGTCCACGGCAGCGCCCGCCACGACACGGCTCGACCTCGTCCAGAGCGAGACGACCACGACAAGGATCCTCGGCAAGCTCTACACGCTCCGCCTCGCGGACGCGAACGACGAGGGCGCCACCATCGTCGTGAACAGCCAGGATTTCGGGCTGCGCGTCGGCGAATCCTTCAGCTTCGGCGACTTCCTCGTTGTGCTCGACGCGACGCGACCAGGGAGCGTGGAGCGAGCCAGGGATGGAAGGGCGGACGTCACAATCCGCGCCGCCGGCACGAGCGTGCGCGACCTGCTCGAGGAAGGCCAGGCCAAGCGCTACGTGCTGGGCGACGCCACCGTGGATGCGGAGCTGGTCATGGTGAGCAGCGATGGGAAGGCCCTCTTCAAGGTGGAGAACGCGACCTACACGCTCAACGCGGGCGAGGACACGCCCTTGTCCGACGGCTGGCTCTTCGTCCACTACGTCTATGAAGGCGCGGCTAGGCTGGACGCAGCGACGGTGACCTTGCAGCAGAACACCTAGAACGCTGACAGGGCCGTACCGGCTCTCAGCGTCCATCTGTCTTCTCCACGAGAACGGCGTCTCCCCGAAGGGGGCGACCCCCTCGCCTCACCCGATACAGGATTGTCACGCCTCGCTATGGCCGGTACGGCCCTTGCGTGGGAAGTGCGAGCATGCTCATGCAGCAGAACACTTAAAAAGGTGCCTTCTTCACTCCATCCTGGAAAGGGGTGGGTCATGGGCAAGGTTCTCGTCCTCAACACAGGCAGCAGCAGCGTCAAATTCGCGCTCTACGACCCTGGGGTAGACAATCTCACGATACGCGGCGGCATCACCCGCATGGGGACGCGCAGCTGCACGCTCAGCGTCGAGCGCTTCTACACCGGCGAGAAAGGTGAAGGTGAAGTCGTCGACGGCGGACCGTGTAGAGTGAAGGATGCGGACGCGGCCGTCCCGTTTATCCTCGACCTTCTCCTCAAGGAAAACCGCATCGACAGTCTGCATGATGTTGCCCTCATCGGGCATCGCGTCGTGCACGGCGGGAAGAAGTACGACAAGGCAACCCTCGTCACTGAGGACGTGCTCAAGGATATCAGCTACTACAGCCGCTACGCACCCCTCCACAACCCGCACAACCTCCGTGGCATCAGGCGTTGCCAGCACCTCCTCAAGGGCGTGCCAAATGTGGCGGTCTTCGACACGGCTTTCCATCGCACCCTGCCGGCCAAGGCCTGCCTGTACGGCCTCAAGCCTGAGCTGGACGAGCGGCACGGCATCCGCAAGTACGGCTTCCATGGCACCAACCACAAGTGGTGTGCGCATCGCGCTGCCGAGTTCCTCGGCGGCATGCCACGAAGACTGGTGACCTGCCACCTCGGCAACGGCTCGAGTGTCACGGCCATCAAGGACGGACAGAGCGTCGAGACGAGTATGGGCTTCACCCCTCTCGACGGCGTTATCATGGGAACGCGTCCGGGCAGCCTTGACCCGGGCATCGTACTCCAGTTGCTCATTGAGCTCAAACTGAAGCCGGAAGACGTGGCGCGCATGCTCAACCAGGAAAGCGGTCTGCTCGCCCTCGGCGGCAAGAAGGACGTCCGTGACCTCTGGAAACTCGCCAGAGACGGCGACAAGCGTGCCATCATCGCGCTCGATAAGCTCGCGAGTGACGTGGTCAAGCATATCGGTGCCTATGCCGCCACGCTCAATGGTCTCGACTGTCTCGTCTTCAGCGGTGGCATCGGCGAGAACGCCTGGTACATCCGGAGCGAGGTCTGCCAGCACCTCGGTCACCTCGGCGTCCTCATCGACACGGAGAAGAACCAGCGCGGCGAGCACGACATCAGCGCGCCCGGCGCCCGAGTGAAAACCTTCATCGTGGCAGCCAATGAAGAGCTCCAGATCGCGCGCGAGACCTATCAGCACGCATGATTCCGGAAGCGGATCCAGTAGAGCTGCTCGTTCAGCCTGCCAGAGTCCTCGATGGTCAGGCCGAAGGCAGCGCACTCGGCGATGACTCTCTTCTCTTCCTTCCTGATTCTAGCTGGCGGCCCGGGAATCCCCTTTCCATCCTTCGTCGGATCCCAGTCCACGACAAAGAAGTGGCCGTTCGTGGTGAGGATGCGTCCAATCTCTGCGAGGGTTCCCTTGGCATAGTCGTGGAAGCAGGAGACGCTCACGGCGATCTCCACGGCATCATCGGGCAGCGGGATGCGCTTCGGTGTCGAGAGAAGAGGCTTGAGGTTCACCAGGCCTTCGCGCATGGCGCGCTTCCCGAGTATCCGGATGAGGCTCTCCGAGATGTCAATGGCGTAGACGATGCCGGACGACCCGACTGCTCGCGCCAGTGGGAAGGCGTGCATGCCCGATCCCGCACCAACGTCCGCAATCCGTCGGCCACCGAGCGGGCCGAGGAGAGACAGAATCCTTGCAGGATCGAGCAGTGCCTTCCGTTCAGGCCTCTCGAGCCGCGTCGCGTCCGCTTCCGACCATTCCATGCGTTTCCGGGTGCATCCAGCCTTTAAGAGCTTTGCGCGTCACCCGGATATGTAGAAAAGTCCGTCGAAGCCACGTTTGCCAACGTTTGGCGTCAGCCAAACTTGACTTGGCGAAGTCGGCCACGTTCCCCTGCGCAAGTAGGGGGTTGTGGACGACGCAGGAGGACTTTTTCTCCATAGCTCTCAAACCCATAATCATTAAAAACGACCGCTGTCTCCCTGAAGCAATGGCATTCCTCACGACCCAGTACTCGGGCAACACCATCGCCGACTATCTCATCTTCTTCGCCGTCCTCGTCGGTGCTGTTCTCGTTGGCAAGATCATCACGTGGACGACCAAGGAGTTCATCAGGAGCTTCGCCGACAAGACCGCGACGAAGGCGGACGACCTTATCGTCGACCTGCTCGAAGGCCCCGTTCTGTTCACTATCTTTATCGTCACTCTTTACTTCGGCGAGCGTCTCCTCACGATGAGCGCGGGCTTCTCCGATTTGTACAGCAAGATTGTCAGTATTCTCTTCATCATCAACATCGCCTGGTATCTCATGCGGTTCATGAATGGGCTGATCAAGCACTATGTGACCCCGCTCACGGCCAAGACGAAGACGGACCTTGACGACCACATGCTTCCTATCATCCGGAAGCTCGTCAATTTCGTCATCGTCGCCATCGTCGCTATCATGATCATCGACCGGCTCGGTTACAACGTGAGTTCGTTGCTCGCAGGCCTCGGGCTGGGCGGCTTGGCCTTCGCGCTCGCGGCGCAGGACATGGTGGCCAACCTTTTCGGCGGCATCGCTATCCTCCTCGACAAGCCCTTCAAGATCGGTGATCGCGTCAAGGTCGATACGGTGGACGGCTTCGTCCGCGAAATCGGGCTGCGCACGACGCGCGTCGAGACATTTGGCGGGACGATAATCGTCGTGCCGAACAGCAAAATGGTGAACAGCATCGCCGAGAACATCTCGGCCGAGAAGGAGCGGCGCATGACTTTCACAATCGGCGTCGAATACGACACGCCCGTGAAGAAACTCGAGGAGGGCAAGAAGCTCATCGAGCAGAACCTGAAGAAGGTTACGGGCTTGAACCACAAGGAGTTCGCCATCCACTTCGTCGAGTTTGCCGCGAGCAGTCTCAACATCCGTGTCCAGTACTGGATTACCAAGAAGGGCATGGATGACTACTTCGGCGTCCAGGATACGCTGCTTCTCGGCATCAAGAAGGATTTCGAGAAGGCGAAGATTGAGATGGCCTTCCCAACGCAGACAATCTATGTGAAGAAGTGAATCCGCCACGAAGGGATTGTTCTTCTGAACCTTATAAAGAATTGTTTTCTCAGCGAACGATATTGACGATTATCGTTTTCTGAGCGAACGAAGCCAATCGACGAGCGGGATGAGTCTGATGGTGTGGCCCTCTTTGTTGAGGGTGCCGCGCCGCTCTTTTGTGATGATGATACCTTCCTGCAGCTTGAGCTCTTCAAGGCAGGCAAGGAGCCCTTCAACTTCTCGCTCCTCACTGGTGTCGAGGTCATAGGTGACTTGGATGGCTGCGACGCTCTTGAAGCCCTCTTTGAGGATGAAGTCGGTTTCGTGACGTTCATTCCGCCAATAGGAGATGCTCTGCTGCGGCTCTTTCCTCCGGAGGAGTTCGAGAAAGACGGCATTCTCATAGAGGCGTCCCCAATCTTTCTTGCCCGTCATGGCGTAGAAGAAGCCGGTATCGCCGGCATACGCCTTTCTCGAGTACTGCTTCTCGTCCTTGACAGCCACTCCTGTGACGGTCGTGAAGCGGAAGATGAAGGCGTCGCTCGCCCGTTGTTCAAGCTTCAGGATCGTCTCTTTGCTGATACGGAGTCCCTGGCTCTTCAGGACGTTCAGGCTCTTTGAGGCTGAGAAGTAAGGCGTCTGGAGCAGGTATTTTGTGAAGAGCTCAACGGTGAGCGGCTCCTCCCGTGCGAGCTCTGCTACGTCGAGCCCGACGATATCCTTGAAATAGCTGTTGAGAAGCGTGATCTTCTCCGTCTTGTTCGAGGTGAGGACGACCTCGGGAAAGCCGCCGTACACGAGGTACTCGTCGAGGAGGCGTTCCGCTTTTCCGCGCGACGCTGTCGTCGGTTCAAGACGCACGTTCTTGAAGGAGAGGAATTCGTTGAAGCTGAGCGGATGAATGATGAGCGGTATGAGGCGGCCACGCAGCACTTTCACTGGCTTGAGGAGCGAGCGGGAGGAGCTGACGATGATGTGGAGTCGTCCTTTCAAGAGTTCATGCGTCCGTGCGAGCCAGGCTTCCCAGCCCGGCATGCTGGTGATTTCGTCGAGGAAGAGCGTTCCCTCGTCGCCGAACCATTTGATAATCTCGTCGAGCGCTCCCGCTTGCTGGATGCGATTATCTTCGAGGTTGAGGTAGGCTGCTCGTCTCTTCTGTTGCCGTTCGAGGATGAGAATGCTCGACTTGCCCGCTCGTCGGATGCCGGTCACAGCAGTGATTGATACTCTCCTCGGCAGGCGTACCGGTCGCGAAAGCAGCTTCTTCTTCCGGGCGTACGCGTCCCATTCTGCAAAGACGTCATCCATGGGAGAAAGGAAGGGGAAACGATTTAAAAAAGTATCGTTCTCTCAGCGAACGATATTGACGATTATCGTTTTCTGGGCGAACAATCACAGGAGTTCTCTGCAATAGTTGCATCATGCTGCTCTCACTCGCAGCAGAGGGCGTAGGAGATGTATTCGCCGTTTGAGAGAGAGCCGGTGGATGCGACGCCACCCCCATAACCGCTATCCTCTGATGGTGTAGCTGAAACCCAAGAACTCCCTGTCCACCAGTAGTAATCAGGTGATGATCCGGGCGAAGTGAGGAAGGTGTACGTGCTCGCGTACTGGTAGCCCTTGTCCTGGCAGACCTTGTCTGCTGTCGGCTTGTTCGCATAGCAAGGTTTAGTGTTGCTGTTGCACACGGTCGAAACTGATTCCCACGTGCAGCTGAACGTCGCTGCGCTATCGACATAGCCTTTCGTCGCGCCGTCACTCAATGCGGTTGGCGTCGCAACCCCGCTGACTGCACTCGTCCCCATCTCGACGTTGTCGTGGAGGTATTCGAACGCGTTGCTCGCGCCGAGGAGGGTGACGAGCAACAGCGCGCTTACCATCCCATACACAAAACTCTTCTTCACCATCGCTTCTCCTTGTTCTTCTCAGCCGCTTCTCTGCTTCCTAACAGCAGAGGACATAAGATAAGGTGCTCGTGCTTCCTTTACCTCCCGTGCTGGCAAGTCCGCCGCCACCCTTCGGTGCGACATCATCACTATAATCAGCGGTTGTGCTCGTCCACGAACCGGTCCAGCGGTTCGCAGAGGAACGTGAAATGTCATCGTAAGTATAGCTCATCGCCTGTGCATACCCCTTATCGCTGCAGACCTTGTCAGCGGTGCGTTTGTTCGCATAGCAATAACTACTGCTGCACGCCGTCGAGACTGATTCCCACGCGCAGCTGATGCTCGCACGTGCGACGAGCGGTGCAGAGCTGGTGCTCATCGCCATTCCTGTCGCGCTGATACCTTCGTTCTCTGCTTGACGCGGCTCCACCAGCCCGGAGAGCATGATGAGCGCCATGACGAAGAGCATGACGAGGAAGCCCTTGAGGAAGCTTCCAACCTGTTCCTTCCCTGCCTTGCTCATGTGCTCGCCTCTTCTATTTTCCCGACAATATCGTTCTTCGCCACGATGCCAATCCTGCGGCTGTCCAACGCGTTCCCCGTGTAATCGGCGAGGAGGAAGTAATGCTCTGCCGGCAACGGGTTGAAGTACGTGTACTGCTGCAGGAAGCGCTCCATCTTCGGCGTGATTGCGTAGGCTCTGTTGTTTCGTTCCGCCACCTCGTTGTTGAGGTAGAGCGTTCGCTCCTCGACACGCCATGTGTCGCCTGGAATCCCGGCTATCCGCTTGACGCCGAACCCGTCTGGCATCCGGAAGAGGACGATGTCTCCGCGGGCAGGCTCGTGGCAAGCATAATAACCGATCAGGCCTGTCACGTTCTCGCCGTCGTGCAGCGTCGGCTCCATCGACTGACCCTTGATGAGGACAACGCGCTGTCGGCTACACGTCACACGTTCTGTCTGCATCGCAGTATTCTTCACGACGTTTCCTGTTAGCCCGTTCTGGCAGCCGGCGAGAAGCAGGGCTGCGACCAGGAACACTGGTGTTATCCGCAACAGAGCACCTCCGTGATATAACTCGTATCTCCGTTTGAACTCCCTGCTGCTCTGCCGCTGCCACCGTAGCCGACATCCTCCTGGTCGCTATTGACTTGAGACCATCCACTCCCAGTCCATTTATCAGCATCTGACACATTACTGTACTTGTATAGGTAACTCGCGGCATAAGGTATGGTTTCATCGCCTTTCCCTTTGTCGAAACAGACCTTGTCGGCGGTGAATTTCGAGGCGTAGCAGGGATTGGAAGTTCCCTTACTATCACAGTACGTAAGCGAGACACTGTAATTCGTGCATGTGATGGTCGTTATGCTATCGGTGTAATTCTTGGTCGCCGCGTCATAATTCCCAGAAGGTTCCGCGAGCCCCGTAATGAGACTGTTGTTCAACACGAGAGGATCATACGCATAGAACGTGGCGCTCGCGCTGAGGAACAGGCTCCAGACGAGGAGCGCAGCGAAAATCCCGTAGAGCGTGTTTCGTTCCATTGTTACACCTTGCAGCAGTACGCGTAGGTCATGACATTGGTGGTTGATCCGCCAGTCGTCTGCAACTGGCCGCCGCCAATCGGCGCTGGGGCGAACGAGTCTGTTCCTGACCTGCTGGTCCATGTACTTCCTGTCCAGAGATACGCGCTTGACTGGTAATTCTTATAATAGCGATAGCTCGTCGAGAAATTGTAATTCTGTCCTCGGCAGAACGCGTCTGCCGTCGCCTTGTTCGCGTAGCAGTAGCCGTTGCTGCATGAGTTGCTACCAGCACTGACAAAAGCGCAGGTCGTCGCGAGGGACCTCCCAACATAGAGCTTCGTCGCGAGCTCGTCGCTGCTCGACGGTGTGTGGCTGCTCCACGTGATTGTGTTGCCGCCCATCTCAATCTGGCTTGCGTACCAGGTCGCGAAGACCGCAGTCGCGAGGAAGAGCAGGAGCGTCGTGATGAAGAAGCCCTTGAGGAAGTGCGTGAGATTGCTCATCGTCCCGCCCTCCCTGCTCTTGCGCCTTGCGCCGCGTAGAGCCGCTTGAGATACTTCTCCTCGATGAAGACATGCTCCTGCAGATCGCGGAGCGTCCGCTCTGTGTCGAGGAGCGCCCAGGTGTCGCCGTGGGCGTGCTGCCAGACGGCTTCGTCGACGAAGACGTCCCAGTCGAAGTCCTTCTCCTTGATGATGATGGTGCGGATGTCATCGAAGTCCTTGTCTCGTCCTGTGATGCCTTTGAGATAGGCGATATGTTCTGAGCGGACGACCGCGACCTTGAGCGTCTGTCCGTTCCGGTACTCGTGAACTGCGCCTTTTCCTTCCTTCATTGCTGCGCTCAGCGTCGTCCGGAAGACCTTCGTGGCGAAGAGGTCAAGCCGCGTGTCGCCGCGCTTGAACATCAGCGGCTTTGTCTTGTCTTTCAGCTTCTCCGGCACATAGATTGTCACGGGGCTGGTCTCGGCGAATCCAAGGTTCTTGATGGCCTCGATGAACGCGTTTCTTCCCGTCTCGTCCTCGAAAAGAAGGTCGATGTCCTTCGTCCCCTCCTTGAAGCCGAGGTACATCATCGCGGTGCCGCCGAACGCCCAGCACGTCACGTCCGTCGGCAGATTCTTCGCGATGAGTGTGAAGAGCGTCTCCTGATCGTTGAGGGAGGTCATATCGATGCCACGTCCTTTTCGTTGAATGGGATGTCGACGTTCCATTTTTGTCCAATGACAGGGAAGTTCTTCCTGTTGATGTGCGCATTGAGTGCTTGCTGTTCGCGTTCTTTCGGTATGTATCGTCGCGGCATCCTTCGCACCCGGAAGAAGAGGCGCGCGACGTCGTAGAGCGCGCCGACCCGGTTCCACGTGCCGCGCCGCTTCGCTTCCCAGTCAAGCCGGGGCCAGTCCGTGACGTGGTTGAAGAGCCTGAGCGTCGCGAGGAGCGCCCGGATGCTCTCCGTGTCGATTGCGTCGAGGATGGCATCCTCTTCGGTGTATCGTCCATGCACTTGGTGGTCGTACCACGCTGCTAGCTTGAAGCGTGGGTTGTGCTTGTTGAGCAGGTCGAACATTCCTTTGTGGCGCGGCAGCTGCCGGTAGCGTGTCACCTTGTAGAGTCGTGGCTGCTTCCCGCCGCCGTTGCTCGTCACGTACCCTTCCTTCCGCAGTCTGCTCAGCAGGTTGATTGCGCTCTGCCGCTTCAGCTCGAGCGCTTCCTGCACGGTCGCGACTGTCTGGAGCCCTTCAATCCGTTGTACTACATCCATCATGGTATGTTATTCATGATTTATAATATATAAATATTTCCTTTTTTTGAGTATCTGTGATGAATTTTATCCTAGTGTCACCAGTGCCGCGATCGTGCCTTCCTTCCCGCGAAGCGGCTCCATCGCCTTGCCGAGGATGGCGCCGAAACACTTCTCTGCTGAACGACAGACCATCGCCTCGCCCGGCACACTGCTCGTCGTGAGCAGGTCGCCGACCTTGATCGGGCCGTTCTCGTCGTTCGCCCTGACCGGAACGCGTCCAGTGACTGCAAGCTCGACACCCTTCTCGTTCTTGCCAAGGATGATGCCAGGCTTTGTCGAGACGACGCCCGCGACGAGGGTCGAGTAGGCCTGCGTGCTCTTCCTAATGCTCCCAGGAGCTTGCGGGTCGAGCTCGACGACCATGCCCGCGCTCAAGCCGTCCTCACTTACTGGCGTCCGCTCTGCGAGGTCGGCGCCAGGGCCGTAGAGGTTGCCTTCATATTCTATGCTGTTATTCACCCAGAGGTCGCCCGCTCCGGTCGCGTTGTCCGGCGTGCCGGTGCCGATGCGGACGTTGCCGCTCGTGAGAACCCGAAGCGTGTTGTTGATGCTCGCGTTACCGTTCACGTCAAGAATGTATTGCGGGCTGCTCGTTCCAATCCCCACCCTATTGTTCGTACTGTCGATGAAGAGCGTGTTCGTGTTGAAGCTGCTGTTGCTCGTCCCGCCGACGCTCAAGCCTCCGGTGATGGTGAGCACGTTTGTCCCGACTGCGTAGGTGGCGCCGGCATCGTTGCACGTGACGATATTGCCGCTGGTGCCGTAGCACAGGTACGTATCCGTTACCGTGCCAACCTCGTCCGTCTGGTTGCACAAGCCGTTGCTCGCTGTGCAGACTTGTCCGCTCGCGTCGAAGATGGTGCCGGACGCGTTCACGGAGGCCAGCGCGGAACCGCCACTATTCTGCCACTCTTGAAGATTAGCGGATTGTGAAGCGGCTCCTTGCACGATGAAGCCTGTGGTCGTGCTGCTTTGGCTTTCGACTTCGAGTTGCGCGCTAAAATTACTTGCGCTTGTCGCAGTGCTCGGTCCTATCGCGACCTTCCCGCTTGCCAAGTCGCCTTGTATGAGTGGCTTGGTGTTCAGGTTGGCCTGTTTGATGAGGAAGTGGCCGTCGTAGCGCGGGTCTGATCGGTAGCCGAGCGCGATGCTGTCGTTAATATCTGCTGGCGTGGAGAGCGTGTTGGTATCTGTCGACTGATAACCGATGGCTAAGAAGCGGTCGCCCGCCTGGTAGCCAGCTTGGTACCCTTGTGCTGCGAAGTAGCTGCCCGCGCCGTAGCCAGCTTGGTACCCTTGTGCTGCGAAGGAGCTGCCCGCGTTGATGCCAGCCTCTTCCCCTTGTGCTGCGAAGTTGTTGCCCGCGTTCCAGCCAGCTTTGTACCCTTGTGCTGCGAAGTCGCTGCCTGCACCATAGCCAGCGAAGTACCCTTGTGCTGCGAAGTAGCCGTTCGCGTTCTCACCAGCTTGGTACCCTTGTGCTGCGAAGTAGCCGTTCGCGTTGTAGCCAGCTCGGTACCCTTGTGCTGCGAAGTTGCTGCCCGCGTTGCTGCCAGCTTGGTACCCTTGTGCTGCGAAGTTGTTGCTCGCGTTGTAGCCAGCTTGGTACCCTTGTGCTGCGAAGCCGCTGCCCGCGAGCTCGCCAGCACCCTTCCCGACAGCCACGATAGCACTATTCGAGGGAGAAGCAGTCGTATCACCGATAACGACGCTGTTGCTCGTCGTGTTCAGACGCACAGCAGTCGTCCCGCCAATCCTGTACGCGTCAGCCTCGCGAATATTAACGTCTCCTGCCACGTCCAATGCGTACGAAGGGCTCGCCGTCCCGATGCCAACCCTGTTGTTCATACTGTCGATGAAGAGCGTGTTCGTGTTGAAGCTGCTGTTGCTCGTGCCGCCGACGCTCAAGCCTCCGTTCAGGGTGAGCACGTCTGTCCCGACTGCGTACGTCACGCCAGCATCATTGCACGTGACGATATTGCCGCTGGTGCCGTAGCA
>Ga0114931_10006745_pt1 | contig 14097 bp, 17 predicted proteins | sample 2SBtaG_FD_89579 | JGI IMG/M metagenome (GOLD analysis project Ga0114931, IMG submission 89579) | Deep subsurface microbial communities from Kolumbo volcano to uncover new lineages of life (NeLLi) - 2SBTROV14_V59a metaG | ecosystem: Environmental > Aquatic > Marine > Volcanic | place: Kolumbo...
CCCGGATCGGCAGGCTGGCTCCACCTAATCCTAGTAGGAAAGGAGATTCCCCCTTCCACTGTGTTAATTGCGACGAGGTGGCTGCGGAAAGCCCGCATGGACTTCGCGAGATAGCCCGCGGGCCAGTTAGGGAGGTCCACCAGCCGCTGGCCCGTCGCGACGGGCGCCCACGCCTGCGGTGCATCCATTCCATTATTCAGGAAATACAGACCATTGAGCCACGTCCCCGTCCACTCATCATCTAGCCCCCCAGTATAGGCACCGCTAGCCCTGGTAATGTCGAAGTGCTGCTGCGACGTATTGTAGGTGTGCCAAGAGGCTCCATCTCCATACGCCACCAGGAGATTCGTCCTGGCTACAGCTACCCACGTCGGCACAACCGCGACCGCGCCACTTTCCGTGACTATCCCCGGCGCCTTCCGGATGTAGCCCCCCTCCGCCTGCGCATTCACTAGCCTTGACCACACCCCGGGCGGCAACTCATGCGGGGGGAGATCCTTAACGACCCCTATGTTCCCCACATTTCTAACCGTAACAGTGGGCATCAGGTCTCCGCCTCCGCCACGTAGTTCCCACTCTCCAGCGAAACCTCGTGCCGCGTCAGCCGCGCCGCTTCCCTCTGCTGCATCGCCGTGAAGAAGTTATCTCCCCCAGGCGAACCTAGCACCCTAGCCATATAGATCCCCGCCTCCGCGATCAACAGATCAGGATAATTAGCAGACCATCTATTCGTCCCAGGTGTGATGTAGTCGAAGGCGCCAGAGGATTGATAGTAGATCATCTTAAGATTGAAGAGGACATCGGGGCTAGGAAAGAGACGGATGTAGTCGCCCGCGATTGCATACTCCTTCGGCTTCCCATTAGCCACCCCACTATACTTAGGGATAAGCTCCTCGGCAATCCCCCTCTTAATGGGGATGAGCTTCAGCGTCGTAGGGTCTTCATACCACACCTCCCCCCGCTCCCACAGCGCTAGGAAATCGCTAGGCTTTCCTACCCGCGATTCCCCAACGGTTACCTCCGTCGAGGAAAGCTCCGTCAAGAGAAAGTCGGGCAAGACGGGAGCCTTCTCCAACCGATCCCGCGCCGCGATTAGCTCATCTTGAAAGTAGGTATTCTCAAGGGTCGCGACGGTGAAGCGCTGCAACCTCCTCTCCAGTAGATTCTTCATCTCAAGATCATTCACGGCGGACCCTCCTCATTCCAGCTATCACTCACCTTCCCCTCCTCTCCCCAGCTATCCACCTTAGAGGAATCCTCCGTCCATAGGCCAGCCTGTGAGAAGGAGAAGATCTTCCCCACCAGGCTCACAACGCCCTTCCCCATCCCCACCGTCCGCAGAGCCGTGAAGCTCCTCCCTATTCCCCCAACCGTCCCCCTGATGAACTGAAAAACAGTCCCCTGTATGAAGGGAAAGAGTTTCCCCTGGAGGAGTAGGGTAGCCTTCGCCATCGCGTAGGTCTTACTCCCTGCTAAGGCCGCCCCCTGCAAGAGAGAACTCCCCTTCAGAAAGGCAAAACTGCGGCTCGCCCCCAGCGTCTTCCCACTTAGGAGCACTGCACCCTTTATGAAATCCAGAATGTGCGTGAGTTGCACTGCCCCTCCCTGGAGGAGAGTCTGTCCCTTCACATAGCTCATAGTTCGCGAGAGGGTATAGGCCACTCCGCTTAGGAGGGTCTGCCCCTTCGTATAGGCGAAGCTCCGCTCGATGGGCGGGGCCTTCGCAACCGCCAGGACCTGTCCCTTCGTCGTGAGGAAATTGCGGCTCTCCGCCATCGCCCTCCCCACTACTAGGGAAGTCGCAGCGCCCATCTGATAGTCCCTATTCATATCATAGGCGAGGCCGGAGAGGAGGGTCTGCGCTTTGATAAATGGGAAAGTAGTTCCCCCACCACCGCCGCCTGCGCCGATGGAGAAGCCCCAGCCCAGTATGTCCTTTGCCGGATGTGTAGCTATGGTTACCGTGTGACCATTAGCCGTGAAGACGTGGCTTGTCTCATCGAGTAGCACCGTTCCAGCGTTCGCCACATCGCGCAGCATGACCCTACTATCTTGAAAGGAATGAGCATTTGTTGTAGATGCACCATCCAGATCGGATTTCTCGATAGATGAAGTTGTTGTATCGTCGAACCCGATAAGCGCCATTTCAACGCCGCTCACAGTAGTGAACGTGTTAACTGCCGTCGGATCATATGCTAGTGACAACATACTAAATACAGGTGTGAATCCGGGCGCAGTTTCTATATAATCCCCTGTTGTTTTGGGGATCGTCACGTCATAGATTGCAAGGTCCGGGTTATTGGCAAACTTCAGCGCTAGATAACCAAAGATGTCTGTTGCCCCCGAGGCATCTTTGGTAACATCGAAGGTAGTTGCTGTGAAGTTACCAACCGTTAACTTGTAATCTTGGACATTCGCGCCAATCTGTACGCCTGCGGAATCATTTCTTGTTATGACATTATTGATGGTCGTAGAGACATTATCCGCTACGTGATAGCCGACGCAATGCTGCGGAATACCAACTTGATTAAGCGCTAGACCGAAGGACATTTGATCGGCAGAGTTAGTTGAAAATAAGAAATCCCCTTGATTATTGCTAAGCAGAAAGACTGCATCAGCATTGAATCCGGGTGTTAATGTAACAGTAGAAGGCGCAGCAACAGGTAAAGTGAAATTCCCAACATCAGCATTGATGACATCCACTCCGACTATCAGATAGGCGGTTATTTGCCAATCAGCAGAAGCTGACGCAGCGCTCCAATGTATAGTTATACCATCTGCAGTCCATGCAAGAAATTGTGCACGTCCTGGAACGGAATTGGCAGTAGTTATTAAAACACAGTCAGTATTAGACTGCATTGTCCCTGTTTTTGATTTAGCAGTAACGCCGTTGACGGTTGCCCCTGAAGTAGCATAATTACCCACGCCGTCAGTAACGCCATATCCCATATGCGCGTTAACCCTGGCAGTGCCTAGCACATCGCCGCCACTCACACAGAAGATAACCGCACTAGGCTGCCCAGTTCCTGCCGGACCGGCGAATGTCTGATCCCCTATGCTGGTACGCGCTAGCGCGGTAACAGGGACGATTTTGGCATCAGATGCCATCTGTCACACCGCTAGGCTAGACGATTGCATTGGCGGAGTCCCGCAATGCCCTAACAGTCGCTGTAAAGACAGATTTAGTTCTAAGCGCGCGCGTATCAAGCGTATCTGCCTCAAGCGCTAACAAGAGTTGCTTAATATCCTCCATGAAAAACCTACGCTTCGTCTCACCAACAACCGCATTGTAGGCATCTATTAGGAATTTCATATCGCCGCCAGCAGTAAAATCACTGGCAACTAACCCATATCTTGCTTGGATATCCGCCTGGGTAGTTATTCCACGCGCCCACATTCGCAGATCAAACACGAACTCATGGATAGGTAGATTTGGCTCAGTCACGCGTGTTATGCGATCAACTAGACTAGTCACGCCCCTACCTCCTTCAAAAGCTCCCTAATCTCCTTAAAAGTCGCCTGATCGTTATACCTCTCAAGGATCACGGACTTCCGACTCCCATCATATCCAATAACATTGCAGAGCTTCTGTTGCATCCGCAGTCCCATCTTAGCCCGCTCCTCAATGCTCGATCTTTTATCCGCCTGGTAGAGAAGGCCGAATTGCCAAAGCAGCAATGCGCCAGTTAAGCTGAAGGAAAAGGCTCTTCCGTCCAGCGGGTTTATGGAGGCCTCGGCGCGGTCCCTCGCTAGGCAATGTTGCGCCCAATGCTCTGGCCTATCGATAATGTCCGATAGATGTTGCCTTATTCTCCTCCGACTCACTGCAGGACCAACCACCCTAGCAGCAACATACCCGCCGTAGTAAGGGCGAAGGCGCCAAAGCCCGCCAAGAGGCTCCGCTGCGCTAAGGAAGTCGCTGCACCGATTATCGCACCGAAGCTAATTGCGATGAGTATCGCCAGCCCAGCGACTAAGGGGCCCGCTATCCCGTAGCGCACACCCTTACTTCCCCTGGATAGTATCGCAGATGCGCATGACTACGCCGCACATCTTCATCTGCTTCGAGTCCGCCGCGCCAGTACACACCTTCGCTTGCAGCGACGCCCTCAGAGTAGTATCAGCGCAGTAGGCCCGCACCTCCTCAAGTGCGGAGTTCGCCGCCCCGATGCCGCCACTCTTGCACGCCACTAAGCCGCCGCACAACACCACAACCATCGCCAGCTTCTTCATACCCGTCTCTCCTCAACAAGTTTTCTCATATCCTCCACCAACTTCTCCATCTGACTCACAGTAAGGGTGAATTGCTTCATAGTCTCCTGTCGCAATTCCCCACTCTTCTGCAACTCCATAATACACTCCTGCAGAAGTGTCTCGTAGTTCTTCGCTAAGCCCTCCTGGTGTTTATGGCATTCCTGCCCAATTCTATAGAGGGCATCTTCGTAGACCTTCATCCGCTGCGCTTCATACGTCCTTGCCTTGTCCCTATCCTGCTCCGCACCCTTCGTCATAGTAATCACAAGGTAGATCACTGCGCCGACAAGAGGTACCTGCGCTAAGATTGAAACCGGATCGAACATTCCACCTCCCTCAAGGAGTATTGACAAGGATCACGACGGCCACAAGAGCCGCGATGATGAAGATGCGGGACCAGTTAATCCCCTCATCAGAGAGAATCTTCCTCAGTTCTTTCTCACTTAGACTACCCATTAGGATTGATGTCCGTGAAGCCGCTAGTTACGAAGTCCAAAGTGCTAGTGGAGAGGGAGAGGTCTTGGAGACTGCCGAAGTCGAAGAAGGCGATGGAGATCTTATTGACATGGGTGTCGTCGTAGATGTAGCCGTATTGGACGCTGGGGTTGCCGGCATTTACAGCGATGACCACGTTGAGGGCTGTAATGGGGACGGGGTCCGTCACAGCGCCGACAGTAAGATCCACTGTCTTCCCTCCAACCAGCAAATCCCCGCCAGTTAGCTCCCCAGTAACAAGATTGACCGTTCCACCAGCCCCATACCTCGCGTCGGCCGTCACCAGGGGCGCCGTCGAGTTGAAAATCAGCTTAAAGACATCCGTCTCTAAGTTGATCTCTCCTAGGGCCAGCCGCCGCGCGAATTCGTTCGGATGAGTGATTTGTGTCGCCATTCAGAATTCCTCAAGTAGAAGAAAGAGGGGGCCGCAGCCCCCTCCCACCATTACACAGCCGACCAACCGATGTTGGTGATGCATTTCATGGTTTCCAAATGGTGGAACTCCAGCCCAGCCTCCGTCATCCATTGGCCCTTCACCGAGTCCTCATCGTTCGCCTGGATGTTATCCTTGAACCGGGTATCTCGGCCCTTGAGGGGACGATACTGCAGGCCCTTCGGATCGATGATGATCATGGTGTTAGTGTAGACAGTCTTGTGCCGATTCAGCAGGGGATGGCTCCGAAGGAAGATGTTCCCCTGGGGCATCCGCAGGCGAGTTAACTCCATGCCATACTGAGTGACGACATCGCCAAATTCGACCTGACCAGCATGCGCTGCGAGTTTGTTGATGGCGTTAAGAGCTCCATTTCCCACTACCGCGAGGCGCTGGTCGCTCGTCCCCCCATTGGGGTTCGTGAAGTCGAACACATCGAAGACATCATCGAAGAAGACATCGATGTTGCCTGCAGTGTAGTTCGCACTCTTCACAACAATGCGACTCGTCGCAAGCGAGGAAAGGAAATGGAGGAAGCCCCCAGTGAAGCGCTCCGGCTTCCCATTCACCGCCCCCGTGAGATTCTCGAAGGGCTGGCCGAAGATCCAGGAGTATTCCAACTTACGCGAGTGGTCGAAGATTTTCCGTTTCTTGTCGTTGGCAATGGGATCGCCAGTCCGCGTGCGGGTGGAAGCGGCCGTCCCAGTGATGGAGTAGGTCGTCTTGAAGATCTGCGTAAAGTTGCTGACCTTGGTCGGATTGCGAGTAGTGCTCGCTGGCGAGGCCGTCCCTTCCTCACTCACTGAGCCGACGTTCAGGAAGTAGTCGTTATCCGCGATGGGCGCTGCGGTCGTCCCTGCCTCACCCCTTGAGATCGCAAAAGAGGTGTCATTCGTAACCGAGGTGACCCTCACCAACTCGTTGTCGTAGGTAGCCGTCTGATTCGTCCCCGCTTTCTCCACGAGCAGGATGTCCCCAGGGACGAGATTCAGCGCACCACTATCTACGACGACCGCAGTGTCCGCAGCCAACATCCCCGTCGCATCGTTCAACTGCAGTTGGAGAATGTCCAGCGTCTCCTCGAACCAGGAGAACTCCGGATCATCTGTCGCCTTTGTCGAACTCTTCGCAAGAAACCCATTGATCGGAGTATCCCCATTGGGATTCAACCAAAGGATCATCTCCAGGAAGTTCTTCGGACGCTCGTCCGTTGCCCAGTCCCCCGTACCTCGTAGTCCGGCTATAGCCGCCATTATCTCACCTCAAGAATTGTCAAGTTCAATTTGTTGGGTGAGTTCATCGAAGATATTGGTCTCGACCTTGGCGCCGCCCGCGCTAGGGGTAGGCTTCCCAGGCTTCGAGGGTTTGGAGGGAACCTCTTGCGTCCCTTTCGGGAGGGGGTCCGCCAATTTGCCCAAGAGATCGTTCGCAGAGAGGCCCGCCGCGAGCCAGGCATGGATGCCCGCCTGCCGCTGCATTTCCTCCCTCTCCAATCCCTGCAAAGAAGAACTCTGGAGTGCTGCCTCAACCTGCGCCTCATGGCCCTTCAACTCCGGCCACTTATCGAAGAAAGTATCGGCAGACCTCTGGAACTGAGCCTCGTTCTTTGCAATACCCTTTACAATATCGGGGAGCATCGTGGAGGCAAATTCCAAAATCTGACTCCGCGTCGTTTCCCACGCACTTCGCTGAACTCTCGCTAGAAGGCGGGGTAGGAGTTCCTCGGGAGAGGTTCGCAGAACCTCGGCCGCATCCTCGTTTAGGGAGTACTGCTGCGCTAGCTGCGTTTCCCAAGTTTCGAGTTGGGCTGCCCTTTGGCTGTCCTCCAGTTGCGAGCGCTGCTGTTGGGCAAGCTGCTCGTCCCGCATCCGCTGTGCATTCTCCTGCGTCTGCTGCTCCTCGACAGCTCTGTCGATAGCCGCTTGCGCATCCTGCACTTCTTGCGAAGGAGCTTCTTCCTCCTCCGCTTTCCCATCAACTTGACTACTCTCAGGCTCGGCCGCCTGTGCTTCCGGCTTTGGATCTCCCTCTTCAGGAGGGGATTCTTCAGACTCGGGCGCCTGCTCCTTTACCTCTTCCGTAGCCTCTGAAGGCTCTTCCTCTACCTCGTCGCCCCGGAGGACGGAGGAGAGTTCGGCCCATGGGTCTTCTGAACTAGCTTCTTCGCTGGCTTCGTCGCCCGCGTCGCTAGCGGTAGCACTTAGATCACTCATTCCACTCTTTCTCCCGTGCGTCTCCCAAGATGCCCTCTAGACCTTCTATTAGGAGGTCGAGGTAGGTTGGTAGGTAGAGCTTTCCTGCACGCACCCCCTTATCATACTCCAGGCGCAGCACTGTGTCAAGCCCCCCATCGATGGGCAGCGTGAATCGCCCCGCCGGCTCGCTCTTCTCCAACAGATCAACCAGCGCGGTCCATCCCGGGTGCTCGCGCAGGGAGCGGAATAACTGGACCTGTTCCCCCACCATTTGGGGATTTGGCTCCTCCCCCTGCGGGAACGCTATTTCCCTGTTGGATTGAGTTCGCAAGTTGTCCATCCGGTACCGTCTTTATCTTGAACTGTTTGATATTCTTAATCCCGCCCTGCTGCCCAATCCACTCGAAGACCTTCCCCATGTCATACTGCTGCATGATCTGCGGGAAGCGCTGGATCTGATTAAGGAGGTTGCCCCACATACTTACCAGGGCGAAGCGGTCGATGGGGAGGGCGCCATCCACAGGGATATAGCTATAGCTCCCCGCGATTAACTCCGGCGTGATGTTGATGAAGTTCTGCGCATTGCTAAAGGTGTCGCCCGCGATGCGGAACATCTGTTCGCTGTCATACTCCTGCTGGACTGTGGAGAGCATCATGTCGGAGAGGGGGGAGAAGCCCATCGAGGAGATGTATTCGGAGAGGGTGCGGAGGCGGTTAATGGAGGAGGCAGCGCTTTGGCGGGCCTCAGTAGCGGTTTTCCGGCCGCCGGAGTTCAAAACGCCCATTAGGTTGTCAGTGACGCCCGTCGCACGCTGCATCAGTTGCTCAACGATCTGCGCATCGCGGAGGTGCGCTCCCGTCACATCGGCGCCCCCCGTTATCGTATGGATAGCCGTCCCAACATCCGTCCCATAGGCCTCCGGCCGCAGCCTGATCCTACTCCCCGGATCCCCCTCATCAGACCTCAGGAGATCCTGTGCCACGATCCTAGACGGATCATAGACTATATCCCCATTCAACGTCTTCCTTACCGCATAAATATGGGAATTGAATAGCCACGACAGGGTATCATTCAGCGGCCTCGCGACGTCAAAGAGGGACCGTTTCGTCAACTGATACCCCTCAACCTCGCTCTCAATGATCCTATAGCCAAACTTCCCATGGAGATAACCATCCGGCCGCGCCTGGATGATGACCCTATCCGCCACAACGGAGAACTTCCAGATCTCGGGGAACTCCGTCGTCCCTAACCCCCAGTCCTTCGGGATAAGTTCCACCTTCATCTCGAAGCCCTGGCCCATTCCCACCAACATGGAGTCTTGGGGGAGCGCCTGGCTCACCGAAGGAAGAGGGGGGACTCCCACCACTTGCTCCTTCTTATCCCCCTGGAAGTTGAGGTGTTTCTTCGCCTCATCTATGTTCATATAGATGCCCTGGAGTTCCTTCTTCTTAAGTTCATTCCAGGAGAAGTTCTGCAAGTGGCCGGCGAATTCCCCATCATCCACTGCGGAGAGAGGGACGCGTGGGTCGCCTATGTAGTCATAGGGGCGGATGGCCCGCAGTTTGTTGCCCTTGTAGCCGCTAATGGTCTGGACTCGGCGAATTGTCCGATCTTGCCCAGGGATGGCGACGCCCGCGATGGTTAGGGGAATGGTCTCGATCTTTGAGATCGTCCTAACTTCCTCATCCCAGTATTGCTGGATGATACCTATGCCATACTTGAGAGAGTCCATTAACCAGACGTAGTAGGGGACAATGTGAGCGCCGACGGTGGTGTTGTATTCCATGATGGCCTCAACGGCCATTACGTTATCCTCAGTCTCGCCATGGCGGCCGGAGAATTGCAAGACAGGGGATCGCCCCAGTAAGACCGTCGCGAGATAAGTGTGGGCCGCTAGGACCATCGAGTAGGAGTAGGGAACCTCAATGGTGGTGAATTGGGGCACCCCTCTATCCCGACTCGCCCGCCGCAGCGCATCATTATCACTCTCCGGTATCGCCGATTGGAAATCCTTATCGCTCCTTTCCCAATTCCCCCGCTTATCCGCCATCTCCCGCTCGGAGAGCTGCTTCCTAGCGAGGAGAGCCTGGAGGATTTTCTTATGGAGGCTCGACTTGACGGAGATTTTGACTGTCACGGAGCGTTGCCCCTCCAGTTGAGTGGTTGAATTTTTTGGAAGGCGGAGTCGGGGTTGCCCTGGAAGGCGGAAGCGACGCGGAGTTCCTTAAGACCGATGGCGAGGGCGTCGAGCCAGTCGTCGTGTTTCACATCCGGATAGGAGAGGAATTGCTCCCTTAGCTTGGTGAGGCCCGGCGCCACCATTAGCCGCCCATTGAAAGAGACGTCCCCCACCTCTTGGCGAATTCGCGTCTCCTTGTTCCGCCTATCCTCCACCTCGCGGAGGGCGAAGAAGGTGCGGGAGGAGGCCATCTTCTCCCTGAGGAAGGAGGCGAAGACGCGGGCGAAGAGGACGGTCTCTATGGCGACCCAGACGAGGGAGGAGCGATAGCGGGTCACGAGGTCAAAGAGGCGCAGGCAGAATTCTGCGGGGTCCGGCTGTTTGCAGTCGAAGCCGTCAATTACCCACACCACATTCCCAACGAAGCGCCAGACTATTACCACGCAGTCATCGGGGTCGCGCGAGCGGCGCTTTGTCGCCTCCGAGGGGGGCGGCGTCGGATCAATAGAGATATAGGTTGGCCCCTCGGGATAGGGCAGGGTCGCATCCCTAATCCACTCGGGGAGAAAGGCGGAAGTCTCCCTTGACACGATCTTGCACTCCATCTCACGCATCCACAGGGAGAGCTGGTTTCGCTGGCGGTAGCCCTCCTTCATCTCCTCCAGCTCAGCGGTCGTCCAGCGCTGCGGCCAGGCGCTCGTCCCCTCCTCAGTGAAGCAAGGGAAGGAGAGCGTGAGCCAACTGGAGTCGGCCTCGCAGGTGGAGACGAGGTCTCCTGGGTGGAGGACCGTCTGGAGCAAGGCGACCTTCGCCCGAGGAGACTCACTCGCAGGAGAGAGGGAGTTAACCACTCCGCCGTAGAAACGGTCCTTAGTCTTCTCTCGCTGCTCGGAGGTGCCAGTGTTGTCCTCATCGCAGGGGTCGTCCACCAGGATAAAATCGGGGCGGTAGTCCGCGAGGTTGACTCCACGGATACTCCCCGTTATCCCCAGCGCTATGACATTGATTGTCAGGCCCAGCGCTTCATTCACCACCTCCAGATGAACGTCCGTCCACTTCCCACGCTTCCTAAGCCGGAAGAAGTCGGTCCACTCGCTATTGAAGGCTATCTGCTGCTTGAGCCAAGTTAGGGTATAGATGGCGTGGTCCTGGGACTTGCCAAGGACTTCGATAGTGTTTGAGATCCCATAGGCGATGCGCCGCGAGAGGACAAGGCGGGCGATGGAGGTCTTAGCTGAGCCCCGGAAGGACTTAATCGCTGCGTAGCGGTGAACGGTGTCCTCCAGGGCAGTGTAGGCGGAGTAGTGGAAGTTAGGTACCTCCTGGCGGCACATCTTGGGGAAGAAGGTCTTGCCATAGAGGCCAGGGTCGACGGCGGCGAGGTGGAGAAGTTCCTCGTAGTCGGTCGAGGGCTGCTCTTTAAGGACAGATGTGGACATTGAAGCTACCTATCCTAGAGAGGGTGATGTCGGGGCAGAGGTAGGGACGCTCGGGGAAGGGGATTGAGGGGTCGTACCAGTGGCAGACCTCGGTGTAGGCGATTTCCCAGAGGGAGGGAGGGAAGGCGCAGCGGAGGACGGGAAGGTAGAGGTCGCGCGTTTGCCAGTAGGCGCGGGCCGTGTGTTGGAGTTTGTATTCGACGAGGACAAGGCGATGGTCGTAGGGGAGGAAGAGGAGGCCGTCCATCTGGCACCATCGCGGACGCGGCGCGGTGCCTTCATTGAAGGAGAACCAGGGAGAGGCCACGTATTCGACGGGGTAGAGGGAGGTGAAGAGGGCCTGCATCTTCTTCTCATAGGCAACGCCGCGAGCGCGGGCGCCCTTGGGGTGGCGGAAGTGCGCCCAAGGGGGCGCCTCCCTGCGGAACGCCACATTGCAGACATCTACCGCCCCCCTAAAGTTTTTAGGGCGCCGTAGTGCTTTCGATGGCGCCAGTGGGGTAAATTGCATGGCCCATCCTCTCGCGTGCATCCATGATCGCCTGCGCGTCCGCGTGAATGTGGAGCTGGGGGCGGATGTCCCGCTCGACCGGCGCAGCGGTGGAGAAGCCGTTCATCTTCAGAGCCATCTCCGCAGTTTTCTGGATCTTTTCGACGTCCGGCTCATTCTCCAACTCCGCCGCCAGGCGGCTCACGGCGTGGGAGGCCAGCGCCTGGACCTTCGTCACCAGGGGCAACATCGCCGCGTCGCCCCTTTTTTCCAGGCGCCCGCGCAGTTGGCGCTGGAAGAGGTCCGTATTGTAGACGGTGGAGACCCAACCTTCGGAGACGCCCATGTGATGGGCGATCTGTTTGTGGGTCGCCAGCGGCATGGCGACCAGGAGGTCCAATAGCATGTGGTGGCGGCTCCGCAGCCTCTTCGGGGCAGACATCGCCTCGTCCTCTAGAGGGATTTGCGGGGCATTATAGCATTTATTGGGGTCGGGTGTCAATGGGCTGGGGCTGGGTGTCAATGGGGGTCTCTCTGGGACATTGTGTATTGTCCCTAAAAAACCCAAAAAGTTTTCCGCATTGCCTTATGATTGAGCGACCCCCCGCCCCCCGGGGGCGACCCCCCCTCCCCCGCCTCACTGTTCAATTAATGGGGGGTAGGATCGTCAGGGTGGAGGATTGTTAGGCAGCAAGAGCCTAGGGATAGAGCCGGCAGGGAGGGGATAGGATCGGAAGGTAGAGAGAGGGTAGGGGAGTCTGGCTCCCCTACCCCGAGTGCGGGGCTTAGCTTACCTGCCGCTTCCGCAGGTAGGCAACCCGCTTGAGCTCGAAACGCAACTGCAGGGCCTCGCTTTGAGACTGTTGGGCGGCTTCGGAAAGCATTCCTAGCGCCCGATTCATCCTGACCAGGTCGTCCGCTTCAAGGCCCACACAGAACGCCTCGAACGCCTCCCCCAGCTCTTCGAAGTGGTCAGCCATCCGCAGGGCCGCATCGCGCACCTTGTCGTTGTGTATTATATCACTCATGACTTTTCTCCTGTATTCCGCCCAGCAGGTCATCCAGGCTAGCCGCTGGCGTCGTGTCGGCCTTCCGCGCCGTCCGCTCGGCCTGCAGCGCGAGGATGGTTGCCTTCACTTCCGGTTGCCCGCGCAGCGCCACGATCTGTTCCTCCGTAAGCCGGCCGAGGAACTCGATGGTCTGGGGGTCGCTCGTGAACTGCATCGGCCTGAGCCGCTGCAGTGCCTCGACCAGCAGAAAGCTGATGCGAGGCGCGTTCCAAATCCCCTGCGTGAGATAGTTCCAGCGGCGATCCGCGTAGAACCTGGCCTCGGCGAGGTTCTCTGCCGTGTTGTACGAGTCGCCCAGCACCTCCCGAAGGCCCCGCGTCGCCAGCGCCGCCCGGATTTCCCCGGTCAGTTTCGCGACCGGGAAATTGTCCGTCTTCCCGTCGGCCCAGCGCAGCTGGACGACGCTGGTATCGTACTGCAGGATCGCTTCAGCGATCCGATTCTTTTTAGCCATTACTCAGTCTCCTATATGGTGAATTTGATTGCCCGCATTTCAACGGCTGTAGGCATTCGCCAGATGCCATCGACGCAGATCGGGTACCGTTCGTCGTCGATGTCGAGCGACGCATCGGCGTCGCCAGTGACCGAGCGGAGCGCGGCGAGCACCGGCGACTCATCTCGCCCATACACTAGATCGCGAAGGTCTCTTGTCGCTACATATCCTTCCGCGTACGCGGCGGACGTCTCGTCCGCAGGCCTGTAGGCGACTGCGCCATCCAGCTCCAGCTTATACACCCCACAGTGCCCGCACACTCGTGCATGGTCTGCCCATGAACGCCACTCATGGGCGCTCCATGAGCAGGCAGGTGGCTCCGCCCCCTGGGATACTTCGATAGAGGCTATTATGCCTCCATCGATCCTAACTCTCACTGCTAAGCCGTCTTCATCGACGACCATATACTCATCCATTCTCAGGTCTCCCGTTGCCGCGTCACCCCAACGGTGGCGCTCACCCCCCATTATAGGCGTCGCCCCTAGTCTGTCAAGTTACCGTTCGTCGGATAAGAGTAGTTCTTATTAGCATTTCCATTCGCATTTGCGCTTAGGGGCGGGAGCACGGCACAGAAAAGGGGGGCCAGGCCCGGGGGTCTGCCGTGCAATCAATGAGGCCCCGACGCCCCAGCGTGCAATCAATGGGGCCCCCCAGCCCGACCGTGAAGCCGCTCACGCCCCGCACGCATCGCAGCCGCACGATCGACCACCCGCCGCACGCGCCCTCAGACGGCCCTCACAGCGGGCCCACGGCGAGCCGCCGGCAGCCCGCCAACCCGCGACCCTAGTGGCACCCTAGTTAGGGCTATTTGGGCACATTGAAAACGCAAAGCATCGACCCCCCTACCCACTAGGAACCCACTACCCCACCCACTACGCACCCACTAGCACACAAATAGGCCCCCACTAGAATAATTAGCGCCATCAGTGGTTCTATTAGAAAAAAAAAAACTAAAAAATAAACCCACACCTGCTTCCCAGCGTCCCCGCCCCCGTCCCCCCCATGGCCCCCCCCCAGCCGCCCCCGCCCCCCCCCCACCCCCCCCCCC
>Ga0114931_10006746_pt1 | contig 14094 bp, 9 predicted proteins | sample 2SBtaG_FD_89579 | JGI IMG/M metagenome (GOLD analysis project Ga0114931, IMG submission 89579) | Deep subsurface microbial communities from Kolumbo volcano to uncover new lineages of life (NeLLi) - 2SBTROV14_V59a metaG | ecosystem: Environmental > Aquatic > Marine > Volcanic | place: Kolumbo...
CAGTTCCGCGCCCGCCAGCCGGTTGACGCCCGCCCCCCCCACCCCCCTCGTTCCCCCCTGTTGTTTGTCTCTTTCGTCAATGATCCGAACGAGCGCTGCGAAGCGCTCTGCAAGCGGCGCTAACAGTTCAGGCCTGGTGGTGAAGCGGTACTTGTCGAGGTAGTAGCTGCTCGTTCGACCGCTACGGAGGGTGAACTCGCCGCGGAGAAGGGCGGCGTCTGCGATGGCGCGAGCAAGATCAAGGCTGGACATGTGCGCGATGGTAGCCCATCCGGGTCGCAGCGAAGTTGCTTTGCTGTCTGGCGCCTTGCGCCTCCTGCTTCGCAGCGCAGATTGCCCACGGACAAGCTGCGCTTGTCCGTGCCATACGCGCCCAATGTCTCATGTCTCTTGCCTCATGTCTAATGTCTCTTGCCTACTGCCTCCTGCCCTCTTCCATCCGGACAAATGGAAACAGCATCACGTCGCGAATTGACCTGCAGTTCGTCATGAGCATGATGATGCGGTCGACGCCCAGCCCAAGACCTCCTGCGGGAGGCATGCCCACCTTGAGGGCTTCGATGAAGTCCGCGTCGAACGTGCGGAAGGCCTGCTCCTCGTCGTCAGCGCCAGCGAGCTGTTCACGGAACTTGGCAGCCTGTATATCGGGATCGTTGAGCTCGGTGTACGCGGGGCCAATCTCCATGCCCGCGATGAAGAGGTCCCACCGCTGCGCGAGCGCGGGGTTGTCAGGGTCAGGGCGGGTCAGCGGCGACAGCGCAGCGGGATAGTGCGTGACAAATGTGGGCTTTGCAAGGTCGAGCGTTTTCTCTGCGACTTCCTCGAAGAGCTCGTTGACGACGAAGACTGGGTCGAGCCCTTCGTGCTTGAGCTTTCGGGTCCTGGCTGCCGCCAGCGCCCGCGCATGGTCCGTGATGGGAAAGCCCAGCGCCCGCTCGAACAGTTCCGCATAGGAAATACGGGCAAATGGCGAGCCATAGTCAACCGTCAACTCGCCAAAGGGCAGGCGCACCGTCGCGGGGTCGATGTCCTCTGGTCGCACGTCGTCGGGCGCCTGCTCGACCGCGATGAAATGGGCGAGCGAGCGCAGCAGGCTCTCCGTCAGCTCGAGCATCGACCAGCAGTCGCCAAAGGCTTCGTACGCTTCGATCGACGTGAACTCAGGATTGTGCTGACGGTCGACACCTTCGTTGCGAAAGATGCGCCCGAGCTCGTACACCTTTGACGCTCCACCTACAAGCAGTCGTTTCAGGTGCAGCTCCGTCGCGATGCGCAGATACACAGGCATGTCAAAGGCGTTGAGATGGCTCAAGAACGGCCGAGCCGCGGCGCCACCTGGCAGCGACTGGAGCACGGGCGTCTCCATTTCCAGAAAACCTCGTTCGTCGAGGAATCGACGGATGCGCGCCACGATCTGCGGGCGCAGCAGCGCCACGCGCATGGACTGTGGATTGGCGTAAAGGTCGATGTAGCGCTTGCGCACCCGCGCTTCCTGGTCCTGCAACCCCGCCCATTTCTCAGGTGGAGGGGCCAGGCTCTTGCACGCGATCGTGAGCGACGAACACCAGATGGTGACCTCGCCCGTGCGCGTCTTTGTGAGAGGCCCGTGCGCGACGACGATGTCGCCAAGATCAACGAGCTTGGCCAGGTTGAAGCCTGTTTCTTCGCAGTCGCGCTTGCTCACAGCGATTTGCAGATCGAACGATTGCGCCCGCGCCTCGTCGGCGCATTCGCTGCCCGCTGTGGGTGCGCTGCTTGCGTCGCGCAGCTGCATCCAGATGAGTTTGCCATTGTCGCGGTGCAGCATGACTCTGCCCGCGACTGTTGCGACGGGACGGGCGTCGACAAAGCCTGGCTCTTTCCCTCGCGCCTTGTGGGATTCGTCGGCGCCAGCGTTATACTGCGCCGCAGCAAGTCGTACGGGCGTCAGGTCAGGCTGCGCGGTCCCGTAGGGAATCAGCCCCATTTCACAAATCTTGTCGCGTTTGTCCCGGCGCTGCTGTTCGAGCCTGTGTACGGGCGCATCGGCTGTACAGGCGTCAGGCGCAGCGGGCTGGTCATCCGGTGGCGTCACAGCGTCTGTCATAGCGACGATGGTACGGTCCCGATCGAAGCGTGTGCGCTGGCTTCTGTCACAGCTGGCGCGATAGACTGTTTCAACGAAGGGCGTCGCTGGTTTTGCAACGCACGTCACACTTCCAGGTTCGGGAGACCCACACCATGAGCGTTCTTTCTGACAATGTCGCCATCATCACCGGAGCAAGCAGCGGCATCGGCTGGGCGACCGCGATCGAACTCGCCAAGCACAACGTCAAGGTCGTCTGCGCCGCTCGCAGAAAAGATCGACTGGGCCAGATCGAAAAGGACATCGTCGCCAATGGCGGGCGCGCGATAGGCGTGCACTGCGATGTGACCAAGCGCGAGGATGTGTTCAACATGGTCGAGAAGGCCCGCTCGACCTTTGGCCCCATCGACATTCTCATCAACAACGCAGGCGTCATGCCCCTTTCTTTCATGGACCGGACGCAGGTCGACGAATGGGAAAAAACTATCGATGTCAATATCAAGGGCGTGCTCTTTGGTGTCGCAGCGTGTTTGCCCGAAATGATCGAGCGCAAGGCTGGCCACATCGTGAATGTGTCATCCATCGCAGGGAAACGGCTCTTTCCCGGCGGCGCCGTCTACTGCGCTTCGAAGTTCGCGGTGCACGCGCTGTCGGAGGGTCTGCGGTCGGAATTGTCGGAGCACAACATCCGCGTCACCTGCATCGCGCCGGGCTGGGTGGAGACGGAGCTGCAGGACCACGTGACGGACGAGCGCATCCTTGAACGCTGGAGCGCCTCCAAAGCTGAGTCACAGATCAAGCCGCTCGACTCCATCGACATCGCCAACGCCATTCTCTACGCGCTTCAGTCACCGCCGGTAGTTGGCGTAAACGAAGTCGTCATCAGGCCGACTCGGCAGATGATGTAAGAGCACAACGCGACGTGATCCTTGCGCATACTCGACCGACACATCGCCAGACGGACCGCGACGAACACAGCGATTGTGCTGACGATTCTGGCTGCGTTTGTCGTGTCGGTGGATGTGTTCCTGAATCTTGAGGGATACTTGCGCGCAGCCCGTCATGTAGCAGGGCAGGACGCGGGGCCGGTGCGCACTGCGGTGTTCGCAGCGCTGGCTGTCATCGACCTGTGGGGACCCAGACTGCTGCAGCTGGCGCCACAACTCGTGGGCGCCTCCCTCATCGCGGGCGTGGGGTTCACCTGCGCCCAGTTTCAGCGCAAGCGTGAGTTTGTCGCTGTCCTGGCGAGCGGCGTCAGTCTGCATCGGCTCAGCGCGCCCATCATCGCAGTGGCGCTGGCAGCGGTGACGCTGGTGGCGCTGACGCAGGAGTTCATCTTGCCGCCCATGGCCCATCTGCTTTCCCGCACCCATGGCCAGGTGCTGCAGCGCCGTGTGAACGCTTTCGCGGTGCCCCTGCTCCCCGATGGCCAGCGCCGGCTGTTTTACGCCAGCGCCTTTGATCCAAACGATCAGCAGCTTCGCGATGCGCTCATCTGGGAGCGCGACGACGCTGGAAGAGTGCTTCGCAGAATCGCCGCCTCGAGCGCAACATGGGACGGCGACGCGTGGGCGCTGGAAGATGGTCAAGCCGAAGATGCTGAACATCCTGGTGTGTTTACTCCTGTCGTGAAGATCCGGTCGGATCTCTCGCCAACCGCCATCACTGCGCTGCGCGTGCGTGGCTATGCGGAAAGCCTTTCCCTGCGGTCGATCAAGCGGGCGCTTGCAATTGCGGGAAGCGAGCGCGACTCGAGCTTTCGCAAGCGATTGAACGCGATTGGCTGGGGCAGACTCGCGGTGCTTGAGGGGATGCTGCTCGCCACGGTCGTGGCTCTTCCGTTTTTTCTGCAGCGCGAGCCCGCGAATATGGTCCAGCAGTCGATGAAAGCCGCGCCGCTTGCTGTGGGCGTGCTTGTCACATCTGCTGTTGGTTCAGCCTGGCCTGCCCGGATTGCCCATCTGGATTGGCGTCTCCATCGCGCCCATGATTGCGCTGCCCGTTGCGCTTTGGGCGCTGGCGAGCATCCGCACCTAGAACGCACTGCAAAACGCGACCCTCTGACGGTGGGGCAGGTCTCTGACCAGCCCGTTGCACGTTGATTCGAAGCGCTAGCCCAGCAGGGACAGAGCTGATGCGGGTTTGTTGTTCGCGACGCCGATTGACTGAATTGTCGCTGCGAAAAGGATCTGGTCGCGGCTAAGCTGCGCCGTCTGAAACGCGAAGTCCGTATCGCGGATTTGTGACTCCGCAGCAGTAGTGTTCACGAACACGGCGCCAATCTGACGCGACGAAGCGTTGAGCGTGTTCTTCTGAAAGGCGCCAAGTCTGCCCCGCGAACTGAGCACGTCGCTGAGCGCACCCGTGATGGCCTTCGACGCTCCAGCGATATCGCCATTTCGCAGAGACAGCGCTCCCCCGCTAGCGACATCCGCCAGGGAGAAACGAGCGCCTTTGTCGCTGAATTTCCCCAGATTGTTTGTCGATATATTTGGGAATCCGATGCCAACGCGTCCGCCCGCGATGTCGCCTGAAATCTGAAAAACAGGCCCGCCTGTGACAGTGAATCCAGGCTTGGCGCCTGCGCTGGTCGCTGCAACATCTGACAGTTCAATATCGATGGAAAGAAATGGTGAATTAAGGGACAACGTGGCGCCGGCGCCTGCAGCTTGAGCACCGTCAATCGTGCCGGCGACATCGACGCCGTCATCGCGCGTCGCCGCGTTGACCGCTGCAAAATCGACGAGCATGGTCGGGGCGACCATGGAAGGGTCGCTCGGATCAAAGCCAAAGACGCCCGCGCCTGCGCCTGCAACGTTCGCCGCGTCCGTGACCTGCACGCTGACGAATGCGTCACCGCCAAGATCGCGCGAGCGCGCCACGACTGCGCCGCCTGAGACCGTCGCGGAGACACCTGTCGCATCCGCTTGCGCGTTGATCGCGTCTGCGACGGCGCTGACGGAGTCGCCTGAAGCGAACGTCACCTGCGCGTCGCCCACAGCGCCCGCGACAGCGACCGTCAGCGTTCCGCCGCTTGAGCCGCCAAGGTCAACCGTCGCGCCGCCAAACGAAAGAAGCAGGGCGGCATGCTGCGCCGCTTGCGTGACCTGGACATCGACGTTGGCTGTCTCTCCTGGCGCGATTGATCCGCCAAACACATCAACGTCAGCAAAGTCGCCGCTGACGCCGGAGATTCGAAACGATTGACTCCCATCAAGCAGGGACATATCAGCGAATGAGGTTGATCCCGAGATACGGTCGATCGACTGCAGGATCGAGTCAGCCTGCAACTGGATCGCATCGCGCTCCGTTGACGACAGTCCGCCCGTGTTGGCGGCTTGCACCGACAAGCCGCGCAGATCGACCAGCAGATTCGTGACTTCCGCCATTCCCTGATCAGCGACCGATATCACCTGGCTTGCGCGGTCGATATTGCGTGACGCAGCGTCAAGCGATCGCAGTTGGCTGCGCAGCGATTCGCTTGCGATGAGCCCGGCAGGATTGTCGCTGCCACGATTGATCGCCAATCCCGTCGACAGCCGCTCAAGTGAGCGATTGAGCGATCGGTTGATAATTGACAGGTTTCGGACGCCCGAAAGGGCTGGGATATTGACATTCACACCAATCATGGCAGCATCCTCCACACCACGCTCTGGCAGACGCCGCTCTTGGGCGGCGCCGGACTGACCATTAAGAACCGTACGATTCAACAGGGAGGAATCCGCAGCATTGGCGCCAGCCTCCAGCGGCCATGGGATGCATTGCGCGGGTTATTCGGATTGTGCGGGCGCCCGGATTGATCTTCCAGTAGGCTGAAACCAGTCGTTGCACTCACGTCAAAGGAGGTTGCTCATGACCATAAGTACGCTGCGCCCCGCACGCACATTCGCGTTGGCCGTCCTGTTCACCGCTGGATCGCTTGCGTCAGGCTGCGCCTCGACGCAACCTGCGCAGGAGGCTGGCGCGCCAGGCGCCCGAGCCATCAGCCCCGCGTCAATGCTCCACTCGTCTACAGGCGCATCGGCTGCGCTGGACGGCCATGAAAAATCCATTCTTGTCAATGGATATTCCACGTCCTACGCCTGGCCCGCCATGCTGCAGGACATGCTTGACGATCACACAGGTGGCAAGCGCGTCTATCACGTGCTCAACGCTGTGGTGGGCGGCGCGCCGGTCGAGTCGTGGATCGCCAGTCCGGGTTCGCGCGATTACGCCCGGACAGTCGCTGCAATGGACCGTGATTTCTTTGGTCCAAACGCCCGCCTGCGCAACGGCGCGCCCGCGCCGACGATCGCTATCTGTCAGCAATCACTGCAGCTCACTGGTGATGAGCGCGGCCCGGTCAAGAGCGAATACGACATGGCGGGCGCTGAATTTGGCGCTGACGCGATGGAGCAGCTCGCAGCTCTTCTTCACGATCGCGGCGTGGAAGAGATCTACATCACCACCCATATTTACAAAAAGCCCGTCGAGCCTGAGGTGGGCAACGAACGCATCGCCCTTGATCGACTTCTGTCGCGAGGCGTGCAGTACATTCATCGAGGCCCTGATGTATGGACGCCCTCGCGCGACTGCCATCCCGATTGCTTCACTGCAGACGGTCTGCATCCGAACGCTGTCGGCATGAAAATGCTGGCCCAGGCGTGGTACCAGTCGCTCGCGGGCGCCAGCGCAAAGCAGGCGGTCGTAGACACTCTGTGGGCCCGCGACTACGACGTCGATCAGATGATGCGCGACTACCTCGCGTGGCGGCGCGGCGAATAGCGCTCGACCTGCAGACGGTCTGCGACGAGCGATTCATGGGCCATTGCTTTCCCTCTCTGGGAGTGGGCTGGGGAGAGGGATTATTCGGTTGTCTTCGCCACGGTTTGGCTGCGCATCGGGCGGGATGCCAGGACACGAGGACGCAAGACGTTCGAACCTCCTGCGCGTCGCCCGGTTGAGCTTGACTAACATTGCAGCCTCGTTTGGCGTCGAGCGCTTGCGCCGCGGGACGATGTGGACGATCATTTCAGAGGGACGAAAGCGCCATGGAGCCCGTAGTATGCGCCCAACAAGCCATTCTGTAACGCTGCAACGCACCCGCGTTGCGCACGTAGTCGCCTCAACAGCCCTTTGCCTCGCGGGTCTACTCGCTTCAGCGTCGACGACAACAGCCCAAGCTTCGCGCGGACCATACATTGGTGGACCAGCGCCCAAACTTTCGATCGACCGGTTCGTGCAGGCGCCTGATGGCGTGACGCCCACACTCGAATCGCTACACAACAAAGTGGTCACGCTGCTGTTCTGGTCGCCAACTTGCGAAAACTGCCAGGCGGAGTTTCCGCATCTGCTCAAACTTATGTCCGACATGCCCGCAGATCGCTTCGCGTTTGTCGGCGTCGTCAATGCGCCCGCCAAAGAAGTAAAGGATTTTCTCCAAGACAATCCGATGCCCGGATGGGTTGGCATTGACAAGGACTGGTCGATGGTGCGCAGTTACGCGGCGCCGGGAACCCCTTTTGCAGTCGTTATCAACCGAAGGGGACTTGTCGCAGCATTTACGCATCCGTCGCAACTTTCACCTGAAGCGCTCGAGCGCGTGTGGGATGGCGGCGTGCCCAACATTGAAATCGGAACGCCATTGGGCTGGCAACCGAGAAGCTGGCGCGACGCGCCGCCTTTGTACGAAATGTCCATTTCACCAGCGTCGCCCACGCACGCCGCCGTCGTTCGCAATGGCGCGCTCTTCGCCGCAAGGTCTGCGCCGCTGCGCGATTTGTTCGCCAAGGCCTATGGTGTGCCTGCGTCGCGCGTTGTGTCCAACACGTTTCTGCTCGACGCAGCCTATGACGTGACAATCGCGCCCAAGCCGGGGCTTACGAACGAGCAAGCGGTCAAGACAAACATTCAGGCGCTTCGTCAGTTGCTTGAATCTGTGTTTCCCGTGCGAAAGAGACCCATGACGCAGGAAATGGATGTGTACCTGCTGTCAGCGGTCTCCACATCACCCATGGGCATTCACCCGTCGCAAGCCGCTGGCGCATCACTTAAGGACAATGGAGATGGTTTCGTCGTGCGAGGGTTCACGATGCTGCAGATCGCGGAGCGCCTGACGAAAGCGCTCGACCGCCCGGTCGTGGACGACACGGGGCTTGAAGGTCGTTTTGACGCAGCGTTCACGTTCAAGAAGGGCGACATCGCGTCTGTGCTGGCATCTGCGCAACGACTTGGCCTGGTGGTCGCACCAGCGCATGTGCCTGTCCAGGTCTTCAGCGTCGAGCGAGGCGATATGGCTCCAACGCCGCTGCCTGACCCGTAAGAGAAGCGGATTGCGCCAGCAAGCTCTGAAATACTGATAGAAGCACAGGAAAAAAACAGCCAAGGCTGGCGAAGGATATCTCTTCTAGATTATTTTCTATGGTGAACAGGATTAATGCGTCGGCCTGTTCGTCGCTCAGCCGCCAGGCTGCACGCGCCAGTTGGCGCCATCGCGCTCGACGGTGCGGTAGAGCGTGTCGCGCTCGACCGGGGCGCCGCCCGCTTCGCGGATCGCCTGCTTGAGATCCCACACCGCTTTCTCCTGGTGTGTCGAGGCCCCGCCAACCTTGGTGATGTCATACCAGACGACCGTGCCGTCCACATCGTCGGCGCCTGACGCCAGCATCAGTTGCGCCATGGGCAGCGTTTGCATGATCCAGAACGCCTTGATGTGCGGAAAATTGTCGAGCATCAGGCGGGCGATTGCGAGCGTGCGCAGATTTTCCAGGCCGCTTGGTCCGGGCAGACGCTCCAGAGCCGAGCCGTCAGGCAGGAAAGGCAGGGGAATGATCGCTTGAAAGAAGCCTGTCCTCCCGACCAGCGCCGCCAGAGCATCTTGGCTGGCGAAGAAACTGACGGCGCCTGTCGCGTCGGGCGAAAGGCCGACGCGCATCAGCGCTGCATCTTGCGCCTTGCGAAGTATGTCCATGTGCACAAGCCGATCTTCGCGCGACTCAATATGACCATACAAAATAGTCGCGTTGGAGTTGACACCAAGTTCATGGGCTGTGCGATGCACGTCGATCCACACATCAGAGCGAATCTTCCCCTTGAACGCTTCGTCGTGCACACGATCATCGAAGACCTCTGCGCCTCCGCCGGGCAGCGACCCCAGACCCGCTGCGACCAGCTTCTCAAGGACCCAGCGAATGCCCGCTTTTCGATCAGCGCTCTTGAACACCTTGGCGATTTTCGCCAGATGAACAATCTCAACCGCTGTGAACGCCTTGAAGTGCAGGCGTGGCGCCGACTGTCGCATGGCGCTGAGCATGTCGGTGTAGTAATCAAATGGCAGGAATGGATGCAAGCCGCCAACTATGTGCAGCTCTGTCGCGCCCGCGTCCGCAGCCTCGCGGGCGACACGGCGCGCGTCTTCAATCGAATGCTCGTAGGCGCCCGCATCACCTTTCTTTCGGTAAAACTCGCAGAATGTGCACGACAGGGCGCACACGTTGGAGTAATTGAAGTGACGGTTGATGTTGTAATAGGTTTTGTCGCTGTGGAGTCGATTGCGGACGCGCCCAGCGAGTTCGCACACGCCCCAGATGTCGGGGGTGTTGTAAAGCAGGGCGCCGTCGTCGAGCGTGAGGCGCTGGCCAGCGTCGATCATTCCCGCGATCGCAGTCAACCTGGGATCACGTCCGTCGGCAAGCTCGTCCATTGCGGGTTGCAAACGGGACGCGGCGGGAGGGGAGGGAGAGGGGTTGGAAATAAACGTCGCCATGGTTCGGAATTCGTCAGGAAAAGCACTCGGTTCATCTCGTCCTCGCGTCCCATAGGGTCCGCGACAGACGCCGGTCAGGCAGGATAGGCGGACGAGACTCCATGCGCAAGGCTCGAGACTGGCCAGGCCAATCCAGTGCCCCGCGAGCGTCGCCGATGGGACGAAGGACGACCGCGCCGCGTCAGGCTGTCATCGCTGAAAGGCCCCGAGGGATGGATCCGAACGTCACCAACAACCAAAGCGATCCCGAGGCTGCTGGTCCTTCGCCAGACACTTCTCAGAAGCACGCCCTGGGACCCCAACTGCCAAGCGACGCCCACAGACAGGGCGACGACGCGCTGCGCTTCATTGGTGATCTCGAGACCAGGCTCAAGCAGCTCCGCATGTTTGAAGCGGAACAGGAAGAGGCCCAGCGGGAACTTGAGGAACGACTCGCGCTGCTCGACAACGATCGGACAGCGATCGAGCAGCGCGCCAGCGAGCTCGCAGCAAGCGAAGACGCGCTGGGGATGCGCGACACTGAACTGCGAAGCAAGGCTCGCGCAATTGAAGCCGCTGCACAAGAACTCGAGGTTCGCCAAGCGGAACTCGCTGACCGAGAATCTGTCCTAGCGGAACAGTCACGTGACCTGACGGCTGCGGGCGCTGACGCAAGGCAGGTCGCATCGCTCACCGCGGAGCGCGACCGACTCACCCAGATAGTCACGAACAGCAAGCAGGAGATCGCTCGGTTGCGCGCCGAAATCGACGACCGCGCTGCGACCTTCGAGCGCATGGTGAATGAGCGCAAACTGGCGCAGGACGCGCTCGCTACGGCGCAGTCAATCGACCGCGAACAAGCGAATCGGCTGACGCACCGCCAGCGCAGATTGCACAACTATCGAGCCGCCCTCAAAGCGCGGGCTGCGACACTGCGCAAAGCGCGCGACATCATTCGCAAGAAGGCGCACGACGCGGAGCGCGTCCTCAAGGATCGCGCATCTCTGGAACAGGACAAACGCGCGACCAAGACGATGACCGTCAAGCTCCGCAAGCGCCTGGCGCGCCGCGACGGGGGCATGCTCTTTGCGCTCCTCGCTGTCGGCGCCTCTTCTCTGGGCGCCATGGCATGGAGCGCAGCGTCACGCATTGCGCCCGCCACCTATGTTGCGCAGGCGACCATCGCGCCTGCTGTGCGTCAATCCAGCGCTGTCGACCAGGCGCAGGTCGCTTCGTGGCGAGAAATGATCCTTAAACTCCTAGAAGATCCGCGTTTGGCGGATGTGGCTTCGCAGCGCATGAAGCGCCGCGGCGTCACAGCCCTGGCGTCGCCCGCAGTCCTGGCGCAATTCTTCCGGGTCCGTCTCGATGTATCAATCGAGGCCCCCGACCGGGTCGCAGTGGCGCTGCGTGAACAAGGCGACGCGCGCAGCAGGCTCCTTCTCGACACAACACTCGCAGCCCTTGTGTCACTCGCCAACGACGCGCGCAGGCTTGGTCCCAGCGGCCTGTCGACCGAAGTGCGCGATCGCCCGCGAACCGCAGCAGCGGTCGAAGATGATCGCCTGACATACGCATTGGTGATCTTCGCAGCGAGCCTCCTGCCGCTGCTTCTTCTCGCCTGGCTCATCGCAGCGAAAACTACCCGCGTCGCTGCTGTTATCAGCGCCGATGAAGCACCGCTCGATTTCTGAGCATCTTGCCTGTATTTGTTTCGGCATCCTGATCGAAGCGCAGTTGAGCAACGATCGGGACAAGCGAAGAGTCCCGCTCCCCCAGCCTCGCCCTGAGGAAAAGCGGGGAAGACGCGAAGAGGTTTTCCTGCTTGGACGGCTCTCCGAGCTGTCCATTTGCGCCCTTGGTCAATGCAATTGAAAGTTCACACGGGCGAGACGCCCGCGCCACCGGGGAAAGGCGGCGATTGACAACCTGGCTTTGCTACTGTGCCCTCTTTTTCGGCTTGAAGATGCGGAACAGTCTGGTGAGGGGGTCGTAGTACTCGTCCACCACGCGCTCTTTGAGCGGGATGATGGCGTTGTCGGTGATGGTGATGCTTTCAGGGCAGACCTTCGTGCAGCACTTGGTGATGTTGCAATAGCCCAGGCCGTTGTTGTGGCGCAGGTCGCTCAGGCGATCCTCGGTGTCGAGCGGGTGCATCTCGAGGGCTGCGGAATAGACGAGGAAACGTGGACCGATGAACTCGTCGTGCTTGTTGTGCTCGCGAAGCACGTGGCAAACATCCTGGCACAGGAAACACTCGATGCACTTGCGAAATTCCTGCACGCGATCGACATCCTGCTGACGCATGTTCCACGAACCATCCGCGTTGTCGGGCTTGCGGGGCTTGAAGGGTTTGATTCTCTTCTTGACCTCGTAGTTCCACCGAACATCCGTGACGAGATCACGAACGTGCGGGAACGACTGCATGGGCTCGATGCTGACGGGGGCCGACGTGTCGACCTGGTTCATGCGCGTCATGCACATCAGGCGGGGCATGCCATTGATTTCTGCGGAGCACGAGCCACACTTACCCGCTTTGCAGTTCCAGCGGACAGCGAGATCGTTGGCCTGCTCCGCCTGCACCTTGTGGACAACGTCAAGAACGACCATTCCGTCGTCATACTCGGTGGTGTAGTCACGAAAGTCGCCCTGGCCTTTTTCGCCTCGCCATATTCTGAAAGTGACGTTTGGCATGGATTATCCCTGTTCTTCAATGATTTTTTTGAGGTCGTCGCGCATGGACTCGATAGGTCGCTTTTCGATCTGCATGGCGCCATCAGGCGCTTTTTTCGCAATGAGGTTGAACTTGGCCCATTCGGGGTCCTTGGCGTCGTAGTCCTCACGGAAGTGGGCGCCCCGGCTTTCTTTGCGCTCGATGGCTGACCGAGAGGTCATTTCGGCGCAGGTGAGCATGTTCTTGAGATCGAGCGCGGTGTGCCAGCCATTGTTGTATTCGCGGTGCCCCATCGCAGCGGCTTTTGCAGCCCGCGCTTTGAGCGCGGGGAGAGACTCGACCGCTTTGATGAGGCGGTCCTCATGGCGGACAATGCCCACATTTTCATTCATTATTTCCTGAAGATCATATTGAATCTGGTAGGGGTTCTCGGCGCCCTCACCTGCGTGATCGAAGGGCGCCAGCGCCTCTTTCGCAGCGGCTTCAACCTGCGCCTTGTCGACGGCTGGGGCGCTGCAGTCCTTGGCGAACTTCGCTGCGAACTCGCCCGCGCGCTTGCCAAAGACGACGATGTCGGAGAGTGAATTGCCCCCCAGACGGTTGGCCCCATGCAGCCCCGCTGCGCACTCGCCACAGGCGAAGAGACCGGGGACCGTGGACATCTGCGAATCGCCATCGACGTTGATCCCGCCCATGGAGTAGTGCATGGTGGGGCCAATCTCCATGGCCTCTTTGGTGATGTCCACGCCCGCGAGGGTCTTGAACTGGTGGTACATGGAGGGAAGTTTTCGTTTGATGTGCTCTTCCCCGTTGGGGATGCGTTCCTTGATCCACGCGATGTCGAGGTAGACGCCGCCATGGGGCGAGCCGCGACCTTCACGCACTTCGCGAACGATGCAGCGGGCGACGTGGTCGCGTGTGAGGAGCTCAGGCGGGCGCTTGGCGTGCTTGTCGCCAATGATGTAGCGCCAGCCTTCTTCGGGATCTGTAGCGGTCTGGTGCTTGTACAGGTCGGGAATATCGTCGAACATGAAGCGCTTGCCTTCGCTGTTGCGCAGGACGCCTCCCTCACCCCGGACGCCTTCGGTGACGAGCAGGCCTCGCACGCTCATGGGCCAGATCATCCCCGTCGGGTGAAACTGCAGGCACTCGGTGTCCTTGAGCTCTGCGCCAGCGTGGTAGGCGAGGGAATGCCCGTCGCCTGTATATTCCCAGGAATTACTTGTAAACTTGTACATGCGCCCCACGCCGCCCGTCGCCAGGACGACCGCTTTGGCGTTGAATACGTGGAATCGACCCCGCTCGCGGTCGTAGGCGAAGGCGCCGCTGATGCGCTCGCCATCCTTGAGCAGCGTCGTGATGGTGACCTCCATATGCACGTCGATGCCCTGGTGCACGCCATGGTCCTGGAGTGTGCGGATGATTTCAAGCCCGGTGCGATCGCCGACGTGCGCGAGCCTGGAATAGGCGTGTCCGCCAAAGTTCCGCTGGAGGATTCTGCCTTGCTTGGTGCGGTCGAAGACGGCGCCCCAGGCTTCGAGCTCGCGGACGCGGTCGGGGGCCTCCTTGGCGTGGTGCTCAGCCATGCGCCAGTTGTTGATGTACTGCCCGCCTCGCATGGTGTCCGCGAAG
>Ga0114931_10006747_pt1 | contig 14092 bp, 13 predicted proteins | sample 2SBtaG_FD_89579 | JGI IMG/M metagenome (GOLD analysis project Ga0114931, IMG submission 89579) | Deep subsurface microbial communities from Kolumbo volcano to uncover new lineages of life (NeLLi) - 2SBTROV14_V59a metaG | ecosystem: Environmental > Aquatic > Marine > Volcanic | place: Kolumbo...
ATGCCGACCAAGACCGAACAATCGGATCTGCCGGCCGCGATGTTTGGGTCGCACGGGGACAACACCAAAATCGTCATCAGCGTGGCCAATGTCATCGATTGTTTTTACGCGCCGCTGGTCGCGCGGTATCTGGCGGAAAGATTACGCCTTCCCGTTTTTATTATGTCGGATTTCCAGACGGCCAACAGTTATAAGGTTATCGAAAAACCCAAGATCGCCGACATCAAGACCGTTGATGACATTCCGGATTTTGTCCTTGAACGTTTTCGTCTGAAACGCCTCCCGGATAAAATCCAAATGGTGCGTGATTCCCTGCTCGATCCCGGGACACCCGGGGGGATGCGCCGGGTCACCGGGCTGAATACCGACGAAAAAGGACAGGTCAATTATTTCAGCACCGCCAACCAACGGTCGCATCAGATCCGCAACGAAAAGGTTCATCACGTCAAGCGCTGTCTGACGGAACCGGAGCGTTTCGGTGACGAAGCCGGTGATATCCTCATCATCGCCTGGGGCAGCTCGCGCGGCTCCCTGGAAGAAGCGGTTACCAGGTTAAATGAGCAGGGACTCAAAGCCGGAGGGATGCATTTTAAAATTGTTCACCCGCTTCCGGAAAAAAAGATGTTAACGGATATTTTCTCAAAATATAAAAAAGTTGTGACAGTCGAACTCACTTACGGCGATCCGCTCAAACATCCGCCGTTGATGATGGCCTTGCGCGACGAGACGCTATTTGACGTCAATTGCATCATCTGCCGGGCGACCGGCCGACCTTTGCAGCCGGCCAATATTGCCAACAAGGCCAAAGAAGAACTTCAAAAAAATTACGAATCCCATCCAAACAAGGTGAATGTATGAGTACCCCTCAACAAGAACCCCAAAAAATAACGGTCAAAGATCTGCAAATAGAGAATCCCCGCTGGTGTGTCGGGTGCGGTGACTTCGGGATCGTGATGGGTTTAAAACGGTTTATGGTCGAGCAGCAGCTTCCGCTGGAGACCACCGTCAATGTTTCCGGCATCGGCTGTTCCGGCCGCGCTCCCAATTACATCAATACCTACGGCGCGCATTCCATCCATGGCCGCGCGATCACCGTCGCGTTGGGACTGGCGTTGTCCCGTCCGGACTTAAACATCTTTATCCATTCCGGCGACGGCGACGCCTTGAGCATCGGCGGCAATCATCTGATCCACGGAATCAACAAAAATTTTAACTGTGTTTTTATTCTGTATGACAATGAACTCTACGCCCTGACGAAAAGTCAGACTTCCCCGACGACACGCATGGGACATAAGACCAACACTCAGCCCCGGGGAACCTATCTCGCCCCGCTCAATCCCATCCGCCTCGCCCTGGGAATCGGCGCGTCTTTCGTCGCCGGAACCGCCGACTGGATGCCGGCCCATTTCACCTCGACGCTGAACGCGGCCTTCGAGCATAAAGGATTTTCCTTCGTGCACGTTTTAAAACGTTGCCCGCATTTTGACCCGCACAATTTTCAACACAAAGAGACCTCCTGGTTTTCCTTTCTGAAACATGACAAGGGCGTCCCGCCGGACAAACGCATCGCGGACAAGACTGAACTCGTTGAACACGACCCATCCAACCTGGAACAGGCATTCAAATATGCCAACGACAAACGAAAATATTTCGGTCTTTTTTATCATGATCCGGCAAAACCGCGTTACGACGACATCCTGATAAAGCAGACTCAGGACACCCCCAAATCTTCTTTGGATACTTTGTTTAACGACTACCACATCGATTAATTTATGGAAAATGTTGTGATTATCGGATCCGGTCCGGCAGCTCATACCGCGGCGATTTACGCGGGGAGGGCCAGGTTAAAGCCTTTACTTTTTGAAGGAATGATGGCCGCCGGGGTTGCCGCCGGCGGACAACTGACCACAACGACCGAAGTCGAAAATTATCCGGGATTTCCCGACGGAATTCAGGGCCCGGAGTTGATGGAAAAAATGCGTCAGCAGTCCCTAAAATGCGGGGCCCAGATCGAAACCAAGACGGTGACGGCCGTGGATTTAAAATCCCGTCCGTTTAAAGTTGCCGTCGGGAAAGAAACCATCGAAACCCAAACCCTGATCATCGCCACCGGGGCCACAGCCAGACGCCTGAATCTGCCGGGAGAAGACAAACTCTGGCAAAAAGGAATTTCGGCCTGCGCGGTCTGCGACGGCGCCCTGCCGATCTTCCGTGACCGTCCTCTGGTTGTCATCGGCGGGGGAGATTCGGCCGTGGAGGAAGCGACCCACCTGACAAAATACGGCAGTAAGGTTTATGTCGTTCATCGACGGGACCAACTGCGCGCCTCAAAGGTCATGCAGGAACGTCTGCTGGCTAATCCCAAAATCGAGATGATCTGGGATTCCGTCGCCCTTGAGGTTCTGGGTGACACCATGATGACTGGTGTCAAAATTCAAAATCTTAAAAGTAAAGAGGAGACCGTGCTCGAAGCCTCCGGTCTTTTTTACGCGATCGGCCATCTGCCGAACACCGCCTTTCTGAACAACCAGCTTGAACTTGACGAAACCGGCTACATCAAAACCATTCCCGGCACCAGCCGGACAAACGTGGATGGAATCTTTGCCTGTGGTGACGTCCAGGATAAAGTTTACCGCCAGGCCGTGACCGCTGCCGGTTCGGGCTGCATGGCCGCGCTGGATGCCGAGCGCTTCCTCACCGAAAATTCTTAAACCTTTCCAAGTGTCATTTGGCGGGTGGCTCCGGGATGGCCCTTATGAGAGGATCCACACCGGGCGGAGAGGCCCATGAGGGCCATTCCGGTGACCGGACCCGCCAAAATGCACATCCTCAGAAACCTTGCCTTCCAGCAAAAATAATGCTAAGATGGCCCTTATTTTACCAACCTATAGTATTAGTATTCTATAAATGGCTGCGATAACAGAATTTAAAAAATCCCTGTCCTGGCAGATGTTCAACCGCATCTCTAAACGGTATGATTTCCTGAATCATTTGTTGTCATTTGGACTCGACATCCACTGGCGCCGCTGTCTGCTGCGATTCTTGCCGCGGCGTTCCGACCTTCGCGTTCTCGACCTGGCCACAGGAACCGCTGACGTTCCGATCACCCTGTCCAAAAACTGCCGTAACGTTGCGCATGCCGAGGGGATCGACATGGCAGAGGAAATGCTGGAGCAGGGACGGAAGAAAATCCTGCGGAAAAACTTGTCGGATAAGATTCAACTGCAAAAAGGCGACGCGAATCACACTTCTTTTCCCGACAATAGTTTTGACACTGTTACCATGGCCTTCGGAATTCGAAATGTCGAGGATCCTATGATTGTGTTTAAAGAAATCTACCGTGTCCTCAAACCGAAGGGACGCGTCCTAATTCTGGAATTTTCTCTACCGTCAAATCCGTTTTTGCGCGTCCTGCACCTGTTTTACCTGCGCGGGGTGGTGCCGCTGATCGGAGGGATCATCTCCGGCAACTTTTCGGCGTACCGCTACCTGAACCGGACAATCGAAACATTTCCTTACGGCCGGCGGTTTTGCCGGATGCTCCGGCAGGTCGGCCTGCAAAATGTCACCCCCAATCAATTGATGGGAGGGGTCGCGACGATTTATCAGGGAGAAAAAATCTGATGCATATGCTTGTCAACCGTGACCAGGAATTCGAATGGCCCCAAGCCGTTGAGCAGATCGCCGAGCAAGTTGATCGTTTAAATCCCGGCCTGTTCAAAGATCAGCCGCTTTTGAGATTGACGGTTCTTTGCCGGCCTCAAAACTTGCTGGAATGGTTAAACGCCCAGGATTTTGAGACCAGGATTTTCTGGGCTGACCGGGAACAGCGGTTCCGGGTTGCCGGAGTTGGTAAGGCCGACGAAATCTTCATTCCTCAGGATGTCCGTTTTCTTACACCATCCTCAATGATATCAATCAAAAACTTCCCCGTGCCTACCCCGAGCTCCGGTATTACGGAGGTTTTTCCTTTGATCCCCAGACTGCCGCGCCGGAGTGGCAGAATTTCGGCCGGGCCCGGTTTGTCCTGCCGCGTTTTGAACTGCTTGAATACGACGGACAGATAAATTTTTCCTGCAATATTTATATCGAAGATGCCGATCAGATCAGGACCGTGAAAGAAGACCTGCGACGCCTGCAAACCTCATTTTCTCCACTCGCAGGCTCCGGCCAGCCGGGCCGTCCCCAGCGCCGGGACAATCCTGAAAAAAAAGAATGGGAGGCCCTGACGTCGTCAGTTCTCGCGGAGATCAATGATCAGAGATATCAAAAGGTTGTTCTGGCCCGAGAGACACAGTATGAATTTCCCGAACCGCTCAATCCTGTTGATTTGCTGAAAACATTGACCAAACAGGCAGAGAAATGTTATCCCTTTCTTTTTCAATTCAATAAAAATGAAACCTTTCTGGGGGTTTCCCCGGAACGGCTTTACCACCGTCTGGGAAATTCAATCGAAACCGAGGCTATCGCCGGAACCCGTCCGTGCGGAAACAGCGAGACGGAGCGGGAACGGTTGACCAAAGATCTTTCGGAATCCCAAAAAGATCTCGGTGAACACCGCTTTGTGGTTGACTGGATCGTCCGGCAGTTGAAGGACGTGACAAAAAATTTTACCGCGGATCCCGAACCTTCCGTCCTTGATCTCGTCAGCGGAATTCATCTGATCACCCGTTTCAGCGGTGAGCTTCGTGACGGTATCCCGGATGCTGAACTTTTACAAAAACTGCATCCGACGCCGGCCGTGGCCGGAACTCCGGCGGAAAAGGCGCTTTCGGTTATCCGCGAAAAAGAGACCTTCAACCGGGGGTGGTATGCCGCGCCGGTCGGGTATCTGAGTTATGATGAAAGCGAATTTGTCGTGGCGATCCGTTCGGGCCTTTTACAAAAAACGACCCTCCGCCTGTTTGCCGGCGCGGGGATCGTCAAGGAATCACAGCCACAGGCGGAATGGCAGGAAATCGAGCAAAAACTCACAGCTTTTCTTTCAGCATTAAAATGAAATATCTAACCCAATCCCCCAACCTGAATCATTTGTGGTGCCGATTAATCATCGAGGAATTGATCCGCAATGGCATCGACCACTTTTGCGTCGCGCCGGGATCACGATCGTCGCCTCTGGCCTGCGCCGTCGGAGAGCATCCACGCGCCCGGAGCGTTGTCCATTACGACGAGCGGGGTTTAGGATTTTTCGCGCTTGGTGAATCCAGCGCTTTACGGAAACCGGCGGTCCTGATCTGCACGTCAGGAACAGCCGCGGCCAATTTTTATCCGGCGGTGGTGGAGGCCTCGAAGAAAAAGGTCCCGCTGATTGTCCTCACCGCCGACCGGCCGCCGGAACTGCGTTTAACCGGCGCCAATCAGACCATTGACCAGGTCGAACTCTACGGAAAATACGTCCGTTTCCAGTTCGATTGTCCCTGTCCGACGAAGGACATCCCCCCCGAAACAATCCTGACGACGATCGATCAAATCCTTTATCAATCAACGGCGGCCATTGCCGGCCCGGTTCACCTCAACTGCATGTTCCGGGAACCCCTGGCGCCGTTAACCGAGGGAGGGCCTTGGACAAAGTATTTGTCATCGGTCCGTTTATGGCAAAAAGGGAGGGAACCCTGGACCCGCTATCGCAGGCCGGACAAACGTATCTTTGCCGCCGACCTCAAAGACTGCGCCAAACGGGTCAATCGTGTCAAACGGGGGATCATCGTCGTCGGCAAACTTCATTCCGCCGCCGAGGAAAAAAGTGTCATCGCCCTGGCCGAGAAACTGCAGTGGCCGGTCTTTCCGGACATTTCCTCCGGACTTCGTCTTGGCGACAAAAGCCCTCTGCTCATCCCGTATTTTGACCAAATTCTCCGCCATCCCCGAGCCCGGAAACTTCCCGTCGATGGAATCCTGCATTTGGGCGGGCGGATCACTTCCAGGATTTTTTATGAATTCGCCGGGGAAAAAGATTTGAACGACTATATCACCGTCCTCAATCATCCCCTGCGCAACGATCCTCTGCACAAGGTCAGTCTGCGTATTGAGGGACGGGTTGAGGATTTCTGCCGGAATATTCTCCCGCGGCTAAAGGCCGGAACCGCGAAAACCTTTTTGCGGACACTGCAGAAGGCAAGCCTCCGGGTTTCATCGAGCTTGATCCAGCACGATCAAGACACAACCTTGTCCGAACCGCACATCGCCCGGGTGATCAGCCAGAATATCCCGCGGGATCATATCTTGTTTTTATCGAACAGCCTGCCGATCCGGGAATTTGACCGTTACGCGGATGTCCGGGGTCCGGCCGTCGAGATCGCGGCCAACCGCGGGGCCAGCGGAATCGACGGAATCATCGCCTCGGCCTGCGGCTGCGCCGCCGCCCGCCGGAAACCCCTGACACTTTTGGCCGGGGACCTCGCCCTTTTGCATGACTTGAATTCGCTTTCTTTGGTCCGGCAAACCGGAGCTCCAATCCTGATCGTTGTGTTAAACAACGACGGCGGAGGCATTTTTTCTTTTCTCCCGATCGCGAGGGACCAAAGGAATTTTGAAAAATTCTTCGGGACACCGCATGGACTGTGTTTTAAGGATGCCGCGGCATTATTTGACCTTCAATACGCCTGTCCGGCCGACGGCGCGGAATTTCTGGAAATCTACCGGAGGGCCGCGCGAAAAAACCAGTCCATGATCATTGAAACCAACACCGGCCGCCAACAAAATATCAAACTGCAAAAACAGATGGAGAAAGAGACAAATGAACATCTGCAAAAATGCTTTAAATGAGGAGACGACGATGAGCCAGTTCCAGTGGAGCAAAGCCAAAGACTATAAGGATATCCGTTACGAAAAAATGGAAGGGATCGCCAAGATCACGATCAATCGTCCGGAAGTCCGCAATGCCTTCCGCCCGCAAACCGTGATGGAGATGTCCGACGCGCTGAATGACGCCCGGGATGATGAAACCATCGGTGTTGTTATCCTCACCGGCGAGGGGGAAAAGGCCTTCTGTTCCGGCGGAGACCAGAAGATCCGGGGCGACGCGGGCTATAAAGACAGCAAGGGAATCCACCGTCTGAATGTCCTGGATTTTCAACGGCAGATGCGCACGTGTCCCAAACCCGTCATCGCCATGGTCGCCGGATACGCCATCGGCGGCGGACATATCCTGCATCTTCTGGCCGACATCACCATCGCGGCGGACAACGCGATCTTCGGACAGACCGGTCCCAAGGTCGGATCCTTCGACGGGGGATACGGCGCCAGTTACATGGCCCGCATCGTCGGACAAAAAAAGGCGCGGGAAATCTGGTTTTTATGCCGCCAATATAACGCCGGACAGGCCTTGGAGATGGGGCTGGTCAACACGGTTGTTCCTTATGAGCAGCTGGAGGCCGAAACGGTGAAATGGTGCCGGGAAATCCTGGCCAATTCCCCGATCGCGATCCGTTGTCTGAAGGCCGCTCTCAACGCCGACTGCGACGGGCAGGCCGGCCTGCAGGAATTGGCCGGCAACGCGACCATGTTGTTTTACATGAGTGAAGAAGGACAGGAGGGACGCGACGCGTTCTTAGAAAAACGTAAACCGGATTTCTCCAAATTTCCGAAACGGCCGTAAATGACAAACCGCCCGACATTAAAAACCTGGATCATGGCCTTCCGGCCGAAGACGCTTCCCGCCGGGATCGCCCCGGTTTTTCTGGGAACGGCCCTGGCCTTCGGAGACGGCGCCGCCCATTTCCCGACGGCCGTGGTCTGTCTGCTGACGGCCGTGAGCATCCAGATTGCCACCAATCTGGCCAATGATTATTTCGATTACCGGCACGGGGCCGACACCGAAGAACGCGTCGGACCGATCCGTGTCACACAGGCCGGACTGATCCCCCCGTATTCGGTCAAATACGGGGCCATCCTCTTTTTTGGGGTGGCGGCCCTGACTTCGTTCGCGTTGGTTTTGCGCGCCGGCTGGCCGATCGGGATCCTGGCCGTCTTATCGATTCTTTCCGGACTGTTTTACACGGCCGGACCGAGACCCCTCGGTTATCTTGGCCTGGGCGAACTCTTTGTCCTGTTTTTCTTCGGACCGGTCGCCGTCGGCGGAACCTATTACGTCCAATCCTTTGAAATCAACCTCGGCATAATTCTCGCCGGACTGGCCGCCGGATGCCTGTCGTCGGCAATCCTCGTTGTCAACAATCTGCGGGACTATGAAACCGACCGCAAGTCCGCCAAAAAAACCCTGGCGGTGCGTTTCGGCAAAACCTTCGCGCGATATGAATATTACCTGTTTATCGTCGCGGCTTGTTTGATCCCGGTTCTCTTGTACGGCATCATCCGCGATCACATTGCGATACTCTGGAGCACACTCACGCTCATCTTCGCGGCCAAACCGATTCATACGGTTTTCACGCGGGAAGGTCCAATTCTCAACAAAATCTTGGCCCAAACGAGTGTTCTGCTTCTGATCTTTACCCTGCTTTTCGCGATTGGCTGGATCTTATGAAATTAACACAAGCGCGGTTATGGAAATACCATCTTCCGCTTCAAAAACCGGTTTTATTGAAAGGGGGCCCGCTTGCGGCCCGGGAAGGTCTGATCCTGCAGATTACCGATGAACAGGGACGTACAGCCTGGGGAGAGGCCGCCCCGCTTCCGGGGTTCAGCCGGGAGGCCCTGACTCAGGCCCAAATCGAGTTACAGAACCAACTGCCGGAACTGCTCAGCGGTGAACAAAACGATGAGCCTCTTGAGGTTCAGTTTGAGACCATTTTCAATGACAATCCTATTTTCTACCCGTCGGTATGTTTCGCCCTGCAGGCGGCCTTGCTGTCCCTGCGGGCCGCGCAGAACAAACAGTCTCTAGCCCAGGCTCTCGATGAAAGGTTTCAGACCAAAATCCGGATCAACGGATTTATCCAGGGCGCCAGGGAATCGGCCCTTGAGCAGGCACGAAAACTTTTGGAATATGGTTACACGTCGTTTAAAATGAAGGTCGGGACGGATTCGCTGGATACCGATATTGAAAAGATCCTGGCGGTCAGCGATATCCTGCGCGGAAAAGCGCTATTGCGGCTGGATGCCAATCAGGCCTGGGAGCTGAATGAAGCCCTCGCATTTGGCCGGGCAGTGGGACTGGATGTCATTGAGTACATTGAAGAACCGTTGAAAGATATCAACCTCATTCCCGAATTTTATAACCAGACGCTTCTTCCCAGCGCTCTCGATGAATCCCTGCGCAACATGGATTTTAAGAAAATACGTTTTATCGAGGGGGTCGACGTCCTGGTCTTAAAACCGACTCTGCTCGGCGGGATTACGACTGTTCAACATCTGACAAGCCAGGCGAGGGAGGCGGGCCTGCGGGTAGTCATCAGTTCATCCTTTGAAAGCGCCGTCGGATTACGCGTTCTGGCCCATATCGCCGCCGCTTTTTCACATTTCACACCGACGGGGCTTGATACCGAAAAAGTCTTCCGGGACAATGTCCTTCCGGGCGGGCTGACGATTTCCCGGGGCTCCGCGGAACTCGCCGACGCCCCGCTGGAAGACATTCACCTCAATACCGCCGTTCTGCAACCCGTTTCAACATGAAAGACCTTATCTGTCCAATCCGCCAGCATTCCTTAACCGATCCATCCGCGCCGGCTGTCGTCAGCGGCCCGGTCAGCGTGACCTACCGTGACCTCGACGCTCTTGTGACCCGGTATGAAAAAAAACTGAAAGCGAAGGGAATCAAAAGAGGAGACCGGTTCGCGATTCTGCCGGAGGCTTCGCTCCAGACGATTGTCCGGCTTTTTGCCGTCTGGCGCGTCGGAGGTATCGTCTGTTTTTTAAACCCACGCCTACCGCGAAAAGAATTAAACACTCTCGCGCGGCGTATGATCTGCGCGTGGAGTTTTTGCTCCAGACTTTCGAAGATCCCCGGTCTTTCACTGCGTTTATCGGTGCCAAAAACCTGGACCCCGTTGGGGAAAGTCTCAATGGACATCCGGTGTCCGGCGACAATGATCCCAACCTCCGGCAGTACCGGGGCCGCTAAGATTGTGGCCCACAGCCTGGCCAACCATTTCCAAAGCGCGGCCGCCGCGAATCAAAATATTCCGGTCAAAAAAGGCGACATCTGGCTCCTGAGTCTGCCGTTGTACCATGTCAGCGGGCTGAGCATTTTATTCCGGGCCTTTTCGGCGGGCGGAGCGGTGATGACCGCGAACCGCAAACAGCCATTGGGGCAGATCCTAAGAAAAAATCCGCTGACCCATGTCTCACTGGTTGCCACTCAACTCTTCCGGCTTTTACAAAACAATCGGGAAAAAGATCTCCGCCGGCTGAAATGTATTTTGCTTGGCGGAAGCGCCATCCCCCCGGGACTGATCAAAAAAAGCCGGGGAAAAAAACTGCCCGTCTATCTCACTTACGGTTTGACTGAAACGGCGTCTCAGGTGGCCTCGACACCGCGGTACGATCCGCGAAAAACAATGCCCAATCTCCGGGCGCTGAAAAACGTCCAGATTAAAATTAAAAAAGATGGCGAGATCCTGATCAAAAGTCCGGCGGTCTGCCTGGGATACTGGAACGGCCGGGCCGTCCGCCCGGCCGCCGATACCGCGGGTTGGCTGCACACCGGCGACATCGGGGAAATCAGGGAAGGGGAATTGACAGTTTTGGGCCGGCGGGACAGCATGTTTATCTCCGGTGGAGAAAACATTTATCCGGAAGAAATCGAGCGCCGGCTGATGGATATCGAAGAAATCGAACGAGCCGTTGTCCTTCCGGCCGCCAGCAGAGAATTCGGCCGGCGCCCCCAGGCTTTTCTTAAAACAACGCGGCCCATCACCATTGAGCGTATCCGCGAGGCCTTAAAGGAGCACCTTCCCAAATTCAAGATCCCCGATGCCTTCTACGCCTGGCCCGTTTTTCGAGAAAAAGGGATAAAAATTCAAAGACCGGATTTTGTGGAATTTTTGAAAACTGAAAAGATAAAACGGTTAAGATAATTCCGTCGGGTGGCGCGGGAATGGCGCTTGTGGGAGGATCCACACCGGGCGGAGGGGCCCACGAGCGCCATTCCCGCGACAGGACCCGTCGGGTGACTTTCTAAGAACTACTTTCTGAGTGACTCCAGTCCTTCACGCATCTTTACGGGAAGGGGAATCTTTGTCTGACTCTTTTTGTCCATCGTGACATGAACGGTCTTTCCGGCCCCAACCATATCCGAACCGTCTTTCAGGACTTTATATTGAAGAGTGAAGGACGTGTTGCCGATCGCGGCGACCGTGACTTCTACCTTAATATCGTCGCCGACAAACAGCGGGGATGTGTAGTCACTTTCGGCGTGCACAATGGGAAGAAAAAAATCGCATTCCCGCAAAAGAGAAGGAAAGCCGAACCCGATCTTTTCCAGCAGGCCTTCATACGCGTCGTGCAGAATCTCAAATTGACGGCTGAAAAACAGCAGACCGGCCGCGTCCGTTTGGTGCAGATGAACTGTTGTTTCATAAACGTGCATGGCTTTCCTTTCTGATGAGTGTTCTGATTATAACATAAATATGAATTCAAAAGAATCCTCGTGAAATTTTTTTGTTCGTCGGCCTCTGTGAAAAACAGACTGAACTTTCATATTCCCCAACGAGAAAAATCACGTCTGAAGTTCTTATTGACAAATAACGTAATCCTAGTAATATATTTTTGCCTTAACAGCACAAATCATTTCAGCATTTGTTTACGACCGGTTTTTGCTCGAGAGCTAATCTCCAATTTCTTAGAAAGGAATCCCTATGCCAGTAACCATGAAAGGAAACCCTGTGACTTTGCGGGGAAATATTCCGGAAGAAGGACAGCAGGCCCCGGATGCCAAACTGACCGCCAATGACCTTTCGGAAACAAACATCTCTTCATATACCGGAAAAAAACTGATCCTGTCGGTTGTTCCATCGCTGGACACGCCCGTATGCGACACCCAGACCAAACGTTTCAACGAAGAGGCTGGAAAACTGGGGGAGGACGTCCAGATCCTGACAATCAGTATGGACCTGCCGTTCGCGCAAAAACGCTGGTGCGGGGCCACCGGAAGCGACAAGATCGTAACCTTATCGGATTACCGTTACGCTGATTTCGGTGAAAAGTACGGCGTCCTGATCGAAAATATCCGGCTTCTGGCCCGCGCGGTTTTTGTCATCACCCCCGACGGAAAAATTGTCTACAAACAAATTGTGCCGGAAATCACTGAAGAACCTGATTATGCGGCCGCTTTAAACGCAGTCAAATCTTTGTAACGATCAACATTGAAGGAGGACATTATGGCTTATCAACTCCCGGATTTACCTTACGGTTTTGATGCCCTGGAACCACATATTGACGCCAAGACCATGCAGATCCATCACGACAAACATCACGGCGGCTATGTCGCGAAAGTCAACGCCGCCATCGAAGGAAAGTCTGATCTGGAATCAAAAAGCGTTGAGGATCTTATCGGCAATATCAGCGGCCTTCCCGGTGACATCCGTAACGCCGTGCGCAACAATGGCGGCGGTCATGCCAACCATTCCCTGTTCTGGACCGTGCTAAGCCCCAACGGCGGCGGCGAGCCTACCGGCTCCCTGGCTGACGCGATCAAGAGTGACTTGGGCGGCTTTGACAAATTGAAAGAGGCCTTCTCCGCGGCCGCGGCCATGCGGTTCGGCAGCGGTTGGGCCTGGTTGGTTGTCGACGGCGGAAAACTCAAAATCGGATCTACGCCGAATCAGGACAGCCCTTTGATGGATACCTCCGAATTCAAAGGCACCCCGATCCTCGGACTCGACGTTTGGGAACACGCCTATTACCTGAAGTACCAGAATCTGCGCCCCAGCTACATCGAGGCCTTCTGGAATGTCGTGAATTGGGATGAAGTCGGCAAGCGTTTTGAGGCCGCTAAATAATCCTTCCCCACGGGCGGTTTTTCCGGCATTTCTGCCGGAAAAGCTGCCTGTTTTTTATCTTTTTTTCAAAATCCTCTTGACAGAAAAGACTTATAAAACTACAATATCTAGTGCTGAGAAAATCTGAACATCAATATATTGTATCAAATCTGGAGTTCATAACTTCCGGCTCCAACTCACAGAAATACTGGGATCCACGCAGAAATGCCATAGCGGAAAACATAAAATCTTCCTAAAAAACTGATGAAAACCACATCAGTTTTTTTTATCGCTAGAATTGAAAAACGCAATTTGAATATGAATATGAGGAGAAGGCCCCATGCCCCAATTTGAGATTCCTGCCAACCTGAAAGTCCAAAAACGCAACGGACAACTTGTCGCCTTTAATCCATTCCGAATCAAAAAAGCCGTTGAGAACGCTTTTAAACAGCATCACAACCTTCCCCGGGAAGCGCAACTTACCGAAAATTCCATCAAACGGGCTGAAGGTATCACCAAGAATGTGGTTAAGGTTATTTCTGATTGGGCACAAAGCAAAGATCACGTCACCGTTGAAGAAATTCAAGACGAAGTCATCCGCCAAATGTTTGAAAACGGATACAAAGAGGTGGCGGAGCTCTACGCGCGGTACCGCAAAGAGCATGCCGCCCGCCGTTCCATCTTCGAACTGTACTCCACAGTCAAACGCGACGGCCGCAAGGTCTCTTTTAAGCCGGAAAAAATCACCATGGCCATCGCCGCGGCCCTGCGCGCGCATAATAACGGACAGCTGACTGAAGATCTGCTGGAAAAGGCCCACAAACTTTCCGACAATGTCGTTGCCGAGATCCGGAAAAAGTGGCCGCAGGGCAAGGCCATTGGCATTGAAGAAATTCAGGACCTCGTCGAAAAAGCCATGATGGACGCCGGTATGCAATCCGAGACCAGACGCTACATCCTTTACCGTGAAAAACGCGCCCGCGAACGCCATCTGGACAAACATCCCGAACTTCAGTTTTCCGTTGACCACATCAAGAATATTAAAATCAAATTAGCTGATGAGAGCGAGGCCGACCTCAACCTCGATAATCTGCGCTTCACCATTGAGACCTGCTGTCAGGGGCTTGAGAATGTTTCCAGCGAAAAGATCCTCCAAGAGGCCCTCAAAAGCTATTATAACGGCATCACACCCGCTCAGATGCAGGCGGCCAATATCA
>Ga0114931_10006748_pt1 | contig 14090 bp, 11 predicted proteins | sample 2SBtaG_FD_89579 | JGI IMG/M metagenome (GOLD analysis project Ga0114931, IMG submission 89579) | Deep subsurface microbial communities from Kolumbo volcano to uncover new lineages of life (NeLLi) - 2SBTROV14_V59a metaG | ecosystem: Environmental > Aquatic > Marine > Volcanic | place: Kolumbo...
CGCCTCGCCCTGCTCAACAGCTTTGCGCTTTATCTCAGCCTCTCTAGCGGCTACCAGAGTTCTCGCTTTTCGTCTGCCGCCCAATTCAAGAGGCATTGTTCCCTGAACAGTATTTCTATGGCTTTCGCCAAAGACTTCCTGCAATCCCTTTGCGCTTACACTCATCCGCTCTCTCTGATTCGCCTGATTTATCAACTTCTCAGAAGCCTCCGCGTCTTTTTGCAGCGCAAGAAGTTGATCATTATGTCTAATGGCATATCTCACGACATCATCTGCGGTTAAACCGTTTACCTGGTCAAGATACGCGGAAACTTGGCTGGAATTTGTTTTTTGTCCGAGCACGGAAAATTGAAACACCATGACGATGCTCAAAACCAGAATAGAAATTTTGCCATCAATTGCTTTACTCATTTTCTCCTTGTCCGTGTTCATCAACAATCAATCGCTTTCTCAACTTGCGCTCATGAATCCAATAAAAAATAACCGGAGTGATAATCAAAACATGCAATAGACTCGAAACCATTCCACCCAAGACGGGAGTTGCCAATGGCTTCATCACCTCCGCACCGGTTGAGGTACTCCACATTATCGGTAAAAGCCCGGCGACGACTGTAGTTACAGTCATTACTTTTGGACGAAGACGCAACAAGGCTCCTTCAATGACAGCCTCAAGTAACGCTTTTTTGTCTAGATATCCAATATCCTTTTTCTTTTTTTCGACTGACTCTTCCAGATAAATCACCATCACAACACCAGTTTGCACCGCAGTTCCAAACAACGCGATAAATCCCACCCAAACCGCGACTGAGAAGTTGTAATCAAAAAGCCATAACAAATACACGCCGCCGGTTAACGCAAAAGGAACCGCCATCAGAACGTGTGTCGCTTCAACCGCTGAGTTATAAGTCATATACAGAAGTCCAAAAATAACCACCAATACAATCGGTACAACTAATAAAAGCCTCTGTTTCGCGCGCTGTTGGTTTTCGAATTGCCCGCTCCAGGCTAGGTAGTATCCGGGCGGCATTTTAACTTTTTCCTTTACGAGTCTATCTGCCTCGCCTACAAAAGAACCTATATCTCGCCCTCTAACATTGAGCAGAACCGTGCCTTTCAGAAGTCCGTTTTCACTTTGAATCATCGAAGGACCGGTCACGGTTCGTATATCGGCAACCTGCGAAAGAGGGATCGCCATTCCGCCAGCGGTTACCAATGGAATTTGTCCGATGCGTTCGACATTGCTTCTGAATTCCGGTGCATATCTAACGCGAATCGGAAAACGTTCGCGACCTTCAATAGTTATCGACAGATTTGTTTCCCCGATGCCTTTTTCAATCGCGTCGTTAATCAATCCGACATCAATGCCATAACTCGCCGCCGCTGTTCGATCAATATCAATATCTATATAGGGTGTGCCGATAACCTTCTCGGGATAGACATCTTTTGCTCCTTCTATATCGCGTACAGCATCAGCTATTTCATTTGAAAGTTTTTCAAGTGTCGCCAAATCATTACCAAAAACCTTGATGCCGATTTCGGAGCGAATCCCCGTTGCGAGCATTTCAATTCGGTTAATAATCGGCTGTGTCCAAATATTTGTAACACCCGGCATTTTTAGTTTCCCGTCCATTTCGCCAATAAGGGATTCGCGCGTAACCCCTTCACGCCATTCATCCTTTGGTTTTAGATGAATTACGGTTTCGTTCATATTCACCGGAGCCGGATCGGTAGAAGTAGCGGCACGCCCGACTTTTCCAACCGCATGCTCAACCTCCGGAAATGAAGCAATTATTTCGTCTTGCTTGCGAACGAGTTTTACAGCTTCCTCAATTGAAATCGCCGGATCAGTCACAGGCATATACATTAAATCGCCCTCATTCAGATTCGGCATAAATTCCGAACCGATCCCGGATGCCAAATAAACTGCACCTGAAAACAGGATTAGAGCAATCAAAACCGCGACTAATCGATTTTTAAGTGCCGCGATCAAAACCGGTTTGTAAAGCCGCTGCAAAAATTTCATTATCGGATTCGAGCTTTCGGAATGCATCTTTCCGCCAAGCAGATATGTACACAAAACAGGAACAAGACTGACCGCGATAATGGTCGAGCCAATCATCGCAAAAGTCTTGGTAAACGCAAGCGGATGAAAGAGTTTCCCTTCCCTGCCTTCGAGCGCAAAAACAGGAATAAAAGCCAAAATAATTATCGCCATCGAAAAGAAAACGGGTCTCCCAACAAGCTTTGTTGACTCTAAAACAGCCTCCCAGACGGCTTTTCTATCCGTGGTATCAACCTTGTTTTTCTCTATAAAACGAAAAGCATTTTCGGTTACGACAATACCAGCATCAACCAAAACTCCAATCGCAATCGCCACCCCCGAAAGCGACATGATGTTGGACGTAATGCCCATGAAATGCATAAACAAAAATGACATTAACACCGCTAATGGAAGCGGAATAGTTACTATTAGAACCGAACGAAAATGGGCGAGAAAAACGATCATCACGATCGTTACAAGTATTAATTCTTCAATTAGAGTTGATCTTAAAGTGTTGGTTGCGCGATTTATCAACTGGGTTCGGTCATAGAAAGGAACTATTTTTACGCCATCGGGCAAGCCAACTTCAAGCTCTTTGATTTTCTTTTTTGCAGCTTTTATGACATCAAGGGTATTCACCCCATACCTTGCTATTACTACCCCGCCAATTGCTTCCTTGCCGTTTTTATCCAATGCACCAACACGAAACTCATCGCCGAGTTTTACATTTGCGACATTTTTCACATAAATCGGTGTGCCGCCTGAGGAACCGATCACGATGTTCTCGATATCAGCGACGGATTCGACAAGACCAATCCCCCGAACAACCGCCCATTGACCCGATTGCTCAACGACATTCCCGCCGACATTGCTGTTAGATTTTCGAACTGCCTTGATAACTTTTGAGATCGGCATCCCAAAACTCCGCAATTGGTTTGGATCAATATCTACCTGATATTGCTGTACATATCCTCCAACTGACGCAACTTCCGCAACTCCTTTTACTGAATTGAGCTGGTAGCGTACAAACCAATCCTGCATTGTCCGCAATTCCCGTAGCGAATATTTATTAGATTCGAGCGTGTACCAGAAAACCTGTCCAACTCCCGTGGCGTCCGGTCCGAGCGTCGGTGTAACTCCCTCAGGAAGCTGACCCTGAACAACATTAAGCCTTTCCAAAATTCGCGTTCGAGCCCAGTAAAGCTCAATATTATCTTCAAAAATAATATTGATCATCGAAAAGCTAAAAGCGGAGTTAGCCCGCACGACTTTTACACCCGGAAGACCCTGGAGGTTTGTTACAAGCGGATATGTTATCTGGTCTTCAACCTCCTGAGGCGAGCGTCCCGCCCAATCAGTAAAAACAATCACCTGATTTTCCGAAACATCGGGAATCGCATCAATTGGAGTGTTTACCAACGCCCAGTATCCCCATCCCGCGATGGCTAAAAACAAAGCGATGACGATAACGCGATTCTTGAGAGACCATTCAATGATTTTGTGAATCATAACTTCCACCAATAAGACGCAAGCGGGGTGCTTGCTGTCCAAAAACACCAAACTAATAAGCCGTAACTTTCATAGTTGTCTTACCAGTTTCTTTTCCCTCATAAGAAACCTGAGCAGTCCATTCTCCAGCCATTTGTACCTTCACTTTTCCTTTGAACTGCCCGGGTGTCGATGTTGTCGTCAAAGTCGCAGGATCGTTCATTTCCGCCATCGAGCCCATTGACGGCATATTAAAATTCAAGGACGCTGCTTTGATTTCAATTGGTTTTCCAGAGCCATCGGTAAAGGAAAGCATTAAATCCTGCTCGCCATATTTGAGTTTTCCATCGGCATTTGAAAGCGTAATGGTCAAATTATCGCTAACTTTTTTGTCCATAATTGTTTTCATTCCGCCACTGGACGCAGCACCCGAACCGCCACCGCACGCAACTGCCAAAATGATCGATGAAAAAAGTATTATCATTCCAATAAGTATTTTTGTTTTATTCATTTTCTCTTCTCCAAAATTATTTTTTCTTGGTTAATTCTCCTAATAAATTCCCAACCAACCTTCCTTGTATTTCAAACAAAAAATGTCCGTAGAACAGGATGATTGCTATCCACTAGGTACTTTTTCGCGTTTTTTCGCGCATTTCGCGGGCAAAATCAGCCGCAAAAACGCAAAAATGCCCAATTTCGGACACACTTCGCCCGAAAAAAGACACACTACCGCATATAAACTAAACTAAGATTCTTTGATGTTGGATGTATTTAGGTTGGGAATTGATCAGCCTTTTTGTTTGAAACATTTTTGGCTGAATCTCTTCTTTCGGGGTGGTTGAAAAAAGTATTTCGAAAAGTGATTCCTTTTCGGAGGCAATAAATACCGGAGCTAGGTTTAATCGAGCAACTTTAGTGGTATTCGTCGGCATATCTTGTGAACACCCGAGAACGCGACATAAATATTCAGCTCCTGCCTTTTGCGGCTTCTGAGATTTAACCGACTCTTTACAGCATTTCATTCGGCAATCATTCTTATCCATACCCATATCGCCGCCATGCATCGGTGTTCCAGGAAACACACTTATGCTCAGCATGAGTATAAAAAATAGAGTTTTTAGCCGAACCGCCATAAATTCAATATATGCCACTGATAGAAATTTTGTCAAAGTGAATATTTATTCCCGCATCGATTCCTTACTTCCTAAACAACCTAATTTTTCTATGCTATAAGTCAAGATTTCTCAATCTCAAAGCGTTAAGAATCACCGAAACCGAACTAAATGTCATCGCCGCACTCGCAATCATCGGACTCAACAATAATCCGATAAATGGAAATAAAACTCCGGCAGCAATCGGTACTCCAATGAGATTATAAACAAAGGCGAAAAACAAATTTTGACGAATATTTTTCATTGCAGCTCTGCTCAACTTTCGCGCTTTAAGAATTCCCCTCAAATCTCCCCTCAGCAGGGTAATATCAGCAGACTCGATCGCCACATCGGTGCCCGTTCCCATAGCTATTCCAACATCTGCCTGCGCAAGTGCGGGAGCGTCATTTACACCATCGCCCGCCATCGCAACTATCATTCCTTCCGACTGCAATTCCTTAACCTTCTCTGCCTTACGCTCAGGTAGAACGTCGGCAAATACTTGATCTATCCCGAGTTTGTCGGCGACTGCTTTAGCAGTTTTCGCATTGTCACCGGTCATCATAATTACTTCGATATTTTGAGTGTGCAATTTTTTGATCGAATCTTTTGCTGATTCTTTTAAAGAATCCGCAACACCCATAAATCCGGCAAATTTGCCGTCAACTGCCGCCAACATAACCGTTTCACCTTCGCTTCTTAAGGTATCAAGAGTATCGAGTTCAGAAGCGGTCATATCGATATTATTTTCCCCGAGTATTCGCCGGTTTCCCAATACGACATTTTTTCCATCAACCTTTCCAAAAACACCTTTCCCCGTAACGGATTCAAAATCATCCGGTCTTATGAGTTCTATTTTTCTTTCGATCGCACCCGAAACGATCGCCTCGGCAAGGGGATGCTCACTTAATTTTTCTAGCGATGCGACGAGTTTTAAAAGTTCTTCGTCGTCTAAACCGGCACTTCTAGAAACAACTATTTTCTGCAATTCCGGTTTCCCTTCTGTTAAAGTCCCTGTTTTATCGACAATAATCGCGTTAACCCTCTCAAGTGTTTCCAAGGCTTCCGCCTTCTTAATTAAGATGCCATTTTGTGCCCCATGACCTGTACCAACCATAATTGACATCGGAGTCGCTAAACCCAAAGCGCATGGGCAGGCAATAATCAGTACGGAAACCGCCGCTACAAGAGCATATGTAAACGAACCGAAAATCATCCAAACAATGAATGCCGTTACCGCAACTAATATCACCGCCGGTACAAAATAGGCTGAGACCACATCCGCAAGTCTTTGAATCGGTGCTTGCGAACGCTGAGCTTCGCTCACCATACGAACAATCTGAGCAAGTAAAGTGTCACTTCCGACTTTTTCGGCTTTCATAATAAAGCCGCGTTTTCCGTTAATCGTACCGCCGATTATTCTATCTCCCGAAGACTTTTCTACCGGAATCGATTCACCCGTTACAAGCGATTCATCGACCGAGGTTTCACCTTCTAAAATTACGCCGTCAACAGGAATCTTCTCGTTTGCGTTAACTCTAAGTGTCGCTCCAAGCTGAACATCTTTAAGCGGAATTTCTTCTTCCGTGCCATCTTCAAACACAACAATTGCCGTGTCGGCAGCAAGCCCGAGAAGCTCCTTTATTGCGGATGAAGTCTGGCTTCTTGCACGAAGCTCTAAAACCTGCCCGAGCAAAACGAGAGTTGTAATTACAGCAGAAGCCTCAAAATATACACCTATTAAATTATAAGTGTTTCTCATCGAGGCGGGAAAAATCTGCGGGAATAATAAAGCGATGAGGCTATAAATAAACGCCGTCCCCGTTCCCATCGCTACAAGCGTAAACATATTCGGGCTGACATTCTTAACCGAAGCCCAAGCCCTTTGAAAAAAAGGAAACCCTCCCCAAACTACGACCGGAGTCGCCAATAAAAACTGAATCCACAGCGAAGTATTTGGCGGAACAACCGCCTTAAGCCCAGGTATATATTCGGTCATTGCAAGAAGAAAAACCGGAATGGTTAAAACCGCAGAAATCCAAAAACGCCGCGTCATATCAATCAACTCGGGATCGGGTTTATCTTCCAGCGATACCACCTTTGGCTCAAGCGCCATCCCGCAAATCGGACAACTGCCGGGTCCTATTTGAACAATTTCCGGATGCATCGGGCAGGTATATTCAGTTCCTTCGCTTTCGGCTTCGAGTTTTTCTTCCTGCCTGTCTTCTAAAAAACTATTGGGATTCTGACGAAATTTGGTCAGACAGCTTTTTGAACAAAAATAATAGGTTTCACCCTCAAAATCATAGTTTCCGGCAGACGTTTCAGAAGCAACAGTCATACCGCACACCGGATCTGTAAATTCGCCCTTTGCTGCGGCTTTCATTCCGCCGTGTGAAGCCTTTTGTGCATTTGAATTCGCCGATTCCTTAGTCCCGTTATTTTCTACCTGAGATAGATATTTTTCTTTGCAAGCCGCTGAACAAAAATAAATCGAATCTCCATCATTTCTAGGTTCGTATTTAGCCGCAGCAGTCTCGGGTAAAACGATCATTCCGCAAACCGGATCCCTATACTCCTTTTTACCGGATTCCTCATTCCTATCATTCTTGGCAGCGAATTTGTCTCTACACCCTATCGAGCAAAAATAAACCGTTTCTCCATAATGTGCGATCTTTGCAGCAGCAGTTTCAGGTGCAACAGTCATTCCGCAGATGGGGTCGATTTCGGTCAGAATTTCGGGAACACTCACTTCTTCTTCTGTCGGTTTTTGCCTACTTATCTGAGTAAAAGGAACCGGATTTTTCGAAACAACCTGCTTTTTATACTTTTCCAAACAACCGTTTGAACAAAAGTAGATCGTCTCACCGTTTTGTTCCAGACTTCCTGCGGCGGTTTCCGGATTCACCGTCATTCCACAAATCGGATCAATGTGCTGATTCGTCATCTTTTTCCTTTTTGAAAAGTTTTCCAGAAATTAAAAAAAACGGAAACAGCCAATCACAATCTATAATCCGCTTTTTCGCTCATGAAAAATTACAATTGTTCAAGTGCTTTCTTGAGATGTTCATTAACTTCATTAGCCGTTTCTTCAATGCCTTCTTGCGCAACAACAGACATCATTGCCTTGGCATCTATAGCCGCCACTACCGATCTATTTTCTTCGTCGGCTTCGTAAACGACAACATTACACGGAAGCAAAAGCCCTATGTTTATATCTGCCTGCAAAGTTTTGTATGCAAGCGGCGGATTGCACGCCCCTAAAATTACATAGCGACGAAAATCCACACCCAATTTTTCCTTGAGTTTTTCGTCAATACGAATTTCCGAAAGAACACCAAAGCCCTCTGTTTTTAAGGCATCTTTGGTTCGTTCAATTGCCCTTTCAAAATCTATATCAACCGTTCGCTTAAATCCGTAATTAAACGTTTCTTTTTGTTGTGCTTTCATAATTTTCACCTCGATGACAATAAAAAATAGTCGGTAGCCAGATAGAAATTACGTGTCTCAGGCTCGCAAAGTAAAACTAATTGTCCATTTTATGCATTTTCTGTTTCCCTTTATGCATTTTGTCCATCTTCATTTTGCCTTTGTGTTTTTTGCCCATTTTCATCATACGCGTCATTTTGGCAATGGCAGTAGCATGGCTGTTTATATCAGCTTTGTTACCCGCTTTCACACTTCTATCCAATGCCGCAATACGATTGTCCAACTCAGCCTTTTTCTTTTTCATGTTTGCCATCATCGGAGCCATTTTCGCGATTTTGTCCGCGTCCATTTTGCTCATATGATTCTTGTGAATTTTAGCCATTATTTTTGAGCTTCTCTTAATTTCATTAACTGCGTCTTTGGCAAATCTGGCATTATAAGTGTTGCCGTCCTTTGACATATGCTTAAGAACTTTTGCAAAGCTATGAATATTATGACGATATGCCATATTCATTTTATGGTGCGGGCTTTTCATCATTTTCATCATTTCCGGATTCATCTTCATATCTTTCATCTTGCCATCTTGAGCAAAGATGCTCCCCGCCATCAAAAACATAAATAATGCGACTATTGATATTGTTTTAATTTTCATTGCTAATATTCTCCTAGTAATTTTCTAAAATAAATTTATCTCTTTTTTTCCGCCTCCATACTTGAATCTTAATTATACAACCTAACACTAAGTGTCAGGTCAAGCTAAAAAAATCAATCATTAAATGATTCAATTAAATGGCATACAGAGTGACCGTTTGGCAATGCGTCTTCCATCTTCCGCCAATCCGATTGAGCCTTTTCCATTTTCTTTTGGAGTTTTTGCATTTTTTTAATTTTTTGGCGGTTTTCCTTAATTCGTTTTTCGAGTATTTCGCGAACAATTGGGCAGGGAGATTCACCGTGGTCGGATTTGTTAAGGATTTCAGCGATTTCTTTTAAGGTAAAACCGAGTTCTTTGGCATTTGTGATAAATCGCAGGAGTTTTACATCCGAATCGCTATATATTTTATATCCGTTGCTCTCGCGGCGAGATGGATTGAGCAAACCAATCCGTGTGTAATGGCGGACGGTAAAAACCGGAACATCTGCTTTTTTAGCTAGAATACTTGTTGTAAACATATTGGCTGGCTCCAGAAAAAAAGAAATCTATTTTGGAAAATGTCGAAAAAAAGTTCTTTCCAGGAAGGCTAAGTCCAGGAGAAAACTTTCTTCTGTAAAGCGTTTGAATTCGATCAAATATATAAGAATACCAAAGTAAATATTAACGCTTGATTAATCAAAAACACAACTTTCATACTGATTCTGATCGCTTTTGAATCGGTGTCATTACTCGGAATAGGCGACATAGGCTTATAGGTATCTCTGTCCACGGGAGGTTGAATTGTGGGAAATGAGCGTAGAACAAGGATAATTGAAAATCCTATCTCAATTCAGCCACCCATTCTTGAGCAACGTCTTTCGGTTGGCGACCCTTACCGTCAACCTGATAATTAAGTTTCCGCATTTCCGCTGTTGAAATCGCGCCGGCGAGTTGAGCAAACACTTGTTTAAGTGCCGGATTTTTTTCTAAAACACTACTACGAGCCACAAACATTGCTTGGTAAGGCGGAAAGTATTTTTTGTCATCCTCAAGTTGAACTAATTTCAGGGCGGAGATCAAACCATCTGTCGAATATCCGACTATCAAATCAAGCTTTCCGGCATCTAAAGCCCGATATGTCAAAGCAAGTTCCATCTCACGTGGTTTTTGTTCAAACTCAAAATTATAAGCCTTCTTAAGTCCAAGATATCCATCCTCGCGGGACATAAAATCCTGATCTAATCCAATCCGCCAGTCTTTAGTTTGAGCACGTACAACATCGGAAATCGTTTTCAAATTCTTCTCTTTTGCCGTCTTTTCCGAAACAAGAATCGCGTAATCATTTGCAAAACCAAGCGGCTCGCTTAAGGAATATTTAAATTTCTCGGCGTATTCCGTTTTCACTTCCTCATAAACTTCTCTCGCATCAGAAATTGGTTTCTTTTTCAAAATTACGGCATAAGCTGTGCCCGAGTATTCCGGATAAACATCGAGGTTTCCCGTTGACATGGTTCGATGGGCAAGTGTCCCGCCGAGTTCGAATTTACGCTCCACCGTAACGCCCTTCTTCTCAAGCATCTGCGAAATAATCTCAGCTAAAATAAGGTTTTCAGTAAAATCCTTAGAGCCAACAACGATCTTATTTTCAGAATCTGCGGTTCCATCTAAATCAATTAGCGAAGGCACAAAACTACCCAATAATACGACCAAAATCGCGGTTGCTCCACCGATGACCAAACGTCTCCGCCATTTGTCTGCCTTTCGTTTTTCCGAAGTTTTTGCTTCAAATAGTTTTGCGATCTGTCCCAACCCAAAATCTGCAACCAAAGCTAAAGCCGCTGAGAATATCCCGCCCGCAAGAAGCAAATTATTATCGTTCTGCCGTAGCCCTCGAAAGATATAAGTTCCTAGTCCGCCAGCTCCAACCGCTGCGGCAATTGTCGCCACGCCAACAGAAATAACTACCGCCACACGAATTCCCGTCAAAATCACAGGCATCGCCAACGGCAATTCCACTTGCTTGAGTATCTGCCAATCGGTCATTCCCATTGCGGCTGCAGATTCAGTTATTCTTGAATCAACCCCCAATATCCCTGTAACAGTATTCCGAATAATCGGAAGAAGAGAATATAACGCAAGCGCGATAATCGCTGTTTTTGCTCCAACTCCTCCTATAAATGGAATCGGAATTAAAAGCCCAAAAAGCGCAAGCGAAGGAACTGTCTGCATTATATTTGCAAATCCCAAAATCGGTGTCTGTAAAGACTTTCTTCTTGTAAGTAATATGCCAAGCGGAACGCCGGAAAGAACCGCAAAAAAAGTAGCAACAAACACAAGAAAAATATGCTCACGAGTTAACGCGAGGATTTCCGACCAATTCTGTTGTATGAATTCGACTAGATTCATATTTTTCTAAATGCGGCGAGCTTGAATTCAATGACGCATCGGTATAGTGAACGGTAGTGAACACCTTTTTAAAACAGGCACCGTATAGATCAAACTAGCTCACTACCGTTCGTTGTACTGATGCGGCGGACCGCGCCCTAGTCTAAAAAGTCATTAATGTCCCTAAATACTCTTTTACAAGGGGCAACTCACTTTCGCGAAACCCCTCAGGCGTTTCAACCAAAACAATCTCGCCCTTATCCATCAAACAAATCCTCGTGCCAAGTGCGAAGGCTTCTTGCAAATCGTGAGTTACAAAAACGGCAGTTTTGCCTAAATCTTTTACCAATTTTGCAAACTCTTTTTGCAAACGATTTCGCGTAATGGCATCGAGAGCACCAAAAGGTTCGTCCAACAAAAGCAAATCGGGATCCGCGGCTAACGCCCGAGCAACCCCAACTCGCTGTCGTTGCCCTCCTGAAAGTTCGTTCGGAAACCGTTTCGCATAGTCCGACGGACTAAGCCCAACAAGTTCGAGCATTTCGATAGCTCGTTTTTGCCTTTTGTCTTCATTCCAATTCTCAAGCTTCGGCACAAGCGAGACATTTTTTTCAACGTCAAAATGAGGGAAAAGTCCAGATTCTTGCAAAACATAACCAATTCGACGACGGAGTTTTATTACATTCCAATCCTTCGTTGCTTTACCTTCAACCAAAACCTTCCCATTTGTTGGTTCTATAAGACGATTAATCAATTTTAACGTCGTCGTTTTTCCGCAACCGGACTCCCCCAAAAGTACAAAGATTTCGCCTTCCTTGATTTTGAAATCAAGATTTCTAAGAATTTCCATTTCCCCAACTGAGAAACCTACACTCTGAAATTCAACTATAGCTTGCTTTGCATTCGGCATTTTTCGAATTCTAACATTTTGTTTTAGTTCGACACATTGTCGCATCTGCCGTTGACCAAAACATCTCCGTCGATCCATTTAATTTGGCAAAAAAAACGGAATATTTCGCTTATATGCAAAATACTCCGTTCTTTTAACCTTGAAAATGACTTCTCATAGACATCTAAAAAAAGGCTAATTTAAAGCCTTAGTCAACTGGTCGGGAATGAATAAGGCGCCGAATTCTGTCCATAAACAAAACGTCAATCATCCTATTATCGAGCACCGTCATCACCTCACCAACGCCGAACGTCGAATGATCCATCACGGCTCCTTTTTTGTAGGTTTCAGTCCTATCATATGGAGGTCCCGTTTTCCCTTTCAACTTTTTAAGTTTGGTAGCATTCTTAGCCGTCTTAAATGTTCCTACCAGACCGCATTTTGAGCAAATTACTCTCGAAATCTTGCCAAGTTTTGTAATCGTTTTTACGACGTGCCCGAGTTGCTCATCGCAATCAGGACAAATTTTTTCAACTCTCTCACCAACTGTATGTTTTTTTACTTCAGCCATTTAAAACACTCCTTTTTCGTTTCTAACAATTTCCTTTATTAACCAATCTCATTATCTTTCTTTATATGTTTACCGACGGCGACGAGAACGTCTGTTTCGAGAACCTTGAGCATTTTTTTTAGACGCCGTTCCACCATATATCGGTGCAGCTCCTCCAAATTCCGTTGCAACAACTCGCTTAACTTTTTGCTTTACGAGATTTTCAATGTCCCGCATTTTGAGCTCATCAATCGGCGCAACAAGCGTAATCGCTTCACCCTCATTTCCAGCCCTCCCGGTTCTGCCAATTCGGTGAACATAATCTTCTGCGGGCTCGGGCACGTCGTAATTTATCACATAAGAAATCGCTTCAACATCAATCCCCCGAGAAGCAATATCGGTCGCAACCAAAATTTTCGTTTTTCCATTCCGAAAAGCCTTCAATGCCTTCTCTCTGCGGGATTGCGAAAGATTAGAATGGATTTGTTTCGCCGGCAACTCCCGAGCCTTAAGAATATGTGTAAGTCGATCCGCCCCACGTTTTGTCCGAGTAAAAACGATTATTCGCTCATAATCTCTTGTCTCTAGGAAATCCAATAAAAATGCAATCTTGGAAGCGGCGGCGACCGAATATGCTACTTGCTTCACGGTTCTAGCGGTCACATTTTCGCGACTAACTTCGACGACCTCCGGCTCATCCATTATAGAATATGCAAGGCTCTTGATCGAATCAGATATTGTCGCCGAAAAAAGCAAGGTTTGCCGATCAGCCGAAATCCCTTTCAAAATCTTCCGAATTGCGGGTAAAAAACCCATGTCGAGCATTCTATCTGCTTCATCTAAAACCAGTGTATCTACATTTGCTAAATTGACCGTTCCGCGTTCAACATGATCAAGCAAACGCCCGGGCGTCGCGATAATTACGGTTGCCCCTCTTCTCAAAGCGTTTAACTGACGATTCATACTCGCTCCGCCAATTATACTCACGCACCTCAACTTTTTCGGAGCGAACTCAATATATGCTTCTGTAATTTGAGTAACGAGCTCGCGCGTCGGAGCAACGACCAAAACACTAACACCCGATTTCTTTTTCGATCCTAACTTCTGAATTATAGGTAACAAAAATGCTGCCGTTTTGCCCGTTCCGGTTTCCGCACAGCCAATAAGATCATCACCCTCTAAAACGATGGGAATAGCACTTTTCTGAATCGGGGTCGGTTCAATAAAATCAAGGGATGCGCATTTATCTGCGATCTTTTTGTTTAACCCCAAATCTTGAAATTTCATAACCATCACTCTAAATTAGCCGGAAAAATCAGCAAGACTCGACTTTTTGATCCAACCCAGCACATTACAAATTCACTGTTTTCTAATGTTATTCGTCTTCTGCGCAAAAACGCTCTTATACAAAAAAGAAGCGTCGAATCGAGTTGTTTTCGGAGATTTGTCTGCGAAGAATCGGGTTTCGGATGCTCAAAACAAAAAGCGACTTCTGTTATCGTAAACAGCCAACTCTCTAACTA
>Ga0114931_10006749_pt1 | contig 14089 bp, 10 predicted proteins | sample 2SBtaG_FD_89579 | JGI IMG/M metagenome (GOLD analysis project Ga0114931, IMG submission 89579) | Deep subsurface microbial communities from Kolumbo volcano to uncover new lineages of life (NeLLi) - 2SBTROV14_V59a metaG | ecosystem: Environmental > Aquatic > Marine > Volcanic | place: Kolumbo...
ATCAAAAAAGCGATCGCGGTCAGGAACAACGACATTCTCCTAGAATAGGGTTCAGCAACGACGAAATCAGGATAGCCTACTCTAAGCCAAGGTTCACCAATGGCGCACCTCTTAAAAAACTCCCCGCAGAATGCCGGATTCATGCGGGGAGGTCAACGCTCACCTGAAGTATACCCTATCAACACGATTCCAAAAAACAAATGAATGTGGCCAAAATAAATTGGGACCACATTCCGGGATTCGACCAGACCATGTCCCGCTGCGGCGCATCTTGTGGCCGAATCCCGGAATGCCTTAACGCACCTACACTATTGCTCTTTGGCCGTAAACTCGATGCGGATGGTGAACAAATCGGCCACGACTAACGTATCCGCGAAGTTGGGCGGATCGATGCCGAAGTCAGTAAGTTTCATCTGGGCCTCAGCCACGCCAGTGAGAACGCCGCCCGCGACGGTGGCGGTAACGTCAAAGGTGACGGGCTGGGTAATGTCGCGTATTGTCAGGTCACCCACAAGTTGGAAACTGATTTCCTCGCCGTCCACATAGGCGTCAGGCGCGTTTTCGATGGCGGTGGGAACAAACGTGGCCACGGGGAATTTGCCTAATTGAGGGCCTTTGCTCTGCAACCAGTTGTCCCGGCGGCTCTGATCACTGGTCAGCCCGGTCAGATTGACGGTAATGCTGCTGTCGCTGACGCTGCTGTTGTCTAAGTCCACGGTGATGGAGCCTTCCACGTCACCGGTGTTCCCCACAGTCTTGACGCTTCCCGCGTTGATGCCCAATTTGTCCAGGGCCCGGGAGAGAAATTCCTCATCCACGATGTATGAGGCGGTCGATTCGCCCGGGACAAGAACGTACGTGTGCACGCCGCTCAGGGCCCCGCCCGTATCTGCGGGAGCGGCAGTGTCGCTGGCGGCAGTGTCGCTGGCGGCAGTGTCGCTGGCGGCAGTGTCGCTGGCAGGAGCGGATGTAGCAGCCGGCGCGGCCGGGGCTGTTTGCCCGCCACAGGCGGCGAGCAGCGCAAGGCTAAGGACAAGTGCAATGGCCAAAATGCTCAGACGTTTTTTACTCATGCTCATGATCTCCTTGTGATAAAACTGGCGGACGAACTGCGCGATGCATCGCCCGGATTGCAAATTTATGTCAATGCTGTGCGACTGGAGCCGGCTGGAGGACGCCGTCCGGCAGATAGGCCGGCAACGTTGCATTCCGCTCTCCGTAGCGGGCCAGAAGCGCACGCATAAACAACGAATAAAACCCTTCATGTTTCAAATCTGGCTCCAGATCGTCCACGACCAGACCGGGGGTGAAGCCAGCGGACACAAACTGCTCCAGCAGCCGAGGGTCGCGGCTGATGACGTGGACCGGCGTCTCCCAGCCATCATTTCGCCGGGAAACCCGGGGCGGCTGGTGATCGCCGATGAGAACGAAGATGGCGTTCTCGTCCTCGCTGCGGATGGCGTCGACCAGAAAGCGCAGTTCATAGTCGATGGCGCGCATGTAATTGCGACGACGGACATCATGGCTCATGGCGTCAGGATCGACGACCTCGCCCATCTGCGCCTGAAGCCGATTCAGGGTGCGCCAATCGTCCACGATCGGCGGCAGGTTCGTCCACGGGTAATGGGACATCTGAGTGATGAAAAAGAGCAAAAACGGATCGTCCGTACGTTGGCGGATGGACTCACGCACGTAGTTGAGCGCGTACTGATCAGGCGGGGCCGGTCCCCAACTGTACTCCGGCCCTTCGTAGTGCAAATCTCGATGACGGTACCAGTGATCCGCGCCATAAAAACGCTGATACCGGAGCCACTTCTCCTCAGACAACTCGGTGGTGATGGAGGTTAGCCAGTCGTAGTCGTAGCCCTGAGACTTCAGATAGCGCCCCAGGTCCGGGTATTCCGCCTGTTGATATTGGGCGAGCAGAGTCAGATATTCGGGCTGGTTGTCGATGCGCAGACCAAAGAGCGTGCTGGTGTAAGCGAACCAGGATCCGCCGCCCCAGGTGGGGGATGAACTCAGGGCCGTGGCAGCGCCCCAGCCGTCCGCCGCCAGTTCATCCTCCAATTCACCCAGCAATTGCGTGTACAGGATGCGATAATCTGGCCGTTTATACAGTACACTTCCATACGATTCTACGAAAATCAGATAAATATTGGGCCGCTCGACCAGTGTTCGCCCGCGATAGTCATAGGCGACGCGAATAGCCAAATCATCGATGCTGGACGCGGACGCGCGCAGTTCGACCGAGGCCGACGCGTTCTCCGCCACCTTGGCGATCAAACTGCTGACGACCCTGTGGGAGTTGGCCAGATTCGCCCCGGAGAAGGCCACGCTCAAAAGCAAGAGAGCGGCCATAACGCCCATCCCCCAGCGCGACCAGGGGTTCAGTTCGGCCAGGCGACGGTCGTCTAGCAGGGTCCACACCACGTATGCAAGCGCGACCACGGCCAGAATCAGCCCGATCCCGACGCTGAGATAGAGCAGAAGCGGCAGATGGAGGTGGCGGAGCAAAAAGGGCAGCCCCTTGCCATAGAGTTGAACTTGGCTATAGAAAACCGGTTCCACGTTGTAGATGGCCAGGGTGGCGGCTTCGTAGACGTAGTAGACCAGGGCGAGCAGGTATAGCAGCAGAAAGAACAGGCGATAGATCCGCCCCCGCGCTCGGCTCGCAAAAACGGCCAGCGCGGTCAGCAGCGTCAATTCCAAGCTCAGGCGAAAGACGTCATAGCCCTCGCGCCAGACGAAGAGCCGCCGCAACAGATCGACGCCTGTAAGCGTTTCCCCTGCGTCCGCAGGCGCCAGACCAGCTCCCCGGTTCAGAAGATAAAGAGGCAGAAAGAGCAGGGCGTTGAGCACCCCAAACGCCAGCCAGAAAAGACCGTCAGTCCGCAGCCAGCGGGCGATCCTGGTCTGGAGACGATCATCGGATGAAGTATGCAAATCAGTCACAGTTGAACTTACCGCCGCTTGAAGTTAAGATGAGATCAAAAGGATAGAACACGGATTTACCGGATTGGACGGAAAAAGCCGAATTCCCTTTGAAAATCCGTGCGGATCCGCCCAATCTGGCAAATCAGCGTTCCATTGCAGTTCGTTACACGGAATACACCTATGAGTATAACGCATGACTGGCGAAATCGGATTGGTCTGATGCGCTCGTTGGCCATTTACTACGGCCAGCCGTGGAAACAGAGGGCCATGCGCCGCCTCTACGCCCAGTTCATGGGGCCGGGCGACCTCTGCTTCGATGTCGGCGCGCACGTGGGCAATCGCCTGTCCATCTGGGCAGGGCTGGGCGCGCGGGTGGTGGCCGTGGAGCCGCAGCCCCTCTGCATGGCTTTCCTGCAACGGGCTTACGGCCATCGCGCAGGCGTCACCCTGGTGGCCGAGGCCGTGGGCGCGCAGCCGGGCGTGCAGACCCTCCACATCAGCCCCGCCAACCCCACTGTCTCCACCCTCTCCCCAAGCTGGATCGAGACGGTGCAGCGTGATCCCTCCTTCGCCGGCGTGCGCTGGGAGGAGACCATTCCCACGCCGGTGACCACCCTGGACGGGCTGATCGAGCGCTTCGGTCGCCCTGCGTTCTGCAAGATCGATGTGGAAGGCTACGAAGAGCAGGCGCTGGCCGGCCTCTCCCAGTCCATCCCCGCGCTCTCGTTCGAATATCTGGCCGCGACCCGGACGTCGGCCCTGGCCTGCATCCGTCGGCTAGAAAGCCTGGGCCGCTACGAGTACAACTGGTCACCGGGCGAATCCCAGCGCCTGCAAGCGCTACGCTGGCTGGACGCGGGTGGCATGGCGGAGGTGTTGGCCGGGTTGGAGGCGGGGTCGGGGGATGTGTACGCCAGGCTGGCGTAATGTGATCGCGGGCGCTGCTCAACCGCGCTGGACCAGGAGCGCCTCCAATGTAGCCGGGTTTGGTCCCCCGTCCCCGTATCACCTCAATATTTCGGGGCGGAGTGCGTCGCACTGACCCAATACAGGCCGAATTTCCCCGACACGCCCGGTCAGTGCGATGGACTCCCCCGGTTTATTGAGCAGATACCCGTCCCCCACCTAATCCTGGGGGGGAGCCGGGCAAGCCGGGGCAAGCTTCCCCCAAAGTTGGGGGCCAGGGGGCTTCGGCTCAACCACCTTGCAATAAACTCCCGGATTCTGGCATACTAGGGGACAGTCCACTCACATAATCACAGCAAAGGACAAGCCCCATGACTTCCACCCAACCCACCGACATCGTCGTCATCGGCGCAGGCGTGATCGGCGTCAGCGCGGCCTATTACCTGTGGCGAGCGGGCCACGCGATCACCGTCCTCGACCAGGGCCAGGTGGCGGCCGGCAGTTCTTTTGGCAACGCCGGCCTGATCGTGCCCAGCCACGTCACGCCCCTGGCCGCGCCCGGGGTCATCGCCCAGGGCATGAAATGGCTCTTCAAACCCGATAGCCCCTTCTACATCAAGCCGCGCGCGGACCGGGCGCTGACCTCCTGGCTGTGGAAGTTCCGGGCCGCGTGCAATGCCGAGCAGGCCGAGCGGGCCATGCCCCTGCTGCGGGACCTGAACCTGGCCAGCCTGGACGAGTACAAGGCTCTGGCTCAACTGGAGGGGCTGGGCTTCGGCTTCGGGAAACGCGGCCTGTTGTATATCTATCGCGATGAGCAAGGCGCGCAGGAGTGTCAAGAAATGATGGAAAACGCGCACCGGGTGGGCCTGGACGCGCGCCTGGTGGGGCGGGAAGAGATCGAGGCGTTCAACCCGGGCGTGACTTTCCTGGCCCCGGGCGGCGTCTATTTCCCCGACGACGCCCACCTGGATCCGGCCCGCTTCGTGCGCGGGCTGGCCCGTTACCTGGAGGAGCGGGGCGTGGTCTTCCACAGCGGCCGCGCGGCCACCGGCTTCCAGATGCAGGGCAAGCGCATCGCCGCGGTGGAGACGGAGCAAGGTCCCATAGCCGCGAATCAGGTGGTCCTGGCCGGCGGCGCGTGGAGCCCGGCCATCGCCCGCGCGCTCAAGCTCAACTTGCCCATCCAGGCGGCCAAGGGCTACAGCTTCATGGTCGATGGGGCGTCCCTCCAACTGACCACGCCCCTACTCCTGGCCGAGGCCAAGATCGCGGTTACGCCCATGGGTGGGCGCATCCGCTTTGCGGGCACGCTGGAGATGGCAGGCATGGACCTGAGCGTCAATCGGCGGCGGGTGGAGGCCATGCGCAAGGCCATCCCCCGCTACCTGAAGGGCGTGAATCTGGATGCCGTCGATCCGGGCCAGGCGTGGGCTGGCCTGCGGCCCTGCACGCCTGATGGCCTGCCGCTCCTGGGCCGCGCGCCCGGAGTGGAGAACCTGGTGGTGGCCGCAGGCCACGCCATGCTGGGCGTCTCCCTGGGTCCCATCAGCGGCAAGCTGGTGGCCCAGGTGGTGGATGGGGAGGAGCCGTCGATTTCGTTGGGATTGTTGGAGGTGGGGCGGTTTGGATGAGGGTTCAGGGACGGCTTCCCCTAACGCAAATCAACTGAAGCCACAGAAACATGAAGGGAATTATCTACAACCGCCACCTGCACATCGAGAATATTCGGACATCTTCTCGCTGCCGGAAGAATTGATGGTCAGTTCCGTATCGAGGTGCAAATAAGGTCGGGAACCCATGCGGTCCCCGACCTTCTTCGTCTATCTTCGTGACGATTCAGCGGCTATGATTGAAACGTGGGCAACTATATTCTTCCTTATCCCATCAATCGATCCGCCGATTCAGGAACGAAACCACATCCCGGAAGGAGAGGATGCCGGTGGGCCGGCCCTGTTCGTCCACCAGGGGCAGGTGGCGGAAGCCCTGGACCGACATCATGTTCAACGCTTGGGCGATGGGCATGTCCCCGCGCAGGGTGACCGGGTTCGGCGTCATGACCTCGCCCACCGTCACCGACGATAGATCATCCACCAGGCCCACGACCCGGTTGAGAACGTCGCGCTCGGTGAAAATACCGATGAGTCTGTCTTCGGCGTCGGTGACAACCAGGCAGCCGATATTGTGCAAGTTCATCTGCCGCAGCGCCCGCGCCAGAGAACTGCTGGCCTCTACGGTGATGGGCGTTCGCGGTTGCAGCGCGGCCACAGGATTGGTCAGCAGAACGTCCCGGATGGACGAGGATTGGCCGGCATCAGACCGCTCCACTTCCTCCAGATACTGTTCGGCATGGGCCAGGAGCACCGAGCCGCTGATGTCGGTGTCCACCACCTCATGGGCCTCCACCGTCCACAGATCGGCATTACGATAAAGCGTATCCAGATCGCCCACGCCCTTCTCTTCCTGAGCGGTATGCACCTGAGCCATCAACTGGCTCACATAGTCAGGCTTGCGCACATCCCGGAAGACGCCCAGGATGGCCGGATATTCGGGATATTCCATGCTCGCCAACAGGGTGGCCAGGGGCTTGGAGGTGGCGTCGTGAACCAGAATCTCTTCCGGGTCCACATCGGCTACGTTGACGATCTCAGGCGTAAAGCCCCGCAACACCAGCGCTTTGTCCCGGTCTTTGCCGAAGATCATGGGCTTGCCGTGCTCCAGGTAGAGGACATGATCATCGCGCGTGCGCCGGTCGTGGATGCCGCTCCACTCCAAGGGGTTGAAGATCACGCAGGACTGGTAGACCTCCACAAAGGAAATGCCGGGATGCTCGGCTGCACGCTTGAGCATGGCGCCCAGATGCTGGGGGTGGGCGTCCAGCGAGCGGGCGATGAAGGTGCCTTCAGAGGCCACGGCCACGGCAATGGGGTTGATGGGCTGTTCGATGGAGCCCATGGGCGACGATTTCGTCTTCGTTCCCTGGCGTGAAGTGGGCGAGTATTGCCCCTTGGTCAGGCCATAGATGCGGTTGTTGAACAGAATGATGTTCAGGTTGACATTACGGCGCATGGCGTGGATCAGATGGTTACCGCCAATGGACAGACCGTCGCCGTCGCCGGTGATGACGAAGACGGTCAGATCCGGATTGGCCACAGCCAGGCCGGAAGCCAGCGTGGGCGCGCGGCCGTGGATGCTATGGATGCCATAGGTGTCCATATAGTACGGAAAGCGGCTGGAGCAGCCGATGCCGGAGATAAAGACGAAGTTCTCCTTGGGCTGGCCCAGTTCGGGCAGCACTCGCTGCACCTGGGCCAGGATGGAGTAATCGCCGCAGCCAGGGCACCAACGAACCGTCTGGTCCGAGGCGAAATCTTTCCGGGTTAATTTGACTTCGGTTGGAATCATGGGATTACTCCTTCTCGAGTGCGAGATCGATCTGGTCACGCACTTCGGCGATCTTCATGGGCCGCGCGTGCAGTTTCGGATATGAAATGACGTCAATCAGGTACTTGGCGCGCAGCAGCATGGCCAGTTGGCCCAGGTTGAGTTCGGGGACCAACACCTTGTCATAGCTGTGCAGGACTTCCTCCAGGTTACGCGGGAAGGGGTTCAGATAGCGCAGGTGGGCATGGGCCACGGACTGTCCTTGGGCGATGGCCTGAGTCACAGCGGAGCGAACCACGCCGTAGGTCCCGCCCCAACTCACGATCAACAGTTCGCCGGACCGGAGACCAAAAACCTCCTGCTCCGGGATCGCATCGGCCAAACGGGCGATCTTCTCGGCCCGAACCCGATTCATCTGTTCGTTGTCCTGGGGATCGTAGGAGACGTTGCCCGTCAACGGCGCCTTGCTCAAGCCGCCCAGACGGTGCTCCAGACCCGGCGTCCCCGGAATCGCCCAGGGTCGGGCCAGGGTTTCCGGATCCCGGGCGTAGGGCAGGAAGGGCGGATCGTCGGCCGTGCGCCCTTCGGGGTGATGGATCTCGATGGAGGGGATGTCATCGGCGTCGGGAATGCGCCACGGTTCAGCGCTGTTGGCCAGGAAGCCTTCAGAGAGGATGAAGACCGGCGCCATGGCGCGGACGGCCAGGCGGCAGGCCTCGATGGCCACATCGAAGGCGTCGGCCGGGCTGGCTGGCGCGACCACGCCCACCGGGCTTTCGCCGTTGCGGCCAAACATGACCTGTAACAGATCCGCCTGTTCGGTCTTGGTGGGCAGGCCCGTGCTGGGGCCGCCACGCTGGACGTTGACGATCACCATGGGCAGCTCCAGCATGACGCCCAGGTTGATGGCCTCGCTCTTGAGGGCGACGCCCGGCCCGCTGGTGCCGGTGACGGCCAGCGCGCCCCCAAACGCGGCCCCGATCACCGCACCCATGGCAGCGATCTCGTCCTCGGCCTGGAAGGTGCGCACATCGAAGTGACGCAGCCCGGCCAGGAAGTGAAGGATGTCACTGGCCGGCGTGATGGGATAGGCGCCATAGAAGAGGGGTTTGCCCGCTTTCCGAGCCGCGGTCACCAGGCCCAAGGCGATGGCTTCGTTGCCGGTCACCTTGCGGTAGACGCCGGGCTTGAGACTGGCGGGTTTCACCCGATAGCGATAGTGGAACGCCTCATGGGTTTCGCCGTAAAAATAGCCGGTTTGCATGGCCTTGAAATTCGCCTCGGCCAGGATAGGCTTCTTGGCGAACTTCTTCTCCAGCCACTCCTTGGTAGGCTCCATGGAGCGATCGAACATCCAGAAAACCAATCCCAACGCAAAGAAGTTCTGGCTGCGGTCCTTCTCTTTGTTGGTCAGCTCTGTAAATTCAGAGAGGGCTTCCCGGTTCATGGTGGTCATGGGCACGGGGTAGACGTGATAGCCGTCCAGAGAGCCATCTTCCAGGGGGTTGCTCTCGTAGCCGGCCTTGGCCAGGTTCTGCTTGGTGAAGGCGTCAGTGTTGACGATAATGACGCCTTTTGGCTCCAGATCCGGCAGGCTGGCCTTGAGTGCGGCCGGGTTCATGGCCACCAGCACCTGGGGCGCATCGCCGGGGGTCAGGATGTCGTGGCTGGAGAAGTGAACCTGAAAGCCGCTGACGCCGGCCAGGGTGCCGGCCGGGGCGCGGATCTCGGCGGGAAAGTCAGGCATGGTGCTGATGTCATTGCCGAACATGGCTGACGTGTTTGTGAATTGGGTGCCGGTCAATTGCATACCGTCACCGGAGTCGCCGGCGAAACGAATCGCAATCGATTCAAGCTCCTCGATGACAGGTGTCTGCTCACTCATTATGTTTATCTCCTAAAAATTAACCATACATAATAGCCCGCGGATTGGCATCTTCTCCATAATTCTGGAGTTCGAAATATCGAGAAAATACGCGGATTGAGCCGAAAACTCAACCGCCTTCGGCCTTGCGCGGGAAGCGGTCTGGCGCCATAGGACGGTTCAACACCTCTACCGGATAGCGGGCGGCCAGGTAGTCGATGATGGCCTGATGGGTCATCACGCCCTTGATCGCGCCGTGCTCATCCACCACGGGCAGATTGCGGAAGTGATGCTCGTCCATCAGACGCAGCGCATCTGCGGCCGACGTCTCGGGATGCACCGTAACCGGGTCCCGGGACATGACGGCATCGACGCTGGACTTGAGCGCAGTGGGATGGTTGGCTACCTTACGCATGATATCCCGGTCGGTCAGGATGCCGATCAGCCGGCCGCCGCCGGTAATCAAGGCCACATGTCGCTGATCCGCGCGTAGCTTGTCCAGCACCGCAGTCATGGGCGTTCCGCTCTCGACAGCCGAAAACCCTGACAGATCAAGATGGGAAACGCGCTCGGTTTTGAGTTCATGTTCCAGACTCATTCTCTCTCCTTCATAGACATGGGAGCTGGGGGGCCAGGATGGCGGGATACGCTAAAGTCAGGCTGATCCGACCCAGTTCTGGTGAAACGATTTCCTTTGGGTGTGTCCTAAATGAGTTGAAACCACATTCCGGGATTAGGCCAGATCATCTGCCGTTGTAGCGCATCTTGTGGCCTAATCCCGGAATGCTAACTCGTTTAGGACGCACCCATTTCATTTGCATCATTTTAACACCGACGAACACAGGCATGCAACGCGGACGGGGTCAGGATCCGCGTTCTATCTATTCGTGCTCGGTTCAACTGATGATCGTCTTATCCGGTGTGACGTTGCGTTCGATCTGAACGTGTCCGTCTCTTTTCGAGCCGCCGAAGATGGCCTTGATGGTGTCGATATCCTGGCTGCGCACAAAAGCCGTCACCTGATCGCCCGGCTGAAAGATGGTGTCGCCGTGGGGAATCAGGACCTTGCCACGGCGACGCACAGAAACCAAAATAGCCTCACGCGGTAATTCCGCAGCAACTTCCTGCAGCGAGCGCCCGACCACCCGATCATCAGGATCGAGGTGAATCTCGACAAATTCGGTGCCGTCGATGTTCCGCAAACGCATACGTTTGGTGCGGTGTTGAATTTCGGCCCGGCGGGTGAGGGCGATGTTGTAGGCGCGAATGATGTCCCCTCGCCTCACCACACCCACCAGTTTATTAGAATCACGTTCGTCCAACACGGGCAGACGCCCCAGGCCGCGGGTGCCCATGCGCGCCAACGCCTCACCCACCGACTCATGAGGCGTGGTGTAGATCAACTTGTCCCGGGGCGTGCAGATCTCGGCCACGGTCGTCCGGCGAGGCACGCCCCGGGCCACAGCCCGGTCCAGATCGCCAATGGTGACCAATCCGTACAGGCTGCCATCGTCATCCATGACCGGAAACCCGTGGGTATGGGTCTCGCCAAATCGATCCGACAACTCCACAATCGAAATATCCTTGGGCACTGTCTTGACGTCCGTCGTCATCACCTCTCTGACAGTCACAGCCTGAAGCACATCCACATCGCGCCCTCGGAAGAGAGAAATGCCTTTGAGCTTGAGTTTGAGGGTGTAAATAGACTCTGGATGGGTCAATTCTGCGATCAGGGTGGACAACACAGTCGCCAACATGAGGGGCAGGATCAGCTTGTAGTCATTCGACATCTCGAAAACGATCAGGACGGCGGTGATGGGCGCGCGGGCCGCGCCGGCGAAGACGGCGGCCATGCCCACAATGGCGTAGGCGCCGGGGTTGACCGCAACTCCCGGCCATAAGCTATGGGCGATGGTGCCGACAATGCCGCCCAGGGCCGCGCCCATGAAGAGACCCGGCGCAAAGACGCCGCCAGAGTTGCCCGAACCCAGGGTGAAGGTGGTGGCCAGCAACTTGCCCACCAATAGGGCGGCCAGAAAACCGATGCTCACGTTGATGTTCTCGGCAATGGTCTCGCCAATGGCGTGCACGCCCGGCCCCAGGACCTCTTGGTGGGGGAAGAGCAGACCAACCGCGGCGGTGAGGAGCAGACCGATAGCGGTCTTATAGGGCATACGGATGTTCCAGTTATCGAACACCTCCTCGGCCCCATACAGAGACTTGATGAACAGGACGGCCACTCCGGCGGAGAGAATGCCAAGCAGGATATAGATGGGGATTTCGCCCAAATTGCTCAGGGGATAAGAGGGAACGCTAAAGGCGGGTTGATTGCCCAGGAACGCGCGGCTGACGATGCTAGCCGAAACAGCGCTGATCACGACCGCGCCGAAATAGCGAATGGTGAAGCTGCTGAGGATGACCTCCATGGCGAAGATCGTCCCGGCGATGGGGGCGTTGAAGGTGGCGGCGATACCGGCCGCGGAGCCACAGGCCACCAAGGTAATGATACGCTCATCCGAAAATTTAAAAATCTGGCCTAAAGTGGATCCCAGAGCCGCCCCCACCTGTACGATCGGGCCTTCGCGACCAGCCGAGCCGCCAGTGCCAATGGTGAGCGCAGAGGCGAAAATTTTGACGATGGCCACCCGTGGACGAATGTGACCGCCGTTAATGGCGATGGCCTCCATGACCTCAGGCACGCCATGGCCTTTGGCCTCACTGGCCCACTGTTCAATCATGTAGCCGACGACCAAACCGGCCAAGCCCATGATCAACAGGGTGCCGATGATCAGACCGATCCGGCCTTGCACATAAATGGAGAACCGTTGAATCTCGGCCAAAAGGCGAATAAAGAAGGCCGCCCCCAGCCCGGTGCCCAGCCCCACCACCAACGCGCTGGAAACGATGATGATCTCTTCCGGCCAGGCGGTTCCATATCGAATGTCGAGCAATGATTGGCGCAAACGCTCCCACCTGCTTGGCGCGGCGGTTGCCGCCTCGTTCTTGATATTAGTCACAGTCGCTGTTATCCCATTCTGCTAATTTCCCTGCCGCCAACTGCGCACGCAGTCGTTCCAGGGCGTAATTCAAAATTTGATCGTGATCGAAGGCCAGCGGCGGCGGCTTGCAGACATCCCACCAGCGGGCCTCAGCGGCGTCATCGCCCCCGCGGGGGTGGAGCGCCTGGGCCTGTTCAGGGTCGAGAAACGCAGTATAGACGACGGTGATCACGCGCGTGCGCGGGTCCCGCCCCGGAGCGCCGAACGCGTGTAGTTGCTCCAGAGCCACGTCGGCAATGCCCGTCTCCTCCGCCAACTCGCGGCGGGCCGCGTCCACCAGGTCTTCATCCATGTCCACGAAGCCGCCCGGAAACGCCCAGAGCCCGGCGTAAGGGTCATGTTTGCGCCGGATCAGGAGCGTCATCAGACGGCCATGATGAAGGGTGAAGAGAACGGTGTCCACCGTGACGGCGGGGCGTGGATATTGATAGCAGTACGAAGAAGAGTGCAAATGTTGTTCATTCACAATGCGCCTCAAAATAACGGTCGATCCGTGGTTACTTCACAGTCACGAATGCTAATCGTAAAGGGGAGAAGAACATTTGTCAAAACAATTTCCTGCAAAATGTATCTGTTTTGCAATTTTTGCGTAATCGCTTGACAGGAGGACAGGCGTAAGGTACACTACCAATTAAGTTAAATTGATTAACTTAACGCCGTTTTCACAGCGCAATAAGGCGATGCACCATGCAGAAAGCCACCCGCCAACACACCAAAGACCACAACACGCGTTTGGTGCTGAGAACCCTCTTCCAACAAGACGACATCAGTCGCGCCGACATCGCCAGAGCTACAGGGCTGACCCGGCCCACGGTCTCGTCCATCATCGCCGACCTATTGAAGGCCGGCCTGGCGATCGAAACGGGCATAGGACCGTCGGCCGGCGGCAAGCCGCCTATCCTGCTCCGAGTTAACGCCGACGCCCACCATATTTTGAGCATCGACCTGGGCAGCCGCAACTTCCGCGTCGCGCTGATCAACCTGCGCGGCGACATCATCCGCCAGTTGGAGGAGCCCAGCGACGGCCGCCAGGGCGAAAACGCGCTGGCCCTCGCTTTCCAGATGACGGACGGGTTGTTGGAGGGGCAAGTAACGCCTATCATCGGCGTTGGCATTGGCACGCCCGGCGTCGTCGATCCGGTGCGCGGGGTCGTCCAGAACGCCGTCAATCTGGGCTGGTCAGCGCTCCCGATTCGGGAACGCTTCGCCGCGCGTTATGGCCTGCCGGTTCACATCGCCAACGACTGTCACGCTGCGGCTCTGGCGGAATACCTCTACGGCGGCCCACGCGCCAGCGACAACCTGATCCTGATCAAGGTGAGCCGAGGCATCGGCGCGGGGATCATCCTGGAAGGCCGCCCGTTCTATGGCGACGGTTTCGGGGCCGGCGAAATCGGCCACCTGGTCGTCAATCCCCAGGGAACCCGATGCAGTTGCGGCAATATTGGCTGCCTGGAAACTATCGCTAGCACCCAGGCAATCCTCACCCAGGCCCGCGCCATGGCGGAAGTCAGCTCATCGTCTATGCTTAGTTACGCCGCCGGCGACGCCAGCCAGGTGACCTGGGATGACGTGGTGGCCGCCTTCCGCGCCGGCGATGAAGAGACGACCCAGCTGATGACGGAAATCGGGCGCTACCTGGGCGTCGCCCTGGCCGACCTGATCGCAACCTTGAACGTCCACACCCTGATCATCTCAGGACGCATCTCCCAGTTTGGCGATGATTTGCTGGACGCGGCCCGGGCTGAAGCGCGCCATCGCGCCTACCCCAAAATGGTGGATGAAACCGATATTCGCTTCTCGTCCCTGGGACCGGAGATCGTTCTGCTCGGCTGCACGACCCTGGTGCTCAAGGAGGAGTTGGGGGTTGTGTGATGGCGAAGCAAACTGAAGCGCTGATCGGGCTGGATATCGGCGGCACCAAGATCGAGGCCATGGCCGC
>Ga0114931_10006750_pt1 | contig 14088 bp, 15 predicted proteins | sample 2SBtaG_FD_89579 | JGI IMG/M metagenome (GOLD analysis project Ga0114931, IMG submission 89579) | Deep subsurface microbial communities from Kolumbo volcano to uncover new lineages of life (NeLLi) - 2SBTROV14_V59a metaG | ecosystem: Environmental > Aquatic > Marine > Volcanic | place: Kolumbo...
GGGGTACAATATCGTAGTGGCACGCTGCAGCGTGCCACTACCGGACGACCACAAGGGTTACCCCTATATTTTGAGAAGATACTTTTGAGCCTTGAATTTTAATTCGAGGCGAAATTCCGGCAGTCTGCCGGTTATTTCTTCAATCTCGCCCAAAATGTGAAACGCACCCTTACGCAGTCAAGGATTTGACAAAATAAAAATTATGGGATTGTTGATGAAAATTCCGAATTTTTGGTTTCCCCCATCCCCCCTGCGTCCCCCCTTCCCTGAGGGAAGGGGGAAAAATTGCTACAGCAACATATTAAATCTTGTCAAGTTTCAAACTGCGTAAGGTCAGTTATTAAAAACAAAGGGCGGCTTGTATGCCGCCCTTCGTTTTTTAAAAGAACCCTACTTCTCTTCGTTCTCTTTTTTATGAGCATCAATGATACCCTGCACCAAATGCGACGGCACACTTTGGTAATGTGATAATTTCTGCTCGTACACGCCGCGCCCTTGGGTGATAGAACGCAAATCGGTGCCGTAACGTTGAATTTCTGCCAGCGGGACCAACGCAGTAATGATGGTATCGCCTTTCAACTGCTCCATTCCCTGCACTTGCCCTCGTTTTGTGGTCAAATCGCTGATGACATCGCCGGTAAATTCTTCGGGGATGGTGACGCGAATTTCCATCACCGGTTCCAGCACTACCGGCCCAGCCGCCATAAAGGCAATTTTAAATGCTTCGCGTCCGGCAATTTGGAAAGCGATATCTTTTGAATCAACGGGATGTTCTTTCCCATCCACAGCCACAGCACGAATATCCACAATGGGCGACCCGACCAAAATGCCCTGTGCCATCACTTGTTTGATGCCCTTTTCTACCGAAGGCAGGAAAACACTCGACACTGCACCACCGAAAATTTCGCTCTTGAATTCGAAATCGGCGCCGCGTTCCAGAGGTTCAAGCCGCAATTCAATTTCACCGAATTGCCCTGCACCGCCGGTTTGTTTTTTGTGCCGATAGCGTCCGGTGGCAGTTTTGGTAATTGTTTCTTGATAAGGCACTTTGGGAATGGTTGTATCGATATGCAACCCATATTTTTCTGCCATACGTTTTACGGCAACATCGATATGCGCCTCACCCATACCTTCGAGCAGATATTCGCGGGTGCGCGGCTCGTTACGGGCGTTCAATGTGGGGTCGGCGGCAGTAAGGCGCTGGATCGTGGGGCCCAGTTTCGCCGTATCCGACTGGGTTTTGGGGTGGACAGCCACTGCATACAACGGTTCGGGGTATTCCACCGGCAAGGCTTGATAGTTGTCGCCTTTTTTGCACAGTGTATCGCCGGTTTTGGTGTGGCTCAATTTTACCACTGCACCGATATCACCGGCGAGAACTTCATCCACCGGCAACTGCTCTTTGCCGCGCGGTAAAAACAGCGAGCCAATGCGCTCTTCGGCTTCGGCATTGGTGTTAAACAGACGGGTGTCTGATTTCATTGTGCCCGAAAGGACTTTAAAATAGCTGACAGTCCCATATTGGTCATCTACCGTTTTGAAAACACGGGCGACAACCGGCCCGTCGGCTTTGACATCCAGTTCGACTTCTTCTTCACCTTTCAACACCTTAACGGTGGGAGCCGGTGCCGGCAGGTTGTGAACAACATTGTACATAAATGAACGTACCGCAATATTGGTAGTAGCCGAACCGCAGAAAACCGGCACCAAATTGCCGTTTTTCAACCCCTTCCGCAAGCCAAAGGCGATATCATCGTCTGTCAATTCTTCGCCGTCGAAATATTTCATCATCAGGTCGTCGTCGCCTTCTGCCGCCGCTTCGACCATTTCCGTGCGAAATTCTTCGATTTCGTCCGCCATATCTGCCGGAGCATCGCTGAGGTCTGCGCCAACGCCTTTATACGCTTTCAACGTGACCAAATCAACAATGCCGACAAAATGTTCGCCTTCGCGAATGGGAAGCTGCATCGGCACGAAAGTTGCTTCAAACTTGTTGCGCAGTTCAGTCAAAACCCGCCGGTAGCTGGCGTTATCGCGATCCATTTTGTTGATGAAGACTGCACGCGGTTTGTTCATTGCGATGGCACGTTTCCATGCCAGCATCGAACCAACTTCTACCCCAGCGGCACCATCAACCACCAGCACAGCCACATCGGCGACGGACAAACTGCTGATAACTTCTCCTACAAAATCAAGATAGCCGGGGGCATCAATAACATTAATTTTGTAGTCGTCCCATTCCACCGGTGCGACAGCTGCGTTGATGGAAATTGTTCGGCGAATTTCTTCTTCGTCGAAATCGGTAACGGTATTACCCTCTTCCACTTTCCCCAGCCGGTTGGTTGCACCAGCATCAAACAACATCGCTTCTACCAGCGATGTTTTACCGGAACCACTGTGCCCCAGCAACGCAATATTGCGAATTTTTTCGGTTTGATAGACTTTTGTCATCCATAACTCCTTTGTTGATATTCGATTAGTAGGGAGTAAGAAGTAGGAAGCAAGAACAGTTTAACACATTACTTTCTGTTCCTTACCACCTACTATTCCACAAGTGCCCATTTTAACGTAATTAGAGAAGATTGTCAAAGCCATTTCGGTGTGGTACACTAGCGAAAAATTATGGTGTGTTTATCTCCAAAGGAGTAGATATTATGGCAACTTTTGTCCCGGAGCCCTTCCGCATCAAAGCGGTGGAGCCCATTAAACAAACCACCCGCGCCGAACGTGAGATTTTTTTGCAAGAAGCCGGATACAACATCTTCAACCTGCGTGCCGATAACGTGTATATCGACTTGCTGACCGACTCGGGCACCGGGGCGATGAGCGCCAGCCAGTGGGCGGGCATTATGCTCGGCGATGAAAGTTACGCCGGCGCGCGTAATTTCTTCAACTTTCAAAATGCCGTGCGCGACATTATGGGCTTCGAATTTGTCGCGCCCACCCATCAGGGACGCGGGGCGGAAAATGTACTTTTCAGTATTATGGTGCATTCGGGGCAGGTTGTCCCCAACAACACACATTTCGACACCACCATGGCGAATATTTTGGCGCGCGGCGGCAATCCCACCAACCACGTCATCCCCGAAGCCGGAAACCCGGCATACGACCATCCTTTCAAAGGGAACATGGACATTGCCGCGCTCGAAGCCTTCATCGAAAAGACGGGGGCAGAAAACATCCCGCTGGGTATGATTACCATTACCAACAACAGCGGTGGCGGCCAGCCCGTTTCGCTGGAAAATATCCGCCAAACCGCCGAAGTCTATCACCGGCACGGCATTCCTTTTTTCATTGATGCCTGCCGTTTCGCCGAAAACGCCTATTTCATCCAACAGCGCGAACCCGGCTGCGAAAATATGTCAGTTCGGGAAATTGCCCGTGAAATTTTCGCCGTGGCTGATGGTTGTCTAATGAGCGCGAAAAAAGATGCGCTGGTCAACATCGGCGGGTTTGTGGCAATGCGCGACGAGGAATTATACCGGCAAGTGGCACAAGAATTAACCCTGCGCGAAGGTTTTCCCACTTACGGCGGGCTAGCCGGGCGCGATTTAGAAGCAATAGCGCGTGGATTATACGAAGGCACAGACGAAGACTACCTGCGCTATCGCATCGGGCACACAAAATATCTCGCCGACAGCCTGCTGGAAGCCGGCATTCCCGTGTTGCAGCCATCGGGCGGGCATGCCGTCTATCTGGACGCGAAACAAATTGCACCGCACATTCCTGCCAGCCAATTCCCCGCACAGGCTGTTACCGCCGCACTGTATCTGGAAGGCGGCATTCGCGGCGTGGAATTGGGCAGCCTGATGTTCGCCCATCCGCACCCACAAACGGGTGAATGGCTCTACCCGGAATTGGAACTGGTACGCCTCGCCATCCCGCGCCGAGTTTATACCCAAGCACATTTGGATTATGTGGTGGATGTCGCCAAACACGTTTTTGAAAACCGAAACTCGCTGCCGGGCTACCGCATCACTTACCAAACCAAATTTCTGCGGCACTTCACTGCCCGACTGGAACCGATGAAAAAGTAGAGATTAGAGATTGGTTGTATGCCGCAATCTGCAACCTCCAATTAACCAAAAACACTATGCAAACCGGAAACTACATTTTACTGCTGCATCTACCCACAGATGCCAAACTGAATATTCCCAAATTGGGAAAAATTGCCTTCCCCGCCGGATTTTATGCTTACGCCGACAGCGCTTTCGGCGTTTACACCCTGCCAAACCGCATCAAAGCCCATTTGGCTGAACCGACGATGCCCCGCGAACACATCGACTTTTTGCGGCAAATCGCAACCGTTGCCGAAATTTGGATGGCGCCGAGCAACGAACCCCACGAACACGATTGGGTTTCGCTGCTGTTGGATATTCCCGGCAGCGTCTCCATCGCCGATGGGTTTGGGGTGAGCGACTGCACGTGCGATAGCCATCTGGTTTATTTTGATGTTCGCCCGTCACTGGAAGATTTTCAAATTGGCGCTCGGAGATTGTTCACCGATGAAGCCATTATCATTACGAAAGCCGATGCAAGCGACTGAACTACTGAAACAACTGCAAAATCCGGAAATTGACGATACCGCCGCCGAGCAAGCCGCCATCGCGCTCGGCGAGTTGGGCGATACCGGCTGGGCGGCAATCGAATCGCTGGCACGCGCCGCCGACCCCGACCGGCGTTTTTGGGCAGTGCGCGCCCTGTGGGCAAACGGCAGCGACACGGCAATTTCAGAATTGCTGGCGCTGTTGAACGACCCCGACGAAATGGTGCGCAGTGCCGCCGCGCTGGCGCTGGGCGAAATGCGTGCCGAAACCGCCATCGCCGACCTGCTGACCCTGTTGGAAACCGATGAAACATCGGCTGGCAACCACGCCGCCGATGCACTGGCAAAAATCGGCACCCCCGCCGCCGAGGGGCTGATTGCTCTGCTGGCACATCCCCAAAAACTGGTTCGATTGCGCGCCGCCAAAGCGCTCGTCCCCATCAAAAGCCACGATGCCATTCGCCCGCTGATTGACCTGCTGGACAACGACCCCAGTTATCTGGTTCGCCATTACGCCGACGTTGCGCTCAAAAAAATGGGCGTGGGGCAGATGGTGTATTTTAAATAGTGAAAAATGAAAAATTGAAAAGGTAAAATTATGCCATACACGCCTATTCTTGCCACGCTTGGTTACATTATGTCCCCCGATGGAAAAGACGTGCTGCTTATCCATCGCAATACCCGCCAAAACGATATGCACTTGGGCAAATATAACGGGCTGGGTGGAAAACTAGAGCGGAATGAAAATATCATCTCCGGCTTGCGCCGCGAAATTCGGGAAGAAGCAGGCATAGAAATTGACGGCATCCGCCTGCGGGGAACCATCAACTGGACAGGCTTCGGCAAAAACGGCGAAGATTGGTTCGGGTTTATTTTTCGGATTGACCACTTTACCGGCACACCACTGGCGACGAATCATGAAGGGTCGCTCCATTGGATTCCGGTCGAAAAAATTATGGAACTGCCTTTGTGGGAAGGCGACCGCTATTTTTTGCCGCTCGTCTTCGGCGACGACCCGCGACAATTCCACGGCGTGATGCCGTATGAAAACGGCCATCCGCTGGACTGGCAGTTCGAATGGGTGGTGCTGGGATAATCATGCAAAAACAACCCAATTCCCGCACGTGTTTTGTCTGCGGGCGCGAAAATGAACTCGGTTTGAAGATGAGCTGGTATAACTTTCCGGAAGAAGCGCAGATTCAGGGCAAAGTCACCATCCCCGAACACCTGAACGGCTATCCGGGCATTGCCCACGGCGGCATTGTCGCGGCAATTTTGGATGAAACCGCCGGGCGTTCCATCATGGTCGATGGCAATTTTGAGGAATTATTTGTCACGCTGTCGCTGGAAATCAAATACCGCAATTTGACCCCCACCTGCGTGGAACTCACTGCGGTGGGGTGGGTACTCCGCCGGGGAACAAACAGAGCCAAAGTCGCGGCGGAACTTCGCTTGCCCGATGGCACAGTAACGGCTGAATGCGAGGCACTGGTCGTCCGTCCACCCCAAACGGTGAAAGACCGTTGGGAACCGGAACGGAAATTCTGGAAAGTTGATTGAGCGATATTTTTACAGCACGTGCCATGCAAAAATACCGACCATCCCCGCGGCAATGAAAAATCGCACCACCAGCGACACCAGCAACCCCAACAAATAGCCGCCCGCCGCACGAAGCGATGGTTTCCACTCTCTGCGAGCGGAATACTCCATCAGCACAATACCCGCCAAAATACCCAACAGCGCACCGAGAGCATTTAAAAAGATTATCCCCACCAACCCGGCTCCCAACCCGACGGCTATCGAGCGAGTGCGTGCACCACCACGACGCGCCCCCCACCATCCGGCAACAGCATCCACAACCGCCGCTACCACCATCAACAGGGTCAAAATAACTGCCACCCAAATGCCCAGTTTATCCCACCCCGCCAAAACGCCGTACAGCATCGCCAACAGCCAAATAATAAATTGTCCCGGTAATACGGGGATGAGCAACATCAACAATAATGTTATGCCCATAATCATTAGCCCGCCAACTTCCAAAGGGGCAGAAACCATAGTATACTCCGTTCGTGATTCGTGATACTTAGCTTGTAAAATACAATGATACAGAAAAACGTGCAAGTCAAACTTTTAAACTGGTTCAAAAAAAACAAACGCAGTATGCCATGGCGCGGCGAAACCAACCCATACCGCATTTGGGTCAGCGAAGTGATGCTGCAACAAACGCAGGTGGCAACAGTTGAACCATACTATCGCCGGTTTTTGCAAGAATTTCCCACAATCCGGGCACTGGCGGCCGCGCCGCTCGATGCGGTACTGAAACAGTGGGAAGGCTTGGGCTACTATGCCCGCGCTCGAAATTTGCACCGCGCCGCCCGCGAAATTGAGGAAAATCATGGCGGCAGTCTGCCCCGCACCTTTCGGCAACTGAAAAAATTGCCCGGTTTTGGCGAATATACCGCCGGTGCAGTGGCATCACTGGCATTTGGTGAGCCGGTAGCGGCGGTGGACGGCAATGTGAAACGTGTGCTCAGCCGCATTTTTGCCATTACCGCCGACATCACGCGCGGCGAAGGGCGCAAACAAATCGCCGCCGTCGCCGCCGAGCTGGCACAATCTGCCCCCCACCCCGGCGACTGGACCGAAACGCTGATGGAATTCGGCGCGATGGTGTGTACGCCCCGTCCGCACTGCGCCGTTTGCCCCGTGCGCGACGAGTGCGCTGCCCGCCGGCAGGGCATCGCCGAAACGCTGCCCATCAAACCAGCACGGGCAAAAATTCCGCATTATGATGTTTCGGCGGGGGTGATATACCGCACGCCCGCCCGAAAGGAATTCCTCATCGCCCAACGCCCGCTCGATGGTATGCTCGGCGGGTTGTGGGAATTTCCCGGCGGAAAATTGGAGCCGGGAGAAACGCTGCCCGACTGTCTGCGGCGGGAGATTCAAGAAGAACTGGCGATGGAAATTTCGGTGTGTGAGCCGGTGACGGTAGTAAAACACGCTTTCACCCATTTCAAAATCACACTGCACGCTTTTGCCGCAGAATGGGTTAGGGGCGAACCACAAAAAATCGGTGTGGCAGATTGGGCTTGGATTACCATAAACGAGGTGGAAAAATACGCATTCGCCCACACCGACCGTCAAATCATCACCGCTCTGCGCCGTCATAAATACCCGTCGGCAGGTTGACAATCATTTCAATTTGGGTATAGTCCCCTCCGAATAGCGAAGAGTGAAGAGCAAATGACTGAAAATAACTTCGATTTAAATTTGGTGACACTGCTCACCAACAAAGTTATCCCCATCAGCGAAACACGCCCCATCGAAGTAACGGACGTGCGCACACACCCATCGTGGGAGCACGACACGCTAAACTACGTGACACGCTGGGCAAATGGCGAAATCCTGCCGCTGACTCTGCGCGCCTATCGCAGTTCGATAACCTACTGGCAAACGCAAGACCCCAACAAGCGCGACCGGGTGTGGGCAGTGCTGCGCCGCCTGCGGCTCGATGGCTACCCCAGCCCGCGTCCGCTGGCACGTGGCGCACTCGGCAAAACCGATTTTATCATTTGGGCAACCGTGCAGGGCGAAGCATGGCTAAATGAGGAAAAAAACGCCATTGACGTGCTGCGCCCGCTCATCCCCCAGCTGGCAGAACTGCTGGCACGGCTGCACGCCCTCGACCACAACGGGTTGAATAACGAGCCGCTGTATCAAGCCACTGTCGCCGGAACGCTGGTTCGGATGCTCTTGTGGTCACGAGAAATGGGCGAACCGGAACTGAAACAAATGATTGCCCGTTTGAAACCCGTGGTAGCGAACATTCAAGGCTGGCAACACAAACTCATCCACGGCGACCCACATCCCGGCAACGTGTTAACGCGCGACGGGCAAATTACGGCTGTACTCAACTGGGAACATGCAGCCATCGGCGACCCCCGCTGGGATGTGATGACCGCCGCGCACCACATTCGAGCATACGACCCTGAATTGGCTGAACAGTTCATCAACTGGTACGAAACTTTCACCGGACGGCACATCACCGACCGCGATTTTTGGTATGCACTCATTTCGGTGCGGCAATGGGCACTGAAAGCATGGCTGGCACATGCCATCGCAACGAAAAAAGTATCGTCATCGCTGGCAGATTGGACAAAAGATACCGTCGCGGCGCAACTACGAGCACAAAAAGATTTACTGGCAGCCGGATTATGACCATCACCACCGCGATTTTCGATTTTGGCGGGGTTTTGCTCCGCACACACGACCACACCCCGCGCCGTCGCTGGGAAGAAAAGTTCGGGCTGCCCACCGGCGCACTAGAAGCATTTATGTTTAACAGCCCCATCAGTCGTGATGCACAACTGGGAAAAATCACATGGGATGCAGCATGGCAAGCCGCTGCTGAACATTTTCACGTTTCAGTGGACGAAATTCGGTAGGCACAGCAAGATTTCTTCTCCGGAGATGCCCTCAATCAGCCACTGATAGCATACATTCGCCGGTTAAAGCCGCACATTGCCACCGTTTTGCTGAGCAATACATGGTTCCGTGAGGGGCATATGTTGTTACTGCAATATGGCATCGCCGATGCGTTTCTGTACTCGGTCACATCGGCTGAAGAAGGCGTAATGAAACCCGACCCGCGTATTTTCGAGGTGGCGCTCGCTCGTACCGGCGCTCAACCCGCCGAAGCCATCTTTGTGGACGATATGGAAGAAAACGTGGTGGCAGCTCGTGCGCTGGGCATACACGCCATCCATTTCACCGATACAGAATCCACCATTGCCCAATTGGTAAGATTGACCGGCATCAGATAGTCTGAATGTAAACACTCGAAAGGAAAAGACAAATGGCAAAAGCAACATGGAACGGCGTAGTACTGGCAGAAAGTGATTCGTATGAGTTGGTGGAAGGAAACGTGTATTTTCCCCCGCAGTCGGTCAACCGCGAGTATTTCAAAGAAAGCAACACCCATTCGACCTGCCCGTGGAAAGGCGAAGCCAGTTATTATTCAGTGGTAGTTAACGGCAAAGAAAACAAAGATGCCGCATGGTATTATCCCAGCCCTAAATCGGCAGCGGCAAATATCAAAGACCATGTCGCCTTTTGGCGCGGCGTACAAGTTGAAAAATAACCTGTGATGCGTGATACGTGACAATTACTCGCGTATCACGTTTTCACGTTTTCGCAGATTGAATGTCCATCCAAAAACGTTCCGCCCTGATTTTAACCGTATACACGTTTTTGACGGCGGTCTTTACCTACCCCACCATCACCCGCTTCACCGTCGCCATTCCCGGCGACGGTTTTGACGGTTGGCAAAACTATTGGAACCTGTGGTGGATAAAAGATGCCATCCTCAACCGGCACACAACCTTTTTTTTCACCGACATTCTCTATCCCCCCAACGGTGTCAACCTTATTTTTCAAACCTTCAACTATTTTAACGGGTTGTGGACCATCCCCATCCAACTGAATTTTGGATTGACGGCGGCATATAACGCCGTCGTCTTTTTCCATTTTACACTGGCGGGGTTTGGCGTTTACCTGCTGGCGCGATACACCCTGGCACAATTCGGTTTTCGCGACCGCCGCGCAACCCTTGCCGCATTCATCGGGGGGGCAATTTTCACTTTCTCCCCATTCCATATGGCGCATCTGCTGGGACACATGCAGGTTTTCAGCCTGACATGGAACGCTTTTTATGTGCTGTGGCTCGTCCGCACTCTGAATAACTGGCGGCACAACCCTACTTCCGCCATTCCAAAACGCGATTTGGCGCTGAGCGGGTTGTTTTTGGCATTTGTCACCGCCATCGACTGGTATCAAACCCTGTACATGGTGCTCTTCACTGCGCTGATAACCGTTTGGCTGTTGTGGCGATTGTATTTCGACCATCCCGAATTACGCCGCACCGTGCTGTGGAAGCCGGTTGCGGCACTGGCGGTGATGGGTATTTCGGTGGGCGTGCTTTTTTCACCACTGATTGTGCCCATGGCGCGCGAAGCCGCTACCGCCGATTATATGCGTCCCAGTTTTGCGGAAAATGTAGAACTCTCTGCCGATGTAATGGCGTTCATCACCCCCAGCGAACTTCACCCCGTGTGGGGCAAAGCCATTGCGCCATTCTACCGCCAATTTTCCGCCAGCACGTCCGAGCAGTTAATTTTTGTGGGCATTATACCACTGCTGCTGACAATTTTCGCAGCGGTGCGCTATCGCCACCGAAAGTTGGCACAATTTTGGCTGTGGTTCACTGCGATATTTTTTGTGCTGGCGCTGGGACCATATCTGCACATCGGCGGCAAAACCATTTCCATCGGCGGCAATCCCATCCCCATGCCTTATTTGGCGTTATACAAAACCGTACCGTTCATCGGTATCAGCCGCTCGCTGAGCCGGTATGCGCTCATGGTGATGATGGGCATCGGTGTGTTGAGCGCGTTGGCGCTGGTGCGTTTCAATATTCGGTGGCAGATGGTGCTGGGTGCGCTCATCGCCTTTGAGTTTGCCGCCATCCCCTATCCCATGAGCGCGGTGGACACCCCCGCCTTTTTCCGCCAAATTGCCGCCGAACCGGAAACCTACACCATCGCCTACCTGCCGATGAATTGGGACAGACCCGTGCCGCTGCTGTATCAAACCGTCCATCGTAAAAAATTGCTGACGGCATACATTTCCCGCGAAAATCCAAACGATTTGAGCTGGCGCACGCCGGTGCTTCAAGAATGGCGCACACTGAATGCGGACATCATTGATGCGGATTTGGCAGCGCTCGCCCCGACAATACTGCACGATTTCGGCGTGAAATATATCGTGCTCGATTATTTTCAAATGCCGCCCGGACCGGAACGCGACGGCACAGAGCGTTGGGTTGCCGCGGCACTGCCCAACCAAACGCCGGTTTTTCAGGATGACCGGCTGACGGTATATCAATCTCCGCCGTTATTGGCACGGCAAACCTATCTGCAATGGGCGACGGTTGTGGAAAATTAACCAATTTTGGCGGGCAAGCGGCACATTTTGCCGAACCGGGAGCAACCCTGCGCATCATCCCCGGCGATACCCCGCCCACCCGGTTGACCATCGGCACCACTGCGCCCCGCTCGCTGGCGAATCTCACCGTCACCGCCGCAGGAACCACCCTCCCCCTCACGCTATCGGTAGATGCCGCCCAAGCGGTCATCACCCTGCCTGCAACAGTAATTTCAGTACAGTTACACTTGCCGCAACCGGTGCCCATCACTCTATTGAAAATCAATTAACCCTCTTGACAAACGCCTCACAATATTGGACAATAGCATAATATCAAACAGCTGAAAACAGGGAGGAAGTAATGAAATCTGTATCACGAATTATTTTTCTGGTTGCCGGGCTGTCGCTATTGGCAATGGCTTGTGGACTGGGTAGCACCGCCACGGACAAAATCAATGAAGCCGTTGATTCTGCCGCTACTCAGGTTGTTGAAAAAGTAGCCACCACTGTTGCCACCGCCATGCCCGAAGCCGGTACCGCTGTCGCCGAAGTGCAGAAAGCCGCCACAGAAGTCGCCGAGCAACCGGAAGCCACCGATACGCCGGAAGCCACCGATACGCCGGAAGCCTCCGGTGAAAACAATGCCCCTGCCGGCGGAACGGAAGAAGCCGCCATCAATGTGTCCAGCATCAACGACGCATTGGCAAAACTCAACTCATATCGCAGCGAAATGAAAGTGTCTTTTGACGGGAAAAAGGGTGACGGCACCCCCACCACCGGCGCCATCACCATGATCCAAGAAGCCATCAAAGAACCGCCGGCATCGCACATCTACATGGAACTCAGTGGCGATGCCGCACAAGATATGGGGGCAGGCAACACTTTCGAAATGTACGTTGCCGACGGTATGACCTATATGCAAGACCCCGAAAGCGGCAGTTGGATGAGTTTCCCCGCCGGTGACGGCATGGACTTTGGCACGATGATGGTTTCTGCCGATGATTTTGTAGACTTGCCCCCCCATGCCCATCGAGATTTGTTGCCCAAAAACGTAAACGGCATTTCAACTTGGCACTATACTTTTACCGAAAAAGATTTGCCGCCAGAAGCTGCAATGGACATCAAATCGGTAAAAGGCGAAGTATGGGTTGCCCGCGACGGTGACTATCCGGTAAAACTCATCCTGGAATTTGACGGGAAATCGCTGAATGGCACAGAAGATGCAAACTTCTTCAGTGAAGGCACGATGAAAATAGAATACGAATTAAAATCGGTGAACGAAAACTTTACCATCACCGTGCCCGATGAAGCCAAAAATGCCGCCGGTATGTTCGGCGGTGGCGACACCGGCAACAGCGGCGATAGCAATGCCGCCCCCAATATTGACCTGCCCATGCCCGATGACGCCCAAGTAGAATTTTCAATGGCGGGAATGACCAGTTTTACCGTATCCGGCAACGTGCAAGATATGGTAGATTTTTACAAAAATAAATTCGCCGAAATGGGCTGGAATAATGATGAAAACACTAATTTCATCGATGAAACCGGTGGTATGCTGGAATTTACCAAAGACGGAAACAGCATCACTGTCATCATTGACAACTCTTCCGGAGACGGAAATATGAGCGTCACGCTAATGTCCGGACAATAAACCGACACGAATATCTTGCCGGGGGCTTTGCGACCCCCGGCTTTTTTATTGTCATTATTTTGACTCGCTCGCACAAAATCAATACAATTTTATTACACTCTACAAAGAGGTAGTGATGCACGCCACACATGTAATTTACACAATAGTCCCCAATCTATCTTTTTTGCCTGACGGCGCAAGCTGGAGATTTCCGGTTCGCGCTTTGGGCGGTTGGACATAACCCCGGTCTCCCCCTTTTCATCAAAAAAATTTCCATAAATTAAACCAGCGCGAAAACATTGGTTTTCGCCAAAACAACGTTTATAAAAACACAGAAAATCCACATAAATACAGGAGAAGACCTATGGTTACTTCCGCAGTAAAAAATCCGCACATCAAAACCGAATTACCCGGACCGAAAGCAAAAGAAATTTTGGCGCGCGACAAAAAACTTATCACCAAAACGTATGGCCGCCCCTACCCGTTTGTGATGGAAAAAGGACGCGGTGCAGAAGTTTGGGATGTTGACGGCAATCGTTTTCTCGATTTTGTCGCCGGTATTGCCGTGGCAAATACCGGACATAACCACCCCAAAGTGGTGCAAGCCATTAAAGATGCCGCCGATCAATTCATTCACATTTCATCAGATTACTATCACGAAAAAATGGTGGCACTGGCAGAAAAATTAAACAAACTTGCCCCGTTTGAAGAAGACGCAATGGTTCTGTTTACCAACTCCGGCACCGAATCGGTGGAAGGTGCGCTGAAAATGGCGCGATACGTCACCGGTCGCCCGCGTTTCATCGGCTTTTACGGCGGCTTCCACGGGCGAACGATGGGCTCGCTCGCTTTTACCGGCAGCAAACCTATCCAACAAAAGGGAAACTTCCCCACTATGCCCGGTGTGGTTCACGTACCGTACCCCAAC
>Ga0114931_10006751_pt1 | contig 14087 bp, 27 predicted proteins | sample 2SBtaG_FD_89579 | JGI IMG/M metagenome (GOLD analysis project Ga0114931, IMG submission 89579) | Deep subsurface microbial communities from Kolumbo volcano to uncover new lineages of life (NeLLi) - 2SBTROV14_V59a metaG | ecosystem: Environmental > Aquatic > Marine > Volcanic | place: Kolumbo...
GACAACGTGAAGATGAAGGTCAACCTCATTACGCCGGCTGCCATGGAAGAGAAACAACGATTCGCGATTCGCGAGGGCGGCCGGACCATCGGTGCCGGCGTCATCTCCAAGATCATCGAGTAGGACCATGGCAGCGAACAAGATCCGGATTCGACTCAAGGCTTACGATCACCGGTTGTTGGATCAATCGGCGACCGAAATCGTTGATACGGCAAAGCGCACGGGCGCGCGGGTCGCGGGTCCGATTCCGCTGCCTACACGCATCAACAAGTACACCGTGTTGCGCGGGTCTCACGTGGACAAGAAATCGCGGGAGCAGTTCGAGATTCGGACTCACAAGCGGCTCTTGGACATCCTGGATCCGACGCAACAAACGCTCGACGCTCTCATGAAGCTGGATCTTTCGGCGGGCGTCGATGTCGAGATCAGGTCGTAAGGCGGTAGCTGCATGCCCAAGGTAAAGGTCTACAACTTGAGTAAGAAGGGCGTCGGAGAGATCGATCTCTCGGATAGCGTCTTCGATGCATCGGTGAATGAGAGCCTTCTCTACGATGTGCTCAAAGCCCAACTCGCGAGTCAGCGCAAAGGCGCCGCCTCCGCCCAGACCCGAGCGGAGGTCAGCGCCACCAAGCGCAAGCTCTACAAGCAGAAGGGTACTGGCAATGCTCGCCATGGCTCCAAGCGCGCGCCGATCTTCGTCGGTGGCGGCACGGTTCATGGCCCAAAGCCCCGTGACTTTGGATATCGGCCGCCGCGCAAGATGCGGCTCGGAGCGCTCAAGGGTGCGTTGAGCCTCAAGCTTCGCGAGGGGCAGTTGCTGGTCGTCGATAATTTCGAGCTCGACGAGATCAAGACGAAGAAGCTCGCCGAAGTTCTCGAGAAGCTCGAAGTCGACGGCGGAGCGCTCATCGTCGACGCCAAAGAAAACGAGAAACTGCGCCTCAGCGCGCGTAATCTACAGAATCACTCGGTTCTGCCACCCGAGGGCGTGAACCTCTATGACCTGCTCCGTCACGAACATCTGGTGCTCACGCAAACCGCGGTGCAAGCCCTGGAAGCGAGGTGTCAGTGATGCACGTCGAGCAAATCATCATGCGCCCGTTGTACCTAACCGAAAAGGGCGCCAAGCTGCGCGAAGAGGAGAACAAGTACACGTTCGAGGTCGACCTCGGCGCAAACAAGCTCCAAATCAAGGACGCGGTCGAGACTTTGTTCAAAGTCACGGTCCGCGATGTCCGCACCTTGGTCATGCGCGGTCACATGCGTCGCATGGGAAAAGGCTACGGGAAAACTCAAAACTGGAAAAAGGCCATCGTCACGCTCCGCGAGGGTGAGACGATCGACTTCTTCGAGGGTATCTGAAGATGGCAATCCGTAAATTCAAACCCACGTCGCCGTCGCGTCGCTTCTACGAAGCGCCGGACTTCGACATGCTCACGGGCGCAAAGCCCGAGAAGAAGCTACTCGGCGCGAAGAAGCAGACCGCGGGGCGCAACAACCAGGGGCGCATCACATCGCGCTTCCGTGGGGGCGGCCACAAGCAGCGCTACCGCAAGGTCGACTTCAAGCGGAACAAGATTGGCGTGCCCGCAACCGTGAAGTCCATCGAGTATGATCCGAACCGCTCGGCTCGCATTGCGCTCTTGCATTACGCGGACGGCGATAAAGCCTACATCCTAGCGCCGGACGGGCTTGGGGTTGGTCAGCAGGTGCTTTCGTCCCGTCATGCGGACGTGAAGCCAGGCAATGCCATGCCGCTTCGCCACATGCCGCTAGGCACGATGGTCCACAACATCGAGCTCAAGATAGGCAAGGGAGCCCAGCTCGTGCGCTCCGCGGGTACCGCCGCTCAGCTGATGGCCAAGGACGGTAACTACGCTCAGGTTCGTCTTCCGTCCGGTGAGGTTCGGATGGTGCACCTAAACTGCCGCGCGACGGTCGGACAGGTCAGTAACTCGCTTCATGCGCGTCTGACCCTCGGCAAAGCGGGCCGCAATCGTTGGCTCGGCCGCAGGCCGCACAATCGAGGCACTACCATGAACCCGGTCGACCATCCGATGGGTGGTGGCGAGGGTCGCACCGCAGGCGGACGCCATCCTTGCTCACCGTGGGGCCAGCTCGCCAAAGGCCTGAAGACCAGAAAGAACAAGGCGACCGACAAGCACATCGTTCGCCGGCGGAAGAAGAAGTAATGGCGCGTTCAGTTAAAAAGGGTCCGTTCATAGACCAGCATCTGGAAGACAAGGTCCAGGCGGCGAGCAAGTCCGGCGACAAGAAGATGATCCGCACTTGGTCGCGCCGTTCCACCGTGACGCCCGACTTCGTCGGGTACACCTTCGCCGTTCACAACGGCCGAAAGTTCGTCACGGTCTTCGTTACCGAGAACATGGTCGGTCACAAGCTTGGCGAATTCGCGCCTACCCGGACGTTTGGCGGTCACGCCTCGGATAGGAAGGGCGGCCGCAAGATCAACCCGCAGACGGGCAAGAGGTGATCATGGAAGCGGTCGCAAAAGCACGGTTTCAACGGATCTCGCCTCGCAAGGCCCGCGTCGTGCTCAACATGGTGCGTGGCAAGAATGTCGCCGAGGCGCTCAATGAGCTTCGCTTCACCACGAAGGCAGCGGCTCCCATCGTAGCGAAGGCCATTGGAAGCGCCATCGCCAATGCGAAGCAAATGAACGAAGAAATCAACCTCGACGCGTTGTTCGTAAAAACGGCGTTTGCGGACATGGCGCCCAACCAGCACATGCGGCGTTGGCGTCCGCGCGCGCAGGGTCGAGCCACGCGCATAGTCAAGGGTATGAGTCACATCACCGTCGTCGTGAGCGACGGGGAAGAGAGCTGAACCGTGGGTCAGAAAGTACATCCGTATGGTTTTCGTCTCGGCGTCGTAAAGACGTGGAAGTCCAAGTGGTACGAGGACAAGAACTACGCCAAGTGGCTTCATGAAGACCTGAAGCTGAAAAGCACGATCCGGAAGAAGTTCGCGCACGCGGGTATTGCCGACATCGAGATCGAGCGTGCCGCGAACAAGGCCAAGGTGGTCATCTATACATCGCGTCCCGGCATCATCATTGGCAAGCGTGGGGCGGGCGTCGAGCAGCTCAAAACGGATCTTCAAAAGCTCACGAAGAACGAGCTGTTTCTCGATATCCAAGAGGTGCGCAAGGCAGAGACCAACGCTCAGCTGGTTGCGGAGAACATCGCGACGCAGCTAGAACGACGCGTCGCTTTTCGCCGCGCCATGAAAAAGGCCGTGCAAACCGCGATGAAGTTTGGGGTGAAGGGGATCCGAGTGACAGATGGGGGACGTCTGGGCGGCTCCGAGATCGCACGGACCGAGTGGTATCGTGAGGGCCGCGTGCCGCTTCACACGCTTCGAGCCGACATCGATTACGGGGAAGTAACCGCGCACACGAAGGCGGGGACAGTCGGCATCAAGTGTTGGATCTTCAAGGGCGAGCAACTCCCGCAGCGGCCCGGTGCGGCGGCCGTGGGGGCTCGAGTCTAAGGACGAGTCATGCTTCAACCAAAGAAAACCAAGTTCCGGAAACAGCAGAAGGGCCGCATGCGCGGTAAGGCCTATCGAGGCGGCAAGGTCTCGTTCGGCGACTTCGGGCTGCAGGCGCTCGAACCCGGGCGGATCAGCCAGCGACAGATCGAGGCAGCTCGTATGACGATTCAGCGGAAAGTAAAGCGTCAAGGCCAGCTCTTCATTCGCATCTTCCCAGACAAGCCGATTACCAAAAAGCCGCTCGAAACCCGTATGGGCAAAGGAAAAGGGAGCGTCGAGGGCTGGGTAGCCGTCATCAAGCCAGGGCGCATGCTCTACGAAATTCAAGGCGTCCCCGAGGATCTCGCGCGTGAAGCATTCCAGCTCGCTGCGCACAAGCTTCCCATCAAGACCACGTTCCGTTCGAGGGAGGCTGAGCTATGAAATCCGAAGACATTCGCGCAAACACGCTCGAAGAGCTTGCGGTGCTCGAGGGAGATTTGCGTCGCCAGCTTTGGAAGGCGCGCTTCGACAATCACACGAACCAGCTCGACGACACGAGCTCGATTCAAAAGCTTCGCAGGGATCTCGCCCGCGTGAAGACCATTCTCACCGAGCGCCGCGTCGAAGCGGCGAACAAGGAGTGATCGGCCATGACTGCCGCTGAGCCAGGGGAACCGACCCCGAAAGTCGCCAAAGAGCGGGGCCCTCGTCGCCGCTTGGTCGGACGCGTCGTCAACGATGCGCAAGCCGATGGACATGCCCTACAAACGGTGGTGGTGGAGGTGATCCGCCGCGCCCGTGACCCGTTCTACGGTAAGTACGTAAAGCGCAAGAAGAAATTCCATGCGCACGACGAAGGCAACGAGTACCGCAAGAACGACGTGGTCGAGATCCGCGCTTGCCGCCCGCGCTCCAAGACGAAGCGTTGGGAGGTCGTCCGCCTCATCGAAAGGCCGCCGGAGGTATAACGATGATCCAGACGGAAACACAACTGGATGTTGCCGACAACAGTGGCGCCAAGCGAGTCGCTTGCATCAAGGTGCTGGGAGGGTCGCGTCGCCGGTATGCCGGCCTTGGTGACGTCATCGTGGTCTCCGTGAAGGAGGCCCTTCCGACGGCCCGCGTGAAGAAGGGCGAGGTTGCCCGCGCGGTCGTGGTGCGCACCAAGCGCGAGTACCAGCGGCCTGACGGCACCTATATCAAGTTCGACACGAACAGCGCCGTGCTCATCACCAAAGACAACGAGCCTATCGGGACCCGTATCTTTGGACCGGTGGCGCGTGAGCTCCGTGCAAAGCGGTTCATGAAGATCGTTTCGCTAGCGCCGGAGGTGGTGTGATGACTGCGCGCATCAAGAAGGGAGACCTGGTCCAGGTCATCGCCGGCAAGGACCGGGGCGAAAAGGGCCGCGTTCTCCAGGTCGTTCGAGCAGACTTGATCCTCGTCGAGGGCGTCAACCGCGTGAAGCGCCACCAGAGCGCGCGTCGCTTCAAAGAGGCCGGCATCGTGGAAAAAGAGATGCCGATTCACGCGTCCAACCTGATGCTGGTCGACCCGAAGACCGAGGAACGCACCCGCGTCCGCATCGAAGCCGACAAGAAGGACCCCGACAAACGCGTTCGCGTGGCCGTGAAAAGCGGCTCGGTCCTGGATTGAGGTCGTCATGAGTGAATACGAACCCCGCCTCAGAACCACATATAAAGACGAAATCGTCCCTCAATTGATGAAGGACTTCAGCTTTCAGAACGTCATGCAAGTTCCGAAGCTCGAACGAATCGTCGTCAACATGGGCCTCGGTGAAGCAGTGCAAAACGCCAAGCTGCTAGAGTCCGCCGTCGCAGAGCTCACCGCCATCACCGGCCGAAAGCCGGTCGTTACCCGCGCGAAGAAGTCCATTGCGAGCTTCAAGCTTCGTGAGGGAATGCCGATCGGCGTCATGGTGACGCTTCGGGGCGTGCAGATGTACGACTTCCTCGATCGGCTGGTTTCGCTCGCCTTGCCTCGAACCCGCGACTTCAAAGGCATCAGCCCGAAGGCATTCGACGGACGTGGCAACTACACGCTCGGTATCCGCGAGCAGATCGTCTTCCCAGAGATCAACTATGACAAAATCGACCGTATCAAAGGCATGAACGTGACCTTCGTTACAACAGCAGAAACTGACGAACAGGGACGTGCCTTGCTGAAATCGCTCGGCATGCCGTTCAGGAACTAGAGGACGCAGATGGCTAGTAAGCGCGCATTTGCCAAGATGGAAAAGACACCGAAGTTCTCGGTGCGACACCGAAACCGCTGCAAGGTCTGCGGACGCCCGCGGGGTTATTACCGCAAGTTCGAGATGTGCCGCATCTGTCTCCGGAAATACGGGCTCTCGGGTGACATCCCGGGGCTCACGAAATCGAGCTGGTAAGGGGGTGCTGTCATGATGACCGATCCAATCGCCGACATGCTGACGCGCATTCGCAACGCCGCGCAGGCCCAGCACGAAAACACCGTACTTCCCTCTTCGAAGCTCAAGGCCCAACTTGCCGAGATTCTCAAGCAGGAGGGCTTCATCGACGACTACCGCGTCGAAGACGGGGTCCAAAAGAGCCTTACGATCGTGCTCAAGTACAGCCGTGATCGTCAGAGCGCGTTTGCCGGCATGCGTAGGGCGAGCCGTCCGGGGCGGCGGTTTTACGTGGGCCACCGTGACATTCCCCGTGTCCAGAACGGCATGGGCGTTGCGATTCTCTCGACGTCCGTCGGCATCATGACCGACCGTGACGCTCGCGATAAGCGAGTAGGCGGTGAAGTGCTGTGCGAGGTTTGGTGATGACCGAAACGCAAACAGGAAAACAGTCCAGGAACGGTAAGAAGCCGGTCCCGATTGTCGAAGGCGTGCAGATTTCGGTGAGCGGGCAGGACATCACGGCAAAGGGCCCTAAGGGCGTGCTCACCTATGTCCTGCGCCCGGAGGTGGTGGTCACTCAGAAAGAGGGGGCGCTCACGGTCAGCCCAGCGGCGGGCGCCGGCAAGGCGGGCCTTCAGTACCAGGGCCTGACGCGCACGATTCTCCGCAACATGGTCGAGGGCGTTGCGAATGGCTACAAACGCTCCCTGGACTTCCGTGGTGTGGGTTACCGCGCAGAGTTCAAGAACAACCAGCTCAAGATGACCGTCGGCCTGTCGCATCAGCCCGTTATCGACATTCCGAAGGCGGTAGCCGTCAAGGTCGAGACGATCGACGAAGCGGGCACCAAGTTTCCGCGGGTTCACCTCGAGTCGCCCGACAAACAACTCGTGGGCCGGATTGCAGCGCGCATTCGTCAGATGCGCCCCCCAGAGCCCTACAACGGCAAAGGAGTCCGCTACACGGGCGAGCGTATTCGCGAAAAGGCAGGCAAGGCCGGAAAGGCCGGAGGCTGATCATGCACAAGAAACTCACAGGGCGCGCTCGACGCAAGCTGCGCATTCGCAAGAAGGTACACGGGACCCCGGAGCGTCCACGCCTTTGCGTCTTCCGGAGCTCGAAGCACATCTACGCGCAGGTCATCGACGATACGCACGGCACCACGATTGCCCAGGCGTCCAGCGTCGCCGAATCTGCCGCAGGAAACAAAGTCGACGTCGCCAAGTCGGTTGGCAGCGCCGTTGCCAAGGTATGCGTTGACAAAGGGGTCGAGCAGGTCGTGTTTGACCGTGGTGGATATAGATATCATGGACGCGTTCGTGCGCTGGCTGAATCGGCGCGCGAAGCGGGTCTGAAGTTCTGAGGACGAGATGGCATACAAAGACCAAATCATCGATCCAGGTTCGCTCGAAGATCTCACCGAGCGCGTGATTTTCATCAATCGCGTCGCCAAGGTGGTCAAGGGCGGTCGGCGCTTCAGCTTCAGCGCTCTCATGGTCGTGGGCGACGGCAACGGGCACGTGGGCGTCGGCATGGGTAAGGCCAAGGAAGTCCCCGAATCGATTCGCAAGGGCACCGAGGCTGCCAAGAAGAACCTCTTCCGGGTTCCGCTGAGCGGTCGTACGATCCCTCACCGGATCGTGGGCCGCTCGGGCGCAGGTCGCGTCATCTTGCGTCCCGCGTCCGAAGGGACTGGCGTCATTGCCGGTGGCGCGATGCGTCCCGTGCTCGAAGCGGCAGGGGTCAAAGACGTCTTGGCGAAGATCCTCGGCACGACGAACGCCTACAACGTCGTCAATGCCACGGTTGCAGCGCTCAGGGGGCTCGAGTCGCCGGCCGACGTGGCTCGCCGTCGCGGTCGTCGCAAGGGCGACATTCAACAGTATGAGCATGGGCCCAAGGCGGAACGTCCCGCCGAGCCTGCCGAAGCGCCTGCGGAGGCAAACGCGTCGTAAGAGAGGCAGTCATGAGCGCGAAGAAACTCAAAGTGACGCAGGTCAAAAGTGAAATTGGCCGCATGGACAAGCAGCGGCGTGTCCTAAAGGGCCTTGGCCTGCGCGGCCCGCACACGGAGGTCCTGGTGGACAACACGCCCTCGTTCCGAGGGATGGTCAAGAAGGTGCTGCACCTCGTCGAAGTTGAGGAAGTCCATGAGTGAGCAGAACAAGATGCCAATCCTATCCAGGCTTCGCCCCGCTGAGGGCGCGGTTCGCGGAAAGCGACGCAAAGGGCGCGGTCCGGGCTCCGGCCTCGGCAAGACCGCCGGCCACGGTCAAAAAGGCCAAAAAGCTAGACATCCCGGTAACTTCAGCAAGCTCGGCTTTGAAGGCGGGCAGATGCCCCTCTACCGGCGCATTCCCAAGCGTGGCTTCACCAACCCTTTCACCAAGAAGGTCGGGACGATCAACGTCAAGGACTTGGCTCGCTTCGATGCGGGGGCCATCGTGGACGAGGCGGCGCTGCGAGAAGCTGGCCTCATCAAGCGTAAAGTGGACATCATCAAGGTTCTCGGCGATGGCGAGCTCGAAAAAGCTCTCACCGTCAAAGTCCACGCTGCTAGTGCGACCGCCACGCAAAAGATCGAAAAAGCGGGCGGTACGGTCGAGCTAGTCGCAACGGACGCCTCTTAACCGAAAGCCCGTAGCAATCCATGAGCACCGTCGCTAACATCTTTCGAATCCCCGAGCTCCGCCGCCGCATCCTCTTCACGATGGGCATGTTGGCGGTGTACCGCATCGGGATTTTCGTCACGACTCCCGGCGTCGACCGGGCGGCCATGCGTAAGTATGTGGCCGGTCAGTCGGGCGGCTTCTTGAGCCTGTTCAACCTGTTCTCAGGTGGTGCGCTCCAGCAGGCGTCGATCTTCGCGCTCAACATCATGCCCTACGTTTCGGCGAGCATCATCTTGTCCCTGATGGCGGTCGTGGTGCCTTCTCTCATGGAGCTTCGCAAGGAAGGAGAGGCGGGCCAACGCAAGATCAACCAGTACACCCGCTATGGCACGGTCTTGCTCAGTGTGTTTCAGAGCCTGGGGCTTGCAATGCTCCGGGAGGGCTGGAACGAGAGCTCCACGAGCGGCGACATCGTCACCAATCCGGGTTGGAGCTTCCGCTTGATGACCGTGCTCGCGTTGACCACAGGCACTTCGTTTTTGATGTGGCTCGGCGAGCAGATCACCGAGCGTGGCATTGGTAACGGTATTTCGCTCATCATTTTTGCGGGTATCGTCTCGCGTCTACCCGATGCGCTGTTCATGACCCTGGAGCAATTCAAGCTAGGGGAGCTGCAACCGATCGACCTGATGTTGCTGATCGTCATTGCTCTGGCCACAACGGCATTCATCGTTTTCTTCGAGCGTGCTCAGCGGCGGCTGCCGATCACCTATGCGAAGCGCATGATAGGGCGGAAGATGTATGGTGGGCAGCAGTCTCACCTTCCGCTCCGGGTCAACATGTCGGGCGTCATCCCGCCGATCTTCACTTCGTCGTTGCTCATGTTTCCCGTTACCCTGGCCGGCACCAAAATTCCCTACCTGTCCGACGCGATGAGATGGATCAGCAGCAACCTGGTCCCGGGTGGCTGGGCTTATATCGTCGTCTTTGCAGTCATGACGATCTTCTTCTGTTTCTTCTATACGGCGATCACCTTCCAGCCGGTCGACGTGGCGGAGAACCTCAAGAAGCAAAGCGCCTTTATCCCAGGCGTGCGGCCCGGTAAGGCCACTGCCGAATATATCGACGCGGTGCTGACCCGAATCACCGTCGGCGGCGCCCTCTACATCGCAGCGGTCGTCACGCTGCCGACCCTGCTTCAGGCGCGATGGCACGTCCCGTTTTATCTTGGTGGAACCTCGCTGATGATCGTCGTCGGCGTGGCCCTGGACTTCGCCCAGCAGGTCGAGAGCCATCTCATCACCCGCCACTACGAAGGCCTGACCGGGACGAAGGGCTCCCGTATCCGAGCGAGGAACGCCTAATGGACTTGCTACTTTTCGGTCCGCCCGGCGCGGGGAAGGGAACTCAGGCGAAGTTTCTGGTCAGTCTGCTGGACATCCCCCAGATTTCGACCGGCGACATGATGCGCGCCGAGCGGAATTCAGGCTCGGCCCTGGGCAAGCAGTTTGACGAATACATGTCCGCTGGAAAGTTGGTGCCGGACAGTCTCGTCCTGGACTTGATCGAGCGGCGCCTGGGGCGCGACGATGCAAAAAACGGCGCGATCTTCGATGGTTACCCGAGGACCGTGGCGCAGGCACAAGCCCTCGATGCCTTGCTCGCCAAGCTCGGGCGGCGCATCGATCGGGTGGTTTCCCTCGAGGTTCCGCTCGACGACATCATCGATCGGGTCACCGGCCGAAGGGTTTGTTTGGACTGTGGACAGACCTATCACGTCCGCTATAATCCGCCGCCCGAAAACGGAAAGTGTGTCTCCTGTGGGGGGACGAGGATCGTGCAGCGATCGGACGATACCGAAGAGGTCGTTCGCAAGCGATATGAAGAATACAAGACGAAGACCGAGCCTGTGCTCGCCCACTACGAAGCCAAGGGCGTCGTCAAGGGTATTAATGGTGTCGGATCGCTAGAAGAGATCAGGGAACGTATCAAGGAAGCAATTGGGGTTGAATAACGAGTGGAATGACTGAAGCCAAAACGACCCGAGGCACCGTCGAAGCGGTGCTACCTAGGGCGCTTTACCGAGTGAAGCTCGATGGCGGCGAAGAGGTCACCGCATCGGTTTCCGCGAAGGCCAGACAGGTCACGGTGAGGCTCCTACCCGGGGATGATGTGATGGTTCAGATATCTCCTTACGACCCGACGAGAGGACGCATCAAAGAGAGGCTGACATGAAGGTTCGACCAAGCGTCAGAAAAATTTGTGAAAAATGCAAAATCGTGCGCCGCAAGGGTGTCGTGCGTGTTTTGTGTGAGAACCCCCGTCACAAGCAACGGCAAGGATAAGAGTACATGGCACGTATCGCAGGCGTCGACCTTCCAGGTCGGAAACATACGGTGATTGCGCTGCAATACATCTACGGGATCGGTCCGCATCACGCGAAGAAGATTTGCGAGATTGCAGCCATCCCGGAGAGTAAGCGTGCTGACGATCTGGACGAGAACGACGTAAAGAAAATCCGCGAGTGCATCGACCAGAACTTCAAGGTCGAAGGTGATCTTCGTCGCGAGGTTAACATGCATATCAAGCGGCTCATGGACCTCGGTTGTTATCGCGGGCTCCGTCACCGGCGTGGTCTGCCTTGTCGTGGTCAGCGAACCCATACGAACGCGCGTACCCGCAAGGGACCGAAACGCGGGCCAATGAGCAGGAAGCGCTAAGATCATGGCAAAGGCGAAAGCGAAGTCCACCAAGGGCAAGAAGCGTAAGACGAAGAAGGTCGTGACGAGCGGCATCGCTCACATCCAGTCGACGTTCAACAACACAATCGTCACCATCACCGATTTGGGCGGCGAGGTGGTGTCCTGGTCCACGGCCGGTGCGCGGGGCTTCAAGGGCTCGCGCAAAAGCACGCCGTTTGCAGCGCAGCTCGCAGCCGAGGATGCTGCCCGCAAGGCGCAGGACGCTGGCATGAAGACCGTCGCGATTTTCGTGAAGGGTCCTGGTGCAGGCCGCGAGTCGGCGCTACGAGCATTTCAGAACGTTGGTATGCGGGTCACCCTGCTTCGCGACGTTACCCCGATTCCCCATAATGGTTGCCGGCCGCCTAAGCGGCGGCGCGTTTAAAGGCTACGGAGGCAATTGATGACGAGCCCGACTCTAGTCGCACGCAATTGGCGAGAGCTGATTCGCCCGAAGAATGTTCCGGTTGAACAAGATTCGCTGAGTGAAACCTACGGCAAGTTCGTCGTAGATCCGCTCGAGCGAGGGTTTGGCATCACTCTCGGTAACTCGCTGCGCCGCGTGTTGCTGTCCTCCTTGCAGGGGGCCGCGATTACCGCCGTGAAAATCGATGGAGCGCTGCACGAATTCACTTCGGTCCCGGACGTCGTCGAAGACGTGACCGAGATGGTTCTCAACTTCAAGGAAGTCGTCGTCCGCTCGCACACGGCGCGCACGCAGACGGTCCGGATCGAGAAAGAAGGTCCAGGCATCGTGACTGCCGGTGACATCCAAGCCAGCGATCAGGTGGAGATTCTCAACCCAGATCACAAGATTTGCACCTTGTCCAAGGGCGGCCGGTTCTCCGCGGAGCTCACGATCAACGTGGGTCACGGCTACGTCCCTGCCGATCGCAACAAGACGGCGGGCATCGCGATTGGCACGATCGCCATCGATTCGCTCTTTTCGCCGATTCGCAAAGTGAATTATGCGGTGACCAACGCTCGTGTCGGTCAGATCACCGACTATGACAAGCTCACCCTCGAGGTCTGGACCAATGGCGCTGTGAGGCCGGCCGATGCCGTCGCCTACGCCGCCAAGATCCTCAAGGATCAGCTCACGATCTTCATCAACTTCGAAGAGCATGACGAGCCGGTCGAAGAGTCGAGCTCGGAAGAGCCGCTCAACGAGAACCTGTTCCGCTCGGTCGACGAGCTCGAGCTCTCGGTGCGCTCCGCCAACTGTCTTCAGAACGCCAACATCAAGCTGATCGGCGAGCTGGTGCAGAAGAGCGAGGGCGAGATGCTCAAAACGAAAAACTTCGGGCGTAAGTCGCTCAAGGAAATCAAAGAAATCCTGGCTGACATGGGTCTTTCCCTCGGTATGCAGATCGACAACTGGTCGCAGATGCTCGATCGCTGGAAGACCCAGCTGGCCAATCAATAGCGTATTTTGGTATCGCTCGCGGGTAGGTCGTCATGAGGCATCAAAAGGCAGGCAGAAAGTTCGGTCGTAACACTAGCCACCGCCGGGCCATGTTTAGGAACATGGCGGGCAACTTGGTGTTGCACGAGTAGATCAAGACGACGGACGCGAATGCGAAGGAGCTCCGGCGCATCGCCGAGCGCTTGTTGACCAAGGCCATTCGCCTCGGTGACGACCTCACGGTCGACGTGGCCAAGGTGAAGGACGAGGCGGAGCGCGATCGAATCCTGGCTCGCCGCCTTCACGCCCGCCGCCAGGTTGCCCGCTTCCTCCCGAAGCAGCTCGCCAAGACCAATCCGGACGGCACGGTCGAAGAAGTGGACCTCATCCACAAGCTCTTTACCGACCTTGCCCCGCGGTACGTCGAGCGCGCCAAAGCAAACAAGGGCGGCGGCTACACCCGCATCATCAAAGTCAACCACCGCCGAGGCGATAACGCCCCCATGTCCCTCATCGAGTTCCTCGACTAGACCCTTCAAAAAAGGGGACAGGTGCCTTTTAGGCAGCTGCGATGGGGAGTTTCGCGGTCGTAGCGCTCTTGTGCACGTAGAACTGCTTGCAGTAGCGCCGGTACTCCGCGATTGGGCCGTCGCCTTCGGCGAGGATTGGCTTTTCCACGTAACGCTTGGCTTCCCAGATCGGAGCGTCCTGGCCGACCTCTCGTTTGAGGGCCAAGCCGGCGGCCTCGCGCAGAAGATGGGTTATGGGTCCTGGTCCAAAATCCTTCACGGAGGTGGCGGTTCGCAAAACGATGCGGCCTTGGTCGACCGGGCTCGATAAGACCAACAAGTTGATGTCGATCCCAAAGCGGTCGACGCGCACTCGGACCAGGGAGTATCCAAGGCCGTGGACCTCGACCTCGAATTTCGCGATGAAGGGGGCTTTCTTCCGAGGGAGCAGGAAGTAGCGAATGCCGTAGGCGCCCTTGAGCAGGTGGCCCTCTATCTTCAGGTCGCCCTCGGTCCACGCGCCTCCAAAGCCATGCACCTGCACGAAGTGACCGATATCCACGCTGTTCTCGCTCGTTTCCTGTGGATGGCTGTTGAGCTTCATCGAGCGGGTGCTGAAGGCCGACCACCCTTCGGCTGGGCCTGGCAACACGGGAACCTCCCAATCAGGCTGCTTTCCTTCTGGGTGGTACCAGGCGAAGAGATAGCCGTTGTGTTCGCGGATCCGCCAGGCGCGGAGCTTGGCCTTGCGCGGGACGGCTTTGCCATATGCGGTACGCACACAGCGACCGTCTGCGCCGAATTCGAACCCGTGGAATGCGCAACGAAGGCTTTCGCCCTCGACCTTTGCACTGCCCAGGTGAGCCCCCAAGTGCGGGCAGTACGCGCCGGTTAGCCGAGCTTCGCCCGACTCGGTTCGGTAGAGGATCA
>Ga0114931_10006752_pt1 | contig 14087 bp, 16 predicted proteins | sample 2SBtaG_FD_89579 | JGI IMG/M metagenome (GOLD analysis project Ga0114931, IMG submission 89579) | Deep subsurface microbial communities from Kolumbo volcano to uncover new lineages of life (NeLLi) - 2SBTROV14_V59a metaG | ecosystem: Environmental > Aquatic > Marine > Volcanic | place: Kolumbo...
CGCTGCGCAGTGGAACCTGTGCTGTTCTGTGGGAAAGAGTCCGCAAACGCGCTGTGTGTGTGCGGTCCGTGCAATGCCGGCACGCGGGCGAGGCGACCGCTTACGCGCGGGATACGTACTTTCCGCCGGTTTTCGGTGCGGGCCCTTGTTTTACCTCGGCTGCCCGTCGACAAGTGAGGCCATGCGCGCAACGAATGTAGGCCGATTGCTGGCGAGCGTCGGGCTCGCTGTACTCCTGTCCTCGTGCGGCAACGACGGCAATTCGTCGGGTCGTCCGACGGCGACCGCGACCGCCGTGCCGACCGCGACTGCCGTGCCGACCGCGACCGCCACTGCCGAGCCGACGGCTTCGCCAGAACCGCTTGATTTCGCGGCAACGGCTGAAGATTTCGACTGCATGCTTGACTGGGAGCCTGTGCGAAAGTTTCGAATTACCAATAAGTTGGGCATGTTGCAGGAAGCGCTGGAGCTGGCGAAGAACCCGCGCGCGGGGAGCCAGTTCCCGGTCGGGACGATCGTTCAGCTGTTCCCCGGCGAGGCCATGGTGAAGCGCGGCGACACCTTCGACCCGGACAATCACAACTGGGAGTACTTCGAGCTCGACACCTTTGCCGATCGCACCGAGATACGGGTTCGCGGTCGCGAAGAAGCAGTCAATCGATTCGGAGGGCAGTGCCTCGGTTGTCACATCGCGGCGCGGGAATTTGATTTTCTCTGTGAAACCGGACGCGGCTGTGCCGACCTCGGATTGCCGCCCGGGCTGATCGAGACTCTGCAGAATGCCGACCCGCGCTGCGGCGACAACTGACGCACTGCACGGCGCAGAACGAGTGTTCAGTCCCGGCTCTAAAAAATCTGTACTTTTCCTCTTGTCAGATTCCACGGTGCCTGCTAATCGGCAGTTGCAGTCTAAATGGGAAGACGTAGTTGGGGGCTGAGTACTGTGCGGCGCAGCTTTTGTTTCGTCAGTGTGCGCGCCCGCGCTCGTGTGAGCAGGCCTTCCCCAGGACGAGTAACGAAGAAAGGAGGGGAAGTGTCATGCCGCAAGGAACTGTGAAATGGTTTAACCCTGAGAAGGGGTACGGGTTCATCAGCCGGGACGATGGGGACGATGTTTTCGTCCACCACACCGGGATCAATGGTGAGGGTTTCCGCAGTCTCGATGAGGGCCAGCGCGTGGAGTTCGAGATCACCGATGGCAAGAAGGGCCTGCAGGCCGTCAACGTCAACAAGATCTAGTTGACGCATCAATCGCTGCGGCGGTTGCAGAGCGCCACCCCCTGCAGGTTGGGCCGGGTGGCGCTTTTGCGTGATTGTGCGTTCTGCGCCGCGGGTGATTCAAGGTCCGCTGCGCTCGCAGGCACAGGCTCGGGCCGAGCGAGGTGCTCGCTGCGCGACGATTGGTGACCAATCTTCACAACCGCTGCAAACTGTAACTGCTGAGGGACGAAGGCCGAGCTACCTGGAGAGACCCGCGAGGGCGGCGAGCAGGTCGTCTGGCCGGGGCCGGATACGCCAGTTGTCGGTGAGGTCGCGCCAGCGGGTCGTTCCACCTTCGATGATGTACGTTGCCGGGCGGGGAATATCTCCGCCGCCGGGTGCGGCGCCGGAGTGGCGCAAGCCGAAGGCGTCGGTGGCGACGAGCTCGCCATCCGACAGGATCGGGAAGTCGAGCCCGAGCCAACCGACGACCTCGTCGTTTTGCTCGACGGACTCCGGGGAAATGGCCAGAACCTTCGTTCCGCTGGCGCGGAAATCAGCAATCCTCGACTGCAAACCTTGCAGTTCCGACATGCAGAAGGGTCACCAATGGCCCCGGTAGAACACCAACAGGGTGCGTTCGTCGCGTGCGATATCGACATCGTGACCGCGATTGTCCTTCAGTGTGATGGCCGGGACGGGCTTGCCGACGGCGAGCGCCAGGTCCGCTGAGGGCAGGCCGTAGGAGAGATCGAAGCAGTAGAACGAGAGCAGGCCAATCAGGCTCAACGAGAGGCCGACTGCGAGAAAACCGGCCGCGCGCCTCCAGCCGCCAGCCGGCCGGGCCCGCCGCAATCCCTTCCATGAAACTGCCGTGGCGATCAGCAGGATCCCGAGGTTGAGCCAGGGGACGTCGCGCAACACCGGCCAGCGGGAGAAGATGGTGTAGTACGAGACGAATCCGAACACCGCCAGCAGCGGCCCGAACCACAGGGCGTGGTTGCGCGGCTCATTCATTGCGCGGCAATCTACCAGTGTGTCGCTGCGTGCGCCAGAGGCGTTCGCGCTCGGAGCTCGCTTCGCTCGTAGGCATAGGCGGAGGCAGAGGCTGGGGTGGATGGCTGCGTCTCCGTTGATGGTTGCCGTTCTGGAATTTCGCATTCGCGTGCTGCGGCGGTACCCCGGTGGTGGAGGTGGTCCGGCCCGTCGCGCGCCGGATGCCGTCTATGTGCTGTGGACGTGTTGCTGGGAATCGCGCCGGCAGTGTGTTTAGCTCGGGCGATGGCGAGCGACGAAAGCAACCGGAGATCGGCACCGGTGGAATCGACGCCGGCGATGAACTGCGTTCCCCTCGCGTCGACGCGGGCAGCGGCGGGTGGTTCACCGGAGGGTGCGCCTGCGGGATTCCCGGGTGCGGCGGAGATGACGCGGCGCCAGTTTCACCGGACTGCGGTGGGCGGGGTCGTCGGCGCCGCCGCCCTTGCTTGTGGGGCCAGTGGGCCGGACGAGGCGCTGGCCTTGCCAGCGGCGCCAGTGGCGGGGCGGCGCCAGCAGGTGAGCCTGGCCGTGGTGCCGCGCGGCGCAGGTGTCGCGGCGACTGCCGCAGCGGTGCGCCGGGCGGTGCTCGAGACGACGGATCTTTCCTGGTTGAGCCGGGGCGATTCGGTGCTGATCAAACCGGTCTGCAACTCGGGCAACGAATACCCGGCGACTACGGATCCGGTGGCGCTGCACGAGATGATTGTGTTGTTGCGCGAGCGCGGTGCGGGGCGCGTCGTCGTTGCCGACATGTCCGGTGTCCAGTTCGTCCGCTTTTCGCGCGACCGTCTCTGGGGTAGTACCCGAGCGCTGCTGCAGAACAACGGTCTGCTCGCCGCGGCGGAATCGGCGGGGGCGGAGGTGCATGCCTTCGAGGAGCACGGCTGGGACTCTTTCTACGATGAAGTGCCGCGCGAGGGGGAGAACTGGCGGCAGCCGTTGATGCTGCCGAACGTGCTGAAAGAGATCGACCACGTCGTTTTGATGCCGCGCTGTTCACGCCACATCTTGGCCGGCAGCACCCTGGGCTTGAAGGCAGCTGTCGGTTGGTGGCGGCACGACTCGCGGCTCGAGTACCACCACGATGCCCAGACGTTTGCGGAGAAGACGGCGGAATCGAACACCACGCCGACGCTCCTGGAGAAACAGCGACTCGTCGTGACCAGCGCTACCAAGGTGCTCACCACCTTCGGTCCGGACGACGGTCATGTCGAGGAGCCGCAAACTGGTTTGGTCATCGCCAGCGAATCGGTGGTGGCGCACGACATGGTGTCGCTGGCGTGGCTGATCGAGAATCGGCGACGGACTCCAGCGGAGGCCAAGGACAGTGTCATCGACGATCCGAATCAGTCGGGGTTCGTCGTCAGCAGCGCCAACCGTATTGTCAGCATGATGCTCGGTGGCGTCGGTAAAGCGTTCAGCGCCGAGGGCCTCGATCCGTGGAGCATCGACACGGTGTGGCACGACAAGGTGTTGCATCGCGCGTTCACGGTGTTTGGTGGAGTTCCCGAGGTTGAACTCAGCGACGACGCCGGCGCGGTCCCGGCGGAGATTCTGGCGGGTCTGAGCGCAGCCACCCGGTTCGCGTAGCAGTCCGTGCTAGTCCCGTTGAAAAACAGGACACGCGCTGCAAACGGTCTTTTGACGCCATTCTGGGACCGCCGATCCGGCTTTGGGCTGCGTTGCGGAATCCTCAACAAAAGTAACGACTTTGCCTCCGGCCTTCGCCAAGGCTTCGGGCGGCATGCCGGATCCGCGCCACGCCAGAACGCCAAAATCCCCGTTCTCGCCTGCGCACCTGTTGTTCACCGGACTGCTAGCGGCCCTCGTTTCTCCATCGCTGGAGATTGTCGGTGATCGCGTCGTGGCACGTCTCGAGGATCTCTTGCGGTGCCAGATCGGGGCGGCGAGCTATCGGATCGCCGAAGGTGACGCGGACTTTGACGCCGAACGGCACCGGTAGCAGGTTGTGCAGTAGCATCTGCCACGAACCGTCGATCGTCGCCGCGACGACTTCGAGATCCGGCGCGGCCTCGAGCAGGGTGATAGTTCCGCCCGGCTTGAACGCTCCCAGCTCGCCGGTGCGCGATCGAGTTCCCTCGGGGTAGATCACGGCGGAAACCCCGCGTGCCTGCGCTCGCTCGCCGAGGGCGCGGATCGCCTGCCGAGCCTGGGTGCGGTCAGCGCGGTCGATCAGCGCGTTGCCGCCGACGCGCAGGTTGTACGAGACGCTCGGGATGCCGCTGGCCAGCGATTTCTTGGAGACGTACTTGGGGAAGTTGGAGAACAGCAGGCCGCCGAAGATGGGGATATCGAGCATGCTCTGGTGGTTCGAGATGATGATATAGGGAGTGCCGGGAAGGACCTTCGGTGATCGGTCGACGCTCAGCGACATTCCGGCGACCTTGAACGAGTATATCAGCAAGTGCTGCATGACTCCGACGGAGATTTCGTGCGGGCGCTGGCCGAACAGGCGGGCGACTCTCTGGATCGGGTCGAAAACGAGCAGCACCGAGCCGAAGACGATCAAAAACGGGATCGTGAAGATCCAGTCGACGATTCGCGGTGGAGGAATCGACTTTTCTTGATCGGATGAAGGCGCCATCGGGGTTCGATCGGCGGCGGGATCGGGGAAGTCCGCGCCGTTTGTGTCATTACTGTACGACTCAGTTCTCCGCAACAGCCCGGGAAGGGGGACGCTGACAGCCCAAAGCTGAAGGGCAGGAGTTCGAAGCTCCGGGCGCGCAGCTCGAATCTCAAAGCTCACTCAAGGCTCACTCCAAGCTCACTCCAAGCTCTTGGGTTTGTCGTCGAATTGCCATAGTGGCAGGGAATGATCGCGAGAGAACCATTCGGTAGCACCGGGCACGAGTCGTCGCGCACCATCTTTGGAGCAGCGGCGCTGTGGGCGATGAAACAAGAGCGCGCCGACCGCCTGCTCGATCTGTTGTTCGAGTACGGCGTCAATCACATTGATGTGGCGGCGTCCTACGGTGACGCGGAGTTGCGGGTGGGCGCTTGGATGAAGCGACACCGCGGCGAGTTTTTTCTCGCCACCAAGACTGGGGAGCGCACCTATGCGGCTGCTCGCGACAGCATCCAGCGGTCTCTCGAGCGTTTACAGACCGACCACGTAGATCTATTGCAGTTGCACAACCTGGTCGAGCCCGAGGAGTGGGAGCAGGCGTTGTCCGCGGGCGGCGCGATCGAGGCAGCGGTCGAAGCCCGCGAGGCGGGCCTGGTGCGGTTCATCGGTGTCACCGGACACGGCACCCGGATCCCGTCGATGCATCTGCGCAGCCTGGAGCGATTTGCTTTCGATTCGGTGCTACTTCCCTACAATTTCACGATGATGTCCGATCCCGAATACGCGTCCAACTTCGATCGGGTTGACGAGTTGTGCCGATCCCGCGGGGTTGCGGTCCAGACCATCAAGGCGCTGGCGCGGCGGCGTTGGCGCGACGATACTGCGCCGAGGTTCAGCTGGTACGAGCCGATTCGCGACCTGTCGGCGCTGGCGCGCAACGTCCACTGGGTCTTGTCCCGCCCGGGGGTGTTCCTGAACACCTCGTCCGATGCGACGATCTTGCCGGATATCCTGGCCGCGGCGGCGGCCGCCGCCGAGTCGCCGGAGTCGCCGGAGTCGCGGCAAATGGAAGCCGACGCGGCGAGGCTCGGAATCGAGCCCCTGTTCGAGGCGGGCGAACACGAACGAATTTAGGTTGGAACTCGATTCGCTCGTGGGCTGAGGCGAGGCAAGGTCAACGGCTGACGGCTCACCGCCGAAAGCTGAGATCTGAAATTGGAACGTAGTTTCGGCGATCGGGTCGGCCCTCTTTGCATCGGCTTGCGGTGTTGTTAGGACAGGCGGATGAAGATTAGCCTTTGCCTGCCCTACATGGAGCGTGACTACGCCCGCTCGACGACTCTCGACTGGTGTCGCCTCGCAGATGAAGGGCCGTTCGAAAGTTTGTCGTGCGGCGAGAGAATCACCTCGTATACGCAGGACATGCGCATCGTCCTCGGAGCTGCTGCCGCGTTGACGTCGCGCGTGCGGATCGTCCCGTCCCTCTATGTGCTGCCGATGCATCCTCCTGTGCGGGTTGCCAAGGAGATGGCGACGCTCGACGTCTTGTCGGGTGGCCGGGTGACCGTCACGGTCGGGGTTGGCGGCCGTGAGCACGACTACCGCGCCGTCGGATCCTCTTTCAAGCACCGCTTGCAGCGTCTCGATGACGGAGTTGCCGAGATGCGCCGGATCTGGGCTGGCGAGCCTCCCTTCGAGGGCGCCGATCCGGTCGGGCCGACGCCGGTCCAGGAAGGCGGCCCGCCGCTGTGGGCGGGGGCGATGAACCCGAAGGCGATGAAGCGAGCCAGTGTCTGGGCGGACGGTGTCTACGGTTTCACGATGGATGGCGGGGTCGATTCGGTGCGCCGGCAGAGCCGACTCGCGCGGGACGCTTGGCGGGATTCGGGGCGGCAGAAGAAGCCGTATGTGGCTACCGGGTTCTGGTACTCGCTCGCCGACGGCGCCGAATCGAAGTTGCGTGCTTACGTGTACGATTATCTCGAGATCCTCGACGAGAAGATGGCGCGTGCCGTGGCGGATTCGATGCGCTGCTTCGACGCGGGGTCGATCGGCGACTCATTGGACGCCATTGCCGCCGAGGGGTGCGACGAGTGCTTTCTGGTTCCGGCGACGCTGGAGACCGTCGAGGTCGAACGCGCCGCGAAATTGGTGGCGAGTCGTCACTGAGCTGAGCAGTGCGCTGCGCCGCGTCCGCGAGCATCGGCTAGGAGAGACGGAGCGCCGTGCAGACTGCGGCGCTGAGGAAAGACAATCATGGCAAGGATCAACGATCATTACGCAAAGCTGCAGGCAGGCTACCTGTTTCCGGAGATCGGTCGCCGCGTTGCCGCGTTTTGCGAGGAAAACCCGGGCGCCGACGTCATTCGCCTGGGCATTGGCGACGTAACCGAACCGCTGGTCCCGGCGATCGTCGCGGCGCTGCACGACGCGGTCGACGAGATGTCGGTGCGCGAATCTTTTCGCGGTTACGGGCCGGAGCAGGGCTATGAGTTTCTCCGCGAGGCGATCGCGGCTAACGACTATCGCGCGCGCGGCGCGGCGGTGAGCGCCGACGAAATCTTCGTGTCGGACGGTTCGAAGTGCGACTCGGGCAACATCCTCGACATCTTCGGCGCCGACAACGTCATCGCGGTCACCGATCCGGTCTACCCGGTCTACGTCGATACGAACGTCATGGCGGGTCATACCGGTCAGGCCGACGCGGATGGTCGTTACGGTGGGCTGATGTACATCCCGGTGACGGCCGAGAATGATTTCACGCCGGCGCTGCCCGATCGCGCAGTCGATCTCATCTACCTTTGCTACCCCAACAACCCGACCGGGACGGTCGCCAGCGCGGAGACGTTGAAGCAGTGGGTGGACTTCGCGCGCCTACACGGATCGATCATTCTTTTCGATGCCGCTTACGAGTCCTACATCACGGACACCTCCATTCCGCACTCGATCTACGAGATCGAGGGGGCTCGCGAGGTGGCCATCGAGTTTCGTTCGTTCTCGAAGAACGCGGGCTTCACCGGCACGCGTTGTGCGTTCACCGTGGTACCCAGGGACTTGTACGGGACGACGGCGTCGGGCGAACGCCAGGCGGTTCATCCGCTGTGGAGCCGCCGCCAGTCGACCAAGTTCAACGGGGTTTCCTACATGGTGCAGAAGGGTGCGGAGGCGGTGTATTCGGACGAGGGCGGAGCGCAGATCCGCGCCCGCATCGACTTCTACCTGACCAACGCACGGCTTCTGCGCGAGGGCTTGCAGAAGGTTGGGATCTCCGTCTACGGCGGCGTCAACGCTCCCTACGTCTGGCTCGAAACCCCGGATGGCGCGAGTAGTTGGGATTTCTTCGACCGATTGCTGAGCGTCGCGCACCTGGTCGGCACGCCTGGCAGTGGCTTCGGCGCCAGCGGCGAGGGGTACTTCCGACTGTCGGCGTTCAACAGTCGCGCCAACGTCGAGGAAGCGGTGGCGCGTTTCCAGAAGCTCGTCGGCTGACGGACTACTTTCCAGTGAAGCGGGGTTTTCGCTTTTCGAAGAAGGCTGCCATCGCTTCCTTTTGATCCTCGGTGTGGCTCGACAGCTGCTCGGTAGCCAGGCCCAGGGCAAGGGTTTGGTTGAGGCTCTGCTGGATTGCCTGGTTGATCAACATCTTGGTCCAGCGGACGGCCGGACGCGGTTTGTCGGCGAGGAGCCTGGCGTAGGTGGTGGCGGCTGCGACCACCTCGCTGGCCGCGACGACGTGGTTGACCAGTCCCATCGCCGCCGCTTCGTCGGCGGAGGCGAGCACGCCGGCCATCAAGTATTCCTTGGCCCGGTGCGGCCCGATCAGGAGTGGCCAGATGACGGCGCCGCCATCGCCGGCGACCAGACCCATGTTGACGTGGGTATCGCCGATCCTGGCGCTGTCAGCCATGTAGATGACGTCGCACATCAGCGCGATGGTGGCACCCAATCCGGCGGCGACTCCATTGACCGCGGCGATGAGCGGCGCCTCGCAGCTCGCCATCGCCCGTACCAGCGATGCGGTTCGAATGGTGGTCATCGGCCCTACTTCGTCCGGGTAGAAGCCCTTGACGTCGCCGCCTGCCGAGAACGTCGTCCCGGCGCCGGTGAGGACGATGGCGGCGACCTCGGGAGCCTGCGAGAGCTCGACCAGAGCTTCCTCGAGTGCGCAGTGCAGGGGGTAGTCGATGGCGTTGCGTTTGTCGGGCCGGTCGAGTGTGAGATAGCCGATCCGGTCGCGCACTTCGACGTTCAAATTGCGTTGCGAGTACGTCTCGTAAGTCATGTGGCGAACGTAGCACGCCGCCTATTGGCGTCGAAGTGCGGCGCTCGATTCCCGTTCGCGCCGGATCGCGTCCGCGGTTGCGCTGGCGTCGCCGGCGCGCAGCAGGCGCTTGGCCGCGGCAATCACTTCGGGGCGGGACTCGGCGATCGCCAGGGCGCGCTTGCGCGCCGTTGCAAGTAGCTCGTCGCCGGCGACCACCTCCTGCACCAGACCGATCGCGGTGGCTTCTTCGGCGCTGAGCGCGCCCGCACCGAGGATCAGGTCGAGGGCCTTGCCGGTACCGACCAGTGCCGGCAGCAGGTGGGTGCTGCCCAGCCCCGGCAGCATTCCCAGCTTGGCGAAGTTGAGCTTGAGCACCGCTCCACGCGCCGCGATCCTGATGTCGCACGGTAGAATCATGGTGATTCCGACGCCGACGGCGGCGCCGTTGACGGCGGCGATGACCGGCTTGGGGAAGTTCAGTACATCGACCGGCCACTGCGTGACGAATGCCTCCGATCCGAGGCGCGCTCCCTTCGCACGAATCGCGCCGGAGGCGAGGCCTTTGACGTAGTCGAGGTCGACGCCGGCGCAGAACGCCCGGCCGCTGCCGGTCAGGATGACGATGCGCGCCGAGTCGTCGCCGCCCGCCCGCGCGAAGGCGTCGACGATCTGCTCGCCCATCTCGGGCGTGTAGGCGTTGAGCTTGTCCGGCCGATCGAGAGTGATCGTCGCGATGCCACCGTCGAGCTCGTATCGTATCCTATCGTATTGCATCGGGATTCCTCCGCGCTGGCATTGGTGGGCGGTGTCGGATCGAAGTGCCTCCGCCCCGTCATCGAGCGGCGCTCGGGCCGGTGCTGGACGGTGGCTGTGGGCTGTACCAGATCGGCGACGTCCAAGCGCGTTCCTGGATCGTCTTTGGGATCGCCGGGTCGCAGCATTGTCGCAGCGATCCGGGGAAGGTCGAGGAGTCGGAGCAGTCGACCCGGTGTCGGTTGCAGGCGTAGGTGTTCCACCGGCAACTGGGATTCTCGACGACGCGCGCGTAATAGGCCGCCGCGGTGTTGGGATCGAAGCTGGGGTCGCGCCAAACGGTGCACAGGCTGTCGGCGCCGGGGCCGCGCGGCTCGCAGGTGCTCAGGTCGACATCGGCCTGCGTATTCGCGCTGCCGGCGACATCGAATACGTGTTGTCGCTCGGTCCCGTCTTCGGTCCAGAGCTTGACGATCTGGATGCGTTGCAGGGGTGTGCTCGGGCTGCCGTTGGTGCCCGGGTCGCGAGCTGCGGAAACCGCGAAGAGCGGTGCCGCTGCCGTACGCGGGCTGAGATCGGAGCCCATCGCCACGCCCTGGCGATAGCCGATTTGGGCGAAGCTCTGCGAATCGCACATCGTGGTCGGGTAGTCCCATCCGCCGAAGAAGCGGACGACGATACGCGGGCCGCTGGTGCCGTAAGCCTCGCGGCGGCGCATGGCGGCGAACAGGGCGTCGCGCGAATTCTCTTCGGCCCAGAGAACCGCCAGGCCGCCGGGGTTGAATCGCGGATTGTCGGGAAACGGCGGGATGCCGTGTGCGGCGAATACAGTGCCCGCACCGTGCCCGACGAAGGTGTCTTCGTCGACCATCCCGGCGGTCGAGAAATGCGTGTCGGTGGAGCCGATGATGCCGAGCTTGAATGGGTTTGCACCGATTCGTTGCTGCTGTGTGAGGCCGGCGGCGAGGGTTTCGCGAACGAAGGACAGCGGCGGCGCTGGTTTCCACAGAGACGGCCGCGGTGCATCCATCATCCTCACCCAAGGGACCGTTTCAAAGGCGCAGAGTTCGTCGTTTGCGTTGATGCGGCACTCGGAGTCGCCCTTGTGCTGGGTGATCTCTACCAGTGTCTCGATGCGGGCGCGGCGCAGGGCATCGTCTTTGGAAATCGGCGTGCCGTCCGCGCGTTTGGTTTGGAAGAGAAGACCGTTACTCACATTCGAATTGTGCGGGATGGCGATCGCATCGCAGCGCCCTTCGCGGTCGATGCACTCGGCGAGCAGGGCATCCCACAGGCCCTCGGCGGTTGGCGTTTCGATGTAGGTGGTCGGTGCCGCTTGCACGACCTCGTTGCGGAAGATGACGTTGCGGTGGATGTTGTTGCCGTCCGGCATGCCGGTCCACTCGTAACCGACGAAGGTCGTGAAGGAGCAGCGCGGCGAGTGGTCGTAGAACTCCTCGGCCGCGCGTTGGATTTGCGCCCACGGTTCTCTGGCGGCGTCCAGGCAATTGCGGCCAGCCTCACCACAGAACGAGTACCGGTGCGGGGCAGTGGTGCCGTAGGTATAGCCGTTGACCAGCATGTAACCGAGCAGCGGCCAGCGCCGCACCATAGTACAAATGAGCGAGCCGTAGCCGGACAGATCCGGCCGCTGGCAAATCTGGGTCTCGCCCAGGAGGTCGCTGTGATCGGTGACGACGGCGAAATCGAGCGGCCTGCGCAGCTGTGCCGAATTCTGTGCTTTGCCGTCTCGATAGGGCGGCAGGTCGATTCTCTCGCCGCGCGCGAAGCGGTAGGCGTCGCGCGGACCGGTTCGGGTGCCCTGGCCCATGGCATCGAAGGACAGGGATGTGTGGACATGGGTATCGCCGAAATACGGTCGGCGCAGGGGATCGTGCTGCGCGCACGGGGCCCTCGACTCCGTCCGCTCGAAATCGGCAAGTGCCGGAAGCGATAGGCACGCAGCCAGCGCAATCGCCAGGGCGCTGCGGGTCAAGACAGTACCCCGACGAGGTTGGAGTGCGGCAGCGGCGCGAACGGCGTCGAGTACGGTGTTGTCGCCAGGGCGAAGACGATTGCCATCGCGATGGCGAGCAGTACCACCGGCATCGCTCTGTCCGCGAGGATGCGCTGCAGTGCTGCAGCGATCAGGCGGGCCGCGATCGCCAGGGTGGTGGTGTAGACGACTACGTGGCCGATGAACACCAGGGTGATCAATCCGACCGGTCCGCCGGACCCCTCGGTGATCGCGACCAAGGAGCTGACCACGGCGAGGAGGAGCAGTCGCGCCAGTGGCACGAGGCCGTCGAAGATTGCGATCGGCAGGGGCGCAAGCACCGCGAGGCCGGCGAAGATGGCCCACGCTAGAGCAGATCGTCTGCCGGCTGTTGATCTGTTTTCTGTCCGCATCGGTGGCGTACCGAATCTCTGTGAAACGGGAGACTCTTTCAAGCGCGGGTGCGGTCCGAGCCCTTCGCCGTGCCGTTGCGTTCGGAGCCGAGATGGCGGTACGGTTCGCGCCACGATCGATCGCCACGATCGATCGGAGAGGAGGTTCGAACGTGGTGGAAGTATCTGTGGCGGGTGAGTTCGATGTACCGGCGGAGCGACTCTGGGCCTTGGTTGCCGATTTCGGCGATGTTGCCTGGATCCCGGGGATGGGTGAGGTCCGGGTCGAAGGGGAGGGGCCGGGGATGATCCGCTTCATGCCCGGGGGTGAGAAGGAAATCCATGAGCAGTTGGAGAGCGTCGATGGCGATGCTCGCAGGCTGGTCTATACGATTCCACGCAACGTGCCATTCGCGGTCACCGGATACCGGGCGACGATGCAGGTGGAGGATGCGCCGAGCGGCAGCCGGCTCGTCTGGAGCTGTACCTGTGAAGCCGACGGAATTTCCGATGCCGAGGCGGAGGCGACGGTCAAGGGACTCTATGACATGATGCTGGGTTGGATTGGCGACCACCTGAAGCGCGGCTGAGCGGGCGATGACCGGATCCGTTCGCCGGCTCACCCATCTCGGGATCTGCGTGTCCGAACTCGAGCGATCGGTCGGGTTTTACCGGCATGCACTGGGCTTCGTCGAGGTCGGTCGCTTCTGCGACGAGCACGGCTACGGCTCTGCTCTTCTGGAGTTGGAAGACGTCCGCCTGACCGCGGTTTACCTCGAGCGCGACGCCTGGCGGATCGAGTTGCTGTATTACGACCAGCCCGTAGCGGTGGGGGCGAATCGCCGGCGACCGATGAACCAGCTCGGTTTCACCCACCTGTCGTTTGTCGTCGAGGATCTCGACGAGACCGTCGCGCTGATCTCCCGGCATGGCGGCGCGGTGGTCGAGGGCAGTCGTATCGAGTTCGGTGCGAGAGCGATCTTCGCTACCGATCCCGATGGCACCCGGCTCGAGCTGATCCAACGCGCTGGCGACCCGATGACGATTCCAGGGTAGGTTTTAGCATTCAGCTAGCGTCTGGAAGCGAACCGCAGTCGAGACCCTCGTCCGAATGGGCCGGCGTCTCGGTGGAAATCCATCCCGATCGTCAGTCCTTGGCAGCGGTGTCCGGCTTGCGGAGATCGGCGATCTTCACTTCGAAGGTCACGACCTTGCCGGCCAGCGGGTGGTTCAGGTCGAGAACCGCTACATCGCCACGGATCTCCTTGATCTTCGAAGTACTGCCCTCGATCATCGGAACCGAATCGCCGGCTTTGGCGCCAGCGCCGAGGGCTGCTAGCGGGATGGTGCCGGTCTTCTGCGGGTCGTACTCGCCATAGGCGTTGGCAATCTCGATGACCTTTTCTTCGCCCCGCTGCATACCTTTGAGGGCCCGCTCGACCTTCGGTTGCAGTTTTCCCCTGCCGACGATGAAAGTAATGGGTCCGTCTTCCGGGCTCTGATCGACCACGGTGCCGTCAGCGAGCTTGGCCACGTAGACGAGGTCGACCTCGATGCCGTCTTCGACGGTTTGTGGCGCCTGGGAGCAGGCGAAGGTCAAGGTCGCGGCGAGCAGGAGGACCGAGGTGGACGTGTTTTGCGCGGTCATGATTGGGATACCTTCTGGCCTACTGTGGCGTTGGTGGGTTGGTGAGGTTGAAGCGGGTGAAGGAGAGACCTTAGTCGAGCGCGCAGCGCGGCTCAATCGGCCCCGGGCCCTCGGCAGGGTGGGGCCCGTCTGGGTGAATTGCGCGGAGCGGCGAGGTAGTCTCGGGCGCGATGAAGAGAGGTAGACATCGAATCGTATTGAAGGCGTGC